>OLRO01001892.1_pt1 | contig 11043 bp, 8 predicted proteins | sample 1673131 | NCBI WGS metagenome assembly OLRO01 (sample SAMEA3136757, study PRJEB25190) | human gut metagenome | biome: human gut; feature: human-associated habitat; material: faeces | place: Austria | collected 2013 | reverse complement strand
AAGGTCTGTCCCATCCGGTGACTTTTGTATCAAGTCGTAGCTAGCTGGATCGACTACTCGTAGCCAAAACGGCAATATATCGAAGTCTTTATCAAAGTCTTTTAAAAGGTCAGCTATAGATATTAAATTCTTGCTACCCACAGAGGCGAAAATATATGCTGAATCTGGTAGCTTTTTGACATTTTCTATCAAGTCCTTTTTATCAGGGAAGCTACCATACAAATTTCCATTAATACTAGCTCCATATTTGCTGTAATCAAGAGTTATTTGGCCTCTTTTATAGATAGTTTCTAAATCAATATCTCCACCAGCGATTGATCCATCATAATAGTTACCTGTATCAAGGTAAAACTCGTAGGACCCGAACTGTCTATCAACAACATCCAAATGCAAGGCTTTGGAGAGACTACCACCAAATAGAGCGCCTAATTCTCGAGGCGCTCCTTCTTTACCAATTGAGGAACCAGCTCCAACGATTGCAACCTGCATCAAAGCATGTAGACTTTGGCCAAGAAAATTTGGACTCTTCTTGCCAACGAGTTGCTTAGCCTTTCTAATGGAAAGAAGGGACACTCGTCGCTGAAGGAAATACCAAAAGATACTAGCTAAGACACCAGCTACCACTATAACTACGAAGCGTCGATAAGCACTTATAGAGTTAAATTGTAACAAGAGATCTGACGTATCGTTACCAAAAGCAAGAAATTTTATAAAATCTAAAAGATAGTGGCAAAGAATACCAATCAGACCAGAAGCTATTCCGGTTGTCAAAACAGCCAAACTTAACCTAATCGACTTGGGGAGCCAAGTCAAACTCTTTCTCTCTTTATTACCCATATATTAGAGTATGGCTAAAATTGCTTTAACCAACTTTTCCTACTGTCTTTAGAGTAGGGTCAATCCCTTCTTTGTTTTTATTTCATAGTAAGGCAATCTCGTGCTGAATTAGAAAAACTAAAACTAGCTTTCATTCTTTGACCTTTTTAACTATATTCTAGTCTTAATGATTTTGTTCTATGTTATAAGTAGTTTATCTCTGAATGACCTAAAGTTGTTCTTAACAAAGCAAGTGGCAAACTGTAAATTGTTTTATTATATTGCGACACCATTTCATTGTAGTATAATTTTTGATTAGCAACAAGTACTTCTGACTCTTTAATCTCAGCAATCAAATCCTTTATACTTTGATCAGCTGTAATATTTGTATCTCTTTCGATTTCCTCTATAATTTTATTCTTCGTTTCCTCTAGTTTAGTAGAGTATTCATGTTTAGAAAAATTGCCAGACTCACCGTAAGACTTCCGCTTAGATTCTGAATGATTAGCTTTATTTTCATCGTTAGTCAAATTGTTGACAGACTTTTTTTCCTCTAACAATTCTGAAACATTTTTTCTAACAGACATTTTTAACTCATGGTCTACAATCTTATCAGTCAGTTCTCGCAGTTGTACAATCAATTTTTCCACATACTGCTCTTTAATTTCAATTGCACTGTATGATGATTTAATTGACTCTTTTAAGTTAACAACTTTATGGTATTGAAATAGAAACACTATTATGATATAGCTTAAAACTGCAAATACGATAGATGCTCCTTGAAATGGTTCATAATCTATCTCACTACCACTTGTATCTATAGCAGAAAATATAACCAACCAAACCATGGTTAGGAAAGCAATTATAAAAACTCCACGAATGATACGAAATAATGGATTATTCATTAAGTTTGACATCAATTATTCCTTTTTAAAGTTCAGCCAAAATAGCTTTCAGCAAGCCTTTGAAATCCCCTTTAACACGTTCTGTCACTTCCACAACTTCTTCGTGATTGAGTTCTTCTTGGAAACCAGCCGCAAAGTTGGTAATACATGAAATACCAAGAACTTTCAAACCAGAATGTGCTGCAACAATGACTTCAGGGACAGTTGACATCCCAACAGCATCTGCACCAAGAGTCTTATAAGCACGAATTTCAGCTGGAGTTTCGTAAGTTGGACCAGTCACACCGATATAGACACCATCATCTAATTTAATGCCCAATTTGTCAGCAACTCGATGTGCAGTCTCACGGTATTCTGGAGTATACGATTTAGACATATCAGGGAAACGAGGACCAAAATCATCCAAGTTTTCACCAATCAATGGGTTTTGACCAGTCATGTTGATGTGGTCAGTGATGGCCATCAAAGTGCCTGGACCAAAGCCGATACCACCTGCTGCATTGGTTACAACAACTCCTTCGCATCCAAGAGCTTTCATAACACGTACAGGGAAAGTAACTACTTCAAGCGGATTTCCTTCATAAAAATGGAAACGTCCTTGAAGAGCTAAAACCTTACGTCCAGACAAGGTTCCATAAACAAGTTTTCCAGCATGACCGACAACCGTTGATTGTCCCCAGTTTGGAATATCCGCATAGTCAATGACAACTGCGTCTTCAACTTCTTCAGCCAACTCACCAAGTCCAGAACCCAAAATTAAACCAAACTCAGGTTTTTCAATTCCTTTGCTTTCCAAAAACGCTTGAGTAACTCTAATTTTTTCAAGTAGCGACATGTTAATTCTCCCTTAATTTTATTTCATTCTTAAAAACTGACCAATTTTTGAAAATGTTCTTGCATTTCGAATGGTTATATAAGGATAAAAAGGTGCTTTCAATAGCTTCTTATGATAAGCCGTTTGGTTATAGCTTGATTTATCAAATTTACCCCAGTAGATCCCAAGTTGACCAAGATGAATAATTTCATCTCCCAACTCTAAAGACTCAATAACATTCCTCATTTCGTTCTTATCAAGTCTTTCAGTATATAAGAGGACATCTTTTCTATAGAAATCATCTTCCCACCACTTAGGTAAGGATGCCACTTCATTTTGGTAATCTTCTAGAGTAAAAAGAGAAAACACCTTAATAAATGGATAAGTCTTATTAAGAAATCTCTCTAAAACTAAGAGGAGTTCCACTTTCATCAAGGATGAATCGAAGAAAAAATTTCCACTATTTATATAGGAAGAAACATTTGACATCCCAAGTTCTTTTAACTCATGACAAAATTCTTCCATGACTACCTTGTGACGACCACCAACGTTTATCCCACGAACCAAAAATGCATAGCGCTTCATTTTAGATAAGTTTATCCAAGAAGCTTTCACCAATCATGGCTTTATCTACACCAAAGTTTTCAGCGACAGTTGCTGAGATGTCAGAGAAATGACCTACTGGAATAAGTCCATTTCCTTTGAATGAAGGGCTATAAGCCAAGAAAGGAATATATTCACGAGTATGGTCTGTACCTGCATAAGTTGGATCATTTCCGTGGTCTGCTGTAATCATCAAGAGATCATCTTCACGCATAGCAGCAATGATTTCAGGCAAACGTTGGTCAAATTCGTGCAAACAATCACGATATCCATGTGGATCACGACGGTGTCCATAAAGGGCATCGAAGTCTACCAAGTTTGTGAATGAGAAGCCATGTTTGAAGTCTTCAGAAGTCATAGCTTTAATCAAATTATCAATACCATGGCTATTTGATTTGTTGTGGCCCATATCGTGGTTAATACCAGCTCCGTTGAAAATATCATTGATTTTACCAACGGCATAAGTATCAATACCAGCTTCATTCAATTTATCCAAAACAGTTGGTGCAAATGGTGAAACAGCCAAATCTCGACGATTAGATGTACGAGTGAAGTTTCCAGGCTCACCAACGTAAGGACGAGCAATGATACGCCCTAGAAGAGCTGGACGCTCAAGGGTAATTGAACGCGCATATTCACAAATACGATACAACTCATCCAATGGAATAATATCTTCGTGTGCAGCAATTTGAAGAACTGGGTCAGCTGAAGTATAAATAATCAATTCACCAGTTTCCATTTGACGAGGTCCAAAGTCTTCAATAACAGCTGTACCTGAGTATGGTTTATTAGCTTCACGAATGACTTTACGACCTGAGAATTCCTCAATTTTAGTGAGAATTTCTTCTGGGAATCCGTTCCAGAAGGTATCAAAAGGTTCAGTAATATTGAGACCCATGATTTCCCAGTGACCAGTCATCGTATCCTTACCAAGAGAAACTTCCTGCAATTTTGTTGCATAACCAGTTGGGTTACTTTCTGCTGGTACTGTTTTCAAAGGTGTTTCACGAGGAATATTTCCTAGACCAAGCTTAGCCATATTTGGCACATTCAATCCTACTGATTTAGAGATATGACCAAGGGTATCTGAAGCACCATCTGGCACACCTGCATTGACAAAGTCATTGGCATCTGGAGCAGCACCAATTCCTACTGAATCAAGAACGACTAAATGCATTCGGTTAAATTTGGACATAATAACACCACAAAGAGATAAAATCTTTTCGAAATTACCTCTTGCCTTTCTATATTATTTATTAGTTTGACAAAAATTAATTAGTTTTCCTCATTAAAAGTGAGGGGAAATCAAAATTGGACTAGGCCTTGACTTCAACGACCTTAACACCGTCTTTTCCTGCAACGATGACTTTGTTAACCATACCATTGAACAATCCATGATCGACAACACCTGTCATAGCTTTTAGTTCTTCACCAAGAGCTACTGGATTTTCAATCTTACCTAAATCAAGATCGATGATATAGTTCTTCATATCTGTAACAAAGCGATTACCTTCCTCCGTAAGTCGGAATGATGGCTTATAGCCCTTCGACTCAAAGACACGATAGAGACGATCAGCACCATATTGAACCACTTCAACTGGTAATTTGAAAGCACCTAATTGATCAACCATTTTAGACTCATCAACCACCCAGATATATTCTTTTGTAGGTGTAGCGACAATTTTTTCCATCAAAAGGGCACCACCGCCACCTTTAATCCCGTTGAGTTGAGGGTCTACTTCGTCGGCGCCATCAACAGTAACATCAATACTGTCAATATCATCCACTGCCTTCAAAGGAATACCTAAGCCTTCAGCTTGTTTAGTGGTTTGACTTGATGTCGTTACTCCAACAACACTAAGGCCTTCTTCCTTAATACGACGGCCAATTTCCTCTACGAAGAAGTAAGCTGTTGACCCTGTACCGAGTCCAACAACCATTCCATCTTCAACATATTTGGCAGCGGTTACACCAGCGATTTTCTTAAGTTCTTCCATGCTCGTCTCCTTGCATCTTTCTATAATAGTCGTTCAAAACAATTATAACATGTTTCAACAGTAAATAGAAATGATACGAAGGAGTAAAACCTAGCAAAAATAAAAACTAGATCCTAAATAGAATCTAGTTTTGATGGGGAACTAATTTAATAGCACCACTTAATCTTCTTTACGACGTTTGAAGAATCCTACAAAGGCTGCAAAAATCATTGAAAGAAGTCCAATAAATCCAGCATTGCTAGTGTGCTCACCAGTTTGTGGCAACTCAGCTTGAGGCACTACAGGAACTTCAGTATCTGGAGTTGGTGTAGTTGGTGGTGTCACTGGAGTTGGAGGAGTAACAGGTGTTGGTGGTGTTTGTGGAGTAGTCGGTGGAGTTGGTGGTACCACGTGAGACTCTCTCTCAACGACATAGTTCTTGTGCCATACAACACTTGGTTTTTCAGGAGTTTTAGGTTCTACTGGTTTAGCAGGAACTTCAACTACTTTTGGTGTTGGTGGCGTTGGTGCCGTTGGACCTGTTGGTGGTGTTGGTTCAACCGGTTTTTCTGGAACTTCAACCACTTTTGGTGTTGGTGGCGTTGGTGCCGTTGGACCTGTTGGTGGTGTTGGTTCTTGTGGTTTACCAGGAACTTCAACTACCTCTGGAGTTGGAGGTGTTGGTGCCACTGGCTCTTTTGGAGGTGTTGGTGGTGTTGGTTCTTGTGGATTGATACCAACTGTTTTAATAACTGGTTTAACCGGTGCTGTTGGTGGTGTTGGTGCCTTAGGCTCTTCAGGTTTTTCACCTGGATTCTTAGGCAAACCAAGATTAGAGTTGATTGCGAACCAATAAACTGTTGGTGCACCATCAGCATTTGCACCTTCAGCAGTAAATACCAAGTGACCATTTGTCATCTTGATACCTGCACCTCCATAATAGAGGTAAGGTGAATCAGCGTTATCCCAACCTGTCAATTCTGATGTTGTCTCACCATTAAAGACTGCACCATGGTCAATGTATTGGTTATCATTGACTGATGTTACTTCTTTAGTAGCAGCATCATAAGTAACTGATGATTTTGGAATAGCGATGAATTGGTTATCACCAATATTTACATATTCTTGGTGACGTGTTGATTGGTATTTTTTCTTAGGTGTGAATGTAATCAAACCAGTTTCAGCAGAAACACTGTATGAACCAATAACATCATCTTTATCACCAAACGTATAATCTTGGTTACCAAGAGCGTGTCCATTACCGCTACCTGAAGCATTAAGAGTTGTTACATCAGATGGAATTTCACGTGAGACAACCCATTCTGAACCATTCCAGTCAGTGATAGGAACAACTACCTTAAGTGGGTTCTCATCAGAAATGTTAACAGTAGCGCCACCGAAATCAGCGTATCCAGATTTAGTAACAACTTCACCGTTTTGGATTGCCAAAGTAGAACCATCTGCGTAAGGATTGTAAGTACCGCGAACAGTATTACCATTAACGTCTTTCGCTTCTACTGTAAGTGGACGTGGGCGCTCAGATGTTTCAACATAAGCTGCACCATTCCAGTGGTTTAGTGAGTTAAGTGCTACGATAGCATTACGCTCACTAAGGTTGAACATTTTACCATCTTTATCGTAAAACTCAACATCTACTGCTACTTTAACTGGTTTATCTTGATCAGTTGATGCACCAACTGTCATAGTTACTGTTGGATCCTTACTGATTTTCGCGATACCTTTTCCGTCGTTTGATGGAAGGCTAACGATTTCGTAACGGTATACAACACGTTTGATTGCTGATGCTTCATTCTCAACAAGCATGCTTGATTGGTTCAAACCATCATAAGTAACAACAAATTTGTCACCTTCTTTAACTTGAACCCACTCGTCTTCAGTATTTGTCCAAGGGCTATTTGAAACAATGTCAGATGCTTGTAACTTGTTAGAGTCATATTGGAAAACATTACTTGTGTTAAGACGCTCTTGTGCTTCTTTTGTCAAGTAGTTGCTTACACCTTCAACTTTGTGTGTCGCATCGTTTTCACGTTGGAAAGTCAATTCTTGAACAACTTCAGCATCTTTAAGGTTACGATATACAGGATCATTCATGTATTTATCGTAAGCTGTTTTAGCATCTTGGTATTGTTTAAGTGCTGTTTGGTAGACAGCTAATTTGTTTTGATACTCAAGGTACTCTTGGTCATATTTAGCTTTTTGCTCATTGTAGACAACCAAGGCTGCTTCGTATTTAGCTTTAGCATCTGCATTGTATTTTTCAATAGCTTGTTTTGTTTCAAGATCTGCTTCATAAGCTGTTTTCTTAGCGTTATAAAGTTCAAGATTCTTGTCATATGCTGCTTTTTCTACATCATATTTAGCTTTTGCTTCATTGTATGCTGCTAGCTCAGTTTGATATTTAGCTTCAGCTTCAGCGTTACGTTTTTCAGTAACAACTTTTTCAGCTACTTTATTATCATAATTAGCTTTTTCAGCATTGTATTTGGCTTTATCGCTATTGTACTGTGCAAGAGCTGCTTCATAATCAGCTTTTGCTTGGTTATAAGTTGCCAATTCTGCTTGGTATTTAGCTGCAGAAAGCGCATTTTCTTTATCAGCGGCTTCTTTTTCTGCTACCTTAGCATCATAAGTAACTTTCTTAGTCTTGTACTCTGAAAGAGCTGAGTCATAAGCTTGCTTAGCAATTTGGTATTGCTCTGAAGCTTTATCATAAGCTGTTTTTTCAGTATCATATTTAGCCTGAGCTTCAGCATTTGTTTTATCAGCAAGTGCTTTCTCAGCTAATTTGGCATCATAGTTTGCTTTTGCTTTATCATAGTCAGCTTTATCTGACTTGTATTGTTCTTTAGCCGCTTTATAATCAGAAACGACTGTATTGATTTTCTCTGCTTGTGCTTTATTATCTGCAGCAGCTGCTTCAACAGTTTCTTTGGTTTGAGCAGGTTCTTCCTTAACCTCAACCCCTTCGTTAGTTGCAGCTGTTTTTGCAGCTTCTAAGCTTGTATTTGTTACTTCACTCGTTGTAACAGTTGTGTTGCCTTCTTCAGTAACGTTAACGACTTTCTTTTCAGTTGAATCTGCTACGGCCGAAGTGCTTTCTTCAACAGCATCTGTTGCTTCAACTGCTGGTGTTGCTGAATCTGTAGTTGTTGCTACCTCATCAGCGCTTGCATTTGAACCTCCTACTGCAAGAACTGCAGTCCCCAAAAGAACAGAAGCCGCACCAAGGCTAGACTTTCTGAGTGAATAACGTTGTAATTCCTTTTTCCCCATTTAAATTACGTCCTTCTATATTTAGTTATGTTCATATTCTAACAAAAGAAAGAACCATGTCAATTTGAGATATCTCATAAAAACACGCATTCCTTTAAATTCGATTAGATTCTTAAATTCAAATACTTTTTAATATCAAAGTATTTGATAGACAAAATCCTATTGTGAATAGTGTTGACATTACAAATAGAAGGTTTAATTTTATAATAGATAGATTGATTCGCTTTAATATTTTTATTGGAAAGATTATGAAAAAAATCAACTATAATTGTACTGACCTCCAAAAGTTAGACAGAAAAATCTAACTTGGGGTGTTTTTATTATGAAATTAACTTATGAAGATAAAGTTCAAATATATGAACTGAGAAAGCAAGGAAAAAGCTTTAAACGACTTTCAAATCAATTTGGGGTGAATGTTTCTGGTCTAAAGTACATGGTGAAATTAATTGACCGTTTATGAATAGACCTTTAAGTCACCTAACCAAATGGAACAGCTTTTGTAGACTATATTAATTACTACAACATTAAACGAATTAGAGTCAAATAAAACATACTAAGATTAGTAGTGAGGAAATCTCCGACGGGAGAAAGTACTCACTACTTTTTCGTTATGTTAAAGTAGAGGTGTCTTGTTAAGTCGATGAGTCCTTTGGCGCTAGACGTCGTAACTAAAACTGGCAAGACACCTGTTTTAGGAAGAATGTTATCAAAGTATGTGGGACGAAAAACGTCGAGTATTGAAAATGGCATCACTAAAGCAAGGAATCATTCAAGACAAAGAGGTAATATCATGCGAGTAGTTTTTGGTATTGACGTGAGTAAAGCAAGTTCAGAAGTGGCCATCTTGGTCAATGGAGAAAAAGTACATGGCTATACCATACCCAATGATGCCATCGGATTTAATCGACTACTTGGGGACTTGAAGACTGTTCACCAGCCAGAGATTGTCTTCGAGGCGACTGGTGTCTATTCTCGTCGTCTTCAGGCCTTCTTTGAGGATAATAGTTACACTTATACACGGCTCAATCCTTTAGAATCCAAAAAACAACTAGATAGCTTACGAGTACGTAAAACCGATAAGATTGACGCTGAAAAACTAGCTATGTCTCAGTTCATCCTCAATCGTAAACCAAGCTATGTCCAAGAAGCGCTTTACCAAGAATTACGCGACCTCAGCCGTTTCTATCAGAATCTTACTGAGGATATTGTCTGCGCTAAAAACCGTCTGCACAAGGTTTTACAGATCACTTTTCCTGAATTAGAAAACATCTTGTCAGCACCAACTGGGGAACAATATTGGAACTTGGTAATAACTTTCCCATGTAATAGTTTTGTACTGGAGTCGGATGACGCCACATTAACAGCTATCATCCGTCAGTCTACGGCAAAACGTATCTCTGAAAAACGTGTGACTTACTTAGTAGATAAGCTTACAAAACTAGCTAATCAGTCTTATTGTGCGGTCAAGAAAACCTCTCCAGTGATAGAAGAGGTCAAATACTATGCAGGGGAGTTACTTAGGCTTTCTGAACACAGACAAGGTGTTGTAGAGGAGATGGTAACATTGGCTCAATCTTTGCCAGAATATGAGATTCTTCTCTCTATCCCTGGAATAGCTGAAACCACAGCGACAAGTATTATTGGCGAACTTGGTGACATTCGTCGATTTCACTCTGCCAATCAAATCAATGCTTTTATCGGTATTGACCTCAGACACTATGAATCTGGAAACTTTCTAGCCAAGGAACATATCACCAAACGTGGGAATCCCTATGCCAGAAAGATTCTCTTTAAGTGCATTCATAACATAGCTTCAGCTAGCCACACCAATCCTTGTCATATCGCAGACTTCTATGAGAAACGGAAAAGACAATCGCAAGTGACTTCAACCAAACCACACACGATTGCCTCTATACATCGTCTCATTAGAACAATGTATTACCTCATAACGCATAACAAACTTTACGATTATACTTCTACCCAAAATCGGTAAAATTGTTTATGCCATATGATTGTAACACCTTATCAAAAAAATCACTAGGTAAGGCGTTGTTTTTGAGTACACTTTTTACACTGAACCTTAGTTCAAAAATAGACAAATTCCTTAGTTTGATTATGGAATTCAATCTATTTTTTATCAAATGCCTTGATATGCTTGACAAATGGTAGAAAAGGACTTAGTCCTGTGCAATACAGGACTAAATCCTTTACTTAAATTATTTGTCTAACTTTTTTCGGGAGCGGGGAGTATAGAGAACGAGTGGTTTTGACTATATACCAAGTAGGTTGAAGGATAAATGTTTGATTAATTGAAAATTTAGTAAGATATATAAATACCTCTTAAATATATATTAAGTAGGAATAGTTAATTAGAGATACCTTTTAAAATAATTACAAAATAATTAAAATAATAAAAAATTGAAAAAGGTTGAAAAATAAAAATAACATGTTATAATTATAGCGTCTATATGAATAGGGAATATTGGTAGTAGTAACTTGAAGCCAACTTGATTGTAATCTTTCAACTCTTTCGGGGAGAGTTTTATACGATTACGTGTTGGTGCTTGGTACTATATGATATGGTATTGGGATAGGGTTATCATACCGATATTTTGATTTGTAAGATAGGGATAGA
>OLRO01001891.1_pt1 | contig 11045 bp, 7 predicted proteins | sample 1673131 | NCBI WGS metagenome assembly OLRO01 (sample SAMEA3136757, study PRJEB25190) | human gut metagenome | biome: human gut; feature: human-associated habitat; material: faeces | place: Austria | collected 2013 | reverse complement strand
TTCGCCGGATAGTAAAGTTTTTATATTTGTTGGTATCGCCATAATTGAACCTTCCCTTCTGACCAAAAACTAATTAATTACATAAAGTATCTAAAATCATATGGTCTATCATAAACAACTAAATCTTGCTTAGCAACCCTCGATAATGTCTTGGCAAAATCTAGTGTTACAGGCAAAATCTTATATAATCCGTCCCCACTATTCCAATTCATTTTAGTAAGCATTAGAATTTCATTGACCAATTCCAGAGCCGATGATTTTCCCATAAATCTTTTTACCAATAATGGTGCAGGTATTCCTCTACCATTTTTGTAATAATTCAAATTTTTTCCAGCCAATTCATCATGCTGAACACTTCCATGTGTCCAGATTAAAAATGTATCTTTATCAAGTGGAATAACCGTTCCTCTTTGAATCGGAAATGGTGTTGCAACATCATTCTGAAATCTTATAGCCCGCCACGCAGAAAATTCTTGAATTTGCAATAGCTCAATATTATCCACACCTGCAAGTCCTTTTGTTATTCCTTCCATTTCTTCCTTTGTGAAATGTGTTGTCTTATGTATTACAATTCGATTTAGTTTATGCAAAGGAACTGACTCGTCATAAATTCTTTTCAAATTGTTCATAAGGCGGCAAGCATCTCCACTTCTCATATACGGATTTTTCTGTATAATCTGTGGATCTTTTAACGGACGTAAGTACAATTCCATTCCATTTCCTTCTGAGTCAAACAACTGACTACAACCAATTGATATTTTTTCATTATTCTTTATTGATTGTACATAACTTAATCCAATATACGCCGTGTCATATCTTGTCATCTTTGGTTTCCACAATTTTCCAACAGCCTTTGTATATATAGCCGTGGAAAGCCCCCACATAATCTTTGCCATATCACTATTAGTATGGACTGATCTTTCTTCTATTATCTGTGTAACAATACCTTTTCCTGCACAATATATTTTTAGTGAGTCATGCAAATCAAAATAAACATTTTCATTTTTCAGTTCTCGCATTTTACTTAACCGATTTGGAATATAGATTACCAAAACATCAAATTCATGCTTTTCTCTTTCCATCACATCAATATATCGACAAATTCCATTAAAGAACTCTTGAGCAGATGTTTTTAGGGCTTCACTTAAAGAATATCCCATAAACCTTTTTGTATCATCACCATTTGGAATATCCAATCCACATCTAAAAACATCTTGAAATCCTATATATTCTGGTAAAAATGCCTTATCCTGCTTTAAAGTTGTTGCATGGTGCTTATTTAGTTCATTTAAGTGCCTCCATATATCTGCTGCGCATTCTCTAGGCGACAGCACTGCTAATCGTACACTTCGATTAGCATATGATTCTAATGGTCCATAATTAATTAAACCTTTTAATTGATTGACTGCAATGCAACTGTCATTTTCATAGTCAAAAGCAAGTTCAGTTTCCTTTGCTTGATAACATTTATCAATGCTGCCTGTTCCTGCAAATCGAATTCGTTGTGTACTAAACTCCACTATAGCATTTCCTAATTCAAAGATTAATTTCCTGTTCGTTGATAATTTCTGTACCCATATTTCTACCTTTTCATTCATCTGCTTATTATATAGTGTTGACATTTCATTGTTTACAATATTCTGATACGCAAATCTATCTAATTGAGATCCGTCACTTTTTAATACATGTACTGTAGGCAATAACTTCATAACTACATTATCTTCAACAAATGATAGCGCTATTTTAATTGCATCATAAACAAAATAACCGTTTCTTAATCGCCTGCTATTTATATCAAAGTACTTATTTTTCCCAAATGAAGACAAGCCTTTGCTTAACAAATTATTTTCTATAATCTCATAAAACATACCAATAACATCCGAATGTTCCAATTTCATCATATATATTGGAATATCCATTTCCTCAATATCACTAATGTTTTTATCTGCAAAAGCCTCTAAAATTCCGTTTTTGCTACCCAATGCCCATACTTTTCCTTTATGTAAAATAGCAACACAAGAATTATTTGTTATTGCCCGTAATTCTTTCCAAGTGGTAATGTTTGAACTAAATACATAACATTTTCTTGGAAACTGTATTGCTGGTAATGCATTAGTAATTGCTGATGCTGTATGCCTTCCTATCGCATCATATAAAATCTCTTGTTTTTTATCATGCCCCTTCCATAATTCATCAATATTGGTATTTTCCAAATTCATAGCCAAATATAGACTATATATGAGGTCATCAAAACCATCAATTTCAACCACAGCTGACTGTTCATTAACATTACATGCGTTCTCCATAAACTTGCATGCTCTTATACTAAGTTTACTACCTCTTGGTTTACACCAATATACCCCTTTCTTTATACCGCCTTCATTGATTAATTCTTCCAATACAGACATAACAGAATTATCATTGCCAGCATATCCTATAACTATTAATCCATTTTGTTTTATAGAGGTCTTCCAGATATCTGCAATTTTATCCTCTAGCTTTTGCAATTCTGATTCTGTGTTTTTTAATTTATCAAATAAATAATCTCCATGTAACTTTATTATATTAGGAAATCCCTCATTCAACGCAAATCCGACACTATTGCTAACCGCAGATGATATTGTTTTAATTGAAAACCCTGGATTAATTGAATGAACACCAGCTTGTACTAAATCATCAAAATTAGTCGTTGAAACTAAATCTATTTTTCCATTGACTATCAATTCCCCCATACATAAATATCCCAATGACGGTTTTATATCTCGTACTTTATTTCGAATATAATACTCTCGATCACTTCTTGACGGATAGCACTTTTCAAAATAAAATGAATATTCTTCTGGCGACCATAATTCCGGGTATCCCCCTCGACCGTCAAAGTATGATTGTATCTCCTTCTGTACATTCTCCTTAGACAAATCACCATACAAACTTGTCCGAATGTTATTGTCTGTACAATACAACGTTCTTTTAAAATCCCATACCATTTGCCCACCTGATGGAATATTAGATGATACAGATGCTCCCGCTCCCAAGAGAAAAGACAAACTTTTATCCGGCTTAATTTTAAAACTATTTACAAATGTATTAGCGTCTATTACTTTCATGCTTTCCTCCTATCCTTACTTCACATAGTGAACACTCTTTTATACAGATATGTACCCTACCTTATTACGATGCCTTCTCTCAATCATAATCAGGAACAAATGTTGCCATTTCTTCATAATATCCAGCAATACAATTTAAGTTATCACCTATCTTTTTGAATACCTCCACAAACATCTCTAAATCAACAACCTCATTTCCATAATTTTCGATATAAAAATGATATTCGTCATCGGCATTAAACGGGTAACGTGAAAAATCCATATTTTTCATCTTTGCATTAGCATTATGATCTTTATCTATTTTGTCATATAATTCTAAAATATAGTCGTCCAGTTCTTTTGTCATTTCCTTAAATTGTTTTCTCTGGTCTTTATCGGATTCAAAACTTATCATACGTTTTTTTACTGTATTCCATATCTGCCTGATATCGTGCCCTCCGCAAAAGGACTCTTTCGCATTAAGCAACATATTCAAAGACCAGTTTATAGATTTTAGATACAACTCTATTGCATGGTTTGCCGAAAACAACATTGGGAAAACCACAATATCAGCCTTCTTATCCATATTATCCTGCAAACAGTCCTGTGCGAGCATTATCGCTGCCTTCATATATCCGTCAGCAATAATCATCATATCATGAATCGGTTGATGCGGTCTGGTTCTCCAATTCATATATGCTGTTTTATCTATATCTACATTATATAAAAAAATTTTTTCCATCTATCCACCTACTTTTTAATACTACTATAAATATAAATTGCTGAACTCCCTAAATGTTATAAAATATCAACCAAATACCTTCCATCAATTAGCGAAAACACTACTTTAGATGGGAATAATCTTTCACCCATATTAGCCATTCCAACTACATTCATTGCCCATTCTCCATAATCCTCCGGCAATCTATAGCATATCGGTTTATCATTTTCAGAGATTGTTACTAATGGAGTTCCATTCTGTGAAAATCCAACTGAAAGAACATAAAACTCATTCTGTCCTCTATGTAATGGCAACATAGGTTGCTTGTTAATATCCTTATAAACCTTTGCACCTCTTTGATTATAAAAATAATCTTTGCCATCTTCTACTATAGGATCAATCGGTAATTTGTTCCTCATTATTTTATAACGTTCGTTCAAGCTCTCACAAACAAAGGCATTATAATACTCCGGTTGCATTTCTATATTACTGTTACGAATTTCATCTGCATCTGAAAAATGATTCATAAATTGAAGAAGTGCTACAAAAGACACTAAATCATCCGAATATATTCCAGAAAAAATTTTATACCAATATTTATTGTTCTCACAAATTAACCGATATAATTTCTTATACAAATCAAGTTGCCTTTGATTCAATGCAAACCAGCCAGGATCCAAAAGAATCTTCTTAATTTTCCCTTCTTTATAATTTCCAGTTAATGATATCTTCAATGATTGCATCAATCGAGATATTAATCCAACAAACATATCAGCCATTCTGATTCCAACATAATCCTTAGAATCTTCTTCGATAACATTTTTAAGTCCTATATTCTTTGCAGAATTCAATGTATGCGATTCTTTTCCTTCTCGGTCAATCATCAACTGATATTCATTAACATTCATCTCTGTCAACAATTTCTTAAATCCATCAAAAGGTGCAAAATAGACCCAATCTAATGTTTCGGGTACCTCTGTGTCCTCAAGCAGTAAAAGTATTTCCCGAAATGCTTGATTCTCATGCTCTTTCAAAGCAGTATTCGCTTGATTTTTAATAATCCTATCTTCTAAAAAAGACCGTAGTTCTTTAACAAATATTTGTGGCTCTTTATAAATTGCTTCTATCACATTTTGTGGTCGATATACATTGATAGCCTTAATTATTGAGTATTTCATGTAATCAACATCAACAAACATAGAATTATGATAATTTACAAACAGCTGGCTAATAACATACTCTATTTTGCTAAACACAGAGAAATAAATAATTATTTTCTCGTCAAATAGTGATACAAGGTCTTCATATAACTCAATCGTATGATTATTAAGAGAAGCAAACCCAAGCCTAAAATCTTTTGCTTTCATAGTCTGACTCTTTAATTCTCCGTCTTTTTTTCTATAATCATACTTCGATTCAAAAGCAAGGTATCTGTCAGAAATACATTCATCATCTTCTGCTTTCCACCCTACAATTCCTGTTATGAAATTATCATAGTAATTATTCGCGGTAACAGTTTCATAATTAATCTTTCTACTATGTTCTGTTTCATCATAGAAAAAAACGTACTTCATCTTCAGCCCCTCCCTACTGATTATTTTTTGAATCACCATAATGTATCGAATCTTCCGCCACCTTCAGCACCTTATACTCTGACTCATATTGATAAATCTTTGCAGACTTAGCTGCTTCATTTCCTATATCTTCTGTTACGGAATACTCTTCAAAATTCTCCACCTGTTCCATAACTTTGTTGAATACTTCCGGACTATACTGAGGCGGATAACCATTCTTAACCAGACATATCTTTATTTCAAATTTTAAATCATTCCGAACATTCTGATTATTGAGCCAATCTGCAAATGAGGATTTTGTATCAATAATATCTTTTATCTTCTTAGCTAATGCTTTACATTTATCATTTACTACAACACCATCAACTTCTTTATCTGTTCCATATTCAAAGTTATATTGGTCTCGAAGTGAAATCAAAATATCATAGAATGCTTTTTCTTCGAAGGTTAAACCGATTTTACGAAAACTTTCTCTGTTTTCGTTCATTTGACGAAGAATTGCTAAAGCCTGTTCTGTGGCAATCTTAATAATATCCTCAGATGCCTTTTCCTGTGTTTCTCCAGCTTCTTCTGCTGTGAGATGTTTACGTCTTTCATGATACTCCGCAATAGTCTTTTCCAGCATTTCTTGGAATGATTTTGCAGCTAACTGATTCACTTTTCCGTATTCCTTAATCTGTTTACGAAGCATTTTCACAAGAAGTTCTAACTTGGTTGCTGGCATTTTGACATCAGATAATTTTTCAAAGTATTCTGGTGAAAAGATATCTTATTCCTCGCCACTTTCAAGAACACTTTCCACCTGATTGTATTTCAATGCTTCTTCAACCATCTTGGAAACTGCATGATTCATGGTATCTGTATCCACTTCACTTGTTCCACTCATTTTACGAACAAAACCAGCTATAGCCATAAAGCATTGTGCAAGTGCAGATTCTTCTTCACCAAGGTTACCTGAAGGCTGGCAGATATCGAAAGCAGTTCTCATTCGTTTTACTGTCTTTAAAAAGTAGGTTTTAAATGAAACCTTCTGAGAGCCCTTGTTTCCTTCTGTTTGTAATTCCTGCGTTGATGCAAACACATACTCGGCAGCTTTAGCAAGAAGTCTGTATCGCTCGATAGGATCACAATCTGGATTTAAGAAAGGTGATAAATCATAATCACTAAACAGCGTTTTTAAAACTTCTAACTCTTCCCTGAACACTGATGTAGCCTGTTCAACATCATCAGATGTAGGAGCAACCGAAGTATCTCCACCATAAATCTTCATTGCCTCACGCATATTGTCGCGAATGCCGATATAGTCAACTACCATACCAAATTCTTTTCCAGGATATTTTCTGTTTACACGACTAATCGTCTGTATCAACAAATGCTTCTTAAGAGGCTTGTCATTATATAAGTACGTAAGACAAGGAACGTCAAAGCCTGTAATCCACATATCTACAACAATAACGATATGGAAGTTTGATTTTTCCTGTTTAAAAGCAGCGTCAAGTTCTTCTGAACGCTTATCATTCTTAACACCACCCAAGTAATTATACATGTCTTCTTCATCGTTACTGCCGACACTAGACACCATTGCTATAAATGGCGTTGGCTTCAATTCTTTCAATTCTTCTTCGGTTACAGAAACTCCATCAGGTGATTTCTTTTCTTCAAACCATTCCGGATATTTATCCTTGAATTTCTGAAGTAATGCATATGCAATCTTTCTATTTGAACAAACTACCATTGCTTTTTGTATTCTGTCCGGATTACCTGCACAAGAAGAAATATAATGATCATGTATGTCTGTAGCAAGACGCTGTAATCGTGAAGGTTCCCCAAGAATTACTTCCATAGAACTCATTGCTTTTTTACTTGCTTCGATATCCTCATATGTTGCACCATCATCAGCACATTTTTTATAGTAATCTTCAATCTCTTTTACCTTTACCTTATCAAGTAAAACCTTTGCTATACGAGGGTGATATTTGATAGAAACAGTCAATCCGTCTGCAACTGCCTGATCCATGGTATATCTATCAATTTCATCACCAAAAGTCTGATAAGTCTCTGCAATAGGAGTACCTGTAAATCCAACAAAAGTAGCCTGTGGGAATGCTTCTTTCAAAACCTTTGCGTATGGCTTTGAAACCATAGCTTTCATATTTTCATCAGCATCCTTGCTGAATTGAATCTTCTTAGAATGTTCAAGCTGAGTTCTGTGTGCTTCATCAGAGAAACATATAATATTCTGTCGGTCATTAATAAGACCGATTTTGTCATCTTCCCGGTCGCAGAACTTCTGAATTGTGCAAATGTAAAAGCCGCCACTTTGCCTTGTGCCAAGTTCCTGTCTTAACTGTGCTCTGTTTTTTACAACAGCTACTTCACCAAGGTTCAAAAATTCCTTACTCTTTGTAAAAAGCTTTGCCCCCTGCTTTTGAAGTTCATCCCGGTCAACAATCAGGATAATTGTCGGTGAGCCGATTTCCAGTATATCTGTACAACGAAGTGCAAGCTGACGGGCAAGAAAAGCCATTGTATAAGTTTTTCCGCATCCTGTCGCACCAAAATATGTTCCACCTTTACCGCTTTTTTGAACAATAGAATTAATAATACTTTGCTTTAGTAATCTTGCAGCAAAGAACTGTGGATAACGACATACAATTTCAACTTCGTCACTATCGTAAATGCTATCTTGAAAATAAATATAATCTCTGAAAATCTCTAAGAATCGCTCAGGTGCATAAACACCCTTTATCATTGTTTCGGTTTCTTCAAAAGGCAAAGTAGATACTGCATCACCATCATTCACACGCCTCCATGCATAAAAATGCTCATAAGGAGTACGGACTGTTCCGAGTCTTGTTTTAACACCGTCGGAGATGCAAGCCAAAGTACAGTAATGCAAAAGATGTGGAATATCTCTCCAATAGCGGATATTAATTTGCTCCCACGCATCATAAATGGTTGCATTTGCATCCGCAGGATTTTTTAACTCAATAACACACAGTGGCATACCATTTACAAATAAGAGTACATCCGGTCTACGATTTTCTTTCTGACCGTTGTTTGTATATTCTACTGTGAACTGGTTTACTACTCGAAAAATATTCTTATTGCTATCTTTTTTAAAATCGATGAGAGGTATCATCCTTGCAATACCATCTTGAGGTGTAAACTGCATGCCATCGACCATCCAGCCATATACCTTATGTAAAGTAGCAAAGTCACTTTCGCTTCCAACAAGGCGAACATTATCAAAAATCTGAGTCACCTCATCTTCGGTTAAATCTGGATTTGTATCGGCTATGAACTTCTTGAAATCATCAGCAATCAGCACATCTCTTTTGGTTACGCGAGAAATGTTGTTACCAGAAGAATATATCCAGCCCTCAGTCTCCAAAAATCCAATGAAGGCATACTCATATTCCGATTCACAATAGTAACCATTGTATTCTTTTAATCTTGCCATAGACTATGCCTCCTTTGCTTTTGTCGCCTCTTCTATTGAGCCTTTAATAAGAATTGGACAGATGTCTTTTATTTGTGCTTTGAGTTTTTCGTTAATCTCTTTTCGTATTGTGTATGCTTCATAGATACCAACTATGGATTTTTGAACGTCAATAGATGGAAGTGGCATTCGTACTTCTTTCATATCATCAAGGCTAAATGTTTCTCTTGCACTCCCCCACGAATGAAAACGGGCATAACGATCAAATTCTGTTCTGCAAAAAAATAAATACAAATATTTAGGAAGTAGTTTAGTATTATCAGTTTGTATTACAGTTGATATTGACGATACTAAATAGTTCTCTTCCGACTGATTCAAAGCTATCGACATTTTATCTGCTCTTCGTGAAGTGTCAGAAATAAAAGCAATCATTCCAGGCTCTACTACCTTGTAATTTTCTAGAGAAACTCCCTCCATATTAGCTTTAGTATTGATGAATTCTTTACTTGTTGCTATACCTCGTACAGAATCCAACTTGAGATTACCAATATTTTTTTGATTGACCTCTTCTATATAGAAACCAATTGCTTCACAAGGCATCTCTCGCCTCAAATCTTCAATATACGCATCACAAACAAGTTTTATATCATCCAAGCCACGCTCATAGCTTTTCTGATTTTCCAGCATAGCATTATAGATATCTACATAATTTTGTTGAATTGATAGTGGCGGCAGTTCAAGTTCAATATCACAAAACACATCCCAATCCAGATTTGAACGAATTCTTCCATCACTACAAAAAGCACCATATCTATCCTTTTCCTTAGAAAGAAATTTCATAAAGAAATACAACGGATTAACGATATCTGTCGCAACAACTTCAAACGTTGTATATGCAGGAGATACCAATATCGGAACATCTTTGTTGTACATACTTACTCTAATGCATTCATCTCGACCTGTTTGCATCCCGCTATAAACAAAACGATTCTTTCTAACCACTTTATACTTAGTTTCATCTAAACCTTCAGTATTTGCAACAGTAGGCATAAACTCTTTATGAATATTGATTCCAAAAAAATCTCTAATACCAAGATTGTTTCTTTCATCAACTATTTCTATCAATTCTCCGATTTTATATTTAGTCAATCCCATATCCAATCCCCCTAAATGCTTCTTCCAGCATCTGCTTGGATTTCTTTTCCTGCATCATAATCTCTTTCATTTCAGATTGAATACGAACCATTTCTTTTTCATAATCAATTTCTAAATCATGATCAATAAACTCAATGTATTTGCTCGGTGTAAGAGCCCAGCCTTTATTTTCAATTTCATCTATACCAACACTGCGATAAAGTTCTGGCATTTCATAGTTTGTTCCGTCAATCCCCTCACATTGCTATGTGTGATAAATATCTGCTGCCTTCTCAATTTGTTCTGTATCCAACCGAACTTTCTTTTTGTTCTCACCCTTAACAGCATTTTCTGTCCATTGGCGTAAATCCATAAAGAGCATCTCATGCTCGCGGTTTCGGAGATTTCTTCCATGATATTTTCCGCCTTTTTTATTCTGATTCAGTATCCAAAGAGTAACACTGATATCTGTTGTAATAAACAATTCTCTTGGAAGAACGATAATAGCTTCTACCTTGTCCTTCTTAATCAGTTCCTTACGTATTTCCAATGTATCGCTATCATTCAATGCACCATTTGCAAGAAGGAATCCCGCTACTCCATCAGTTTTCTTCAAATGTGAAAGTATATGCAAAATCCAGGCATAATTTGCGTTGCTTTCAGGTGGCGTTTGATAGTCAGACCAACGACCGTCATTTTTCAAATTGTCATTATACCAGCCTTTCAGATTAAAAGGTGGATTTGCCATAATATAGTTAAAGTGCAATCCCTTGTGTAAATCATGTGTAAATGATGAATCTGCTTCTTCTCCTAGATTATGGCTAATTCCACGCAAAGCCAAATTCATTTTCGCAAGGCGATATGTAGCCGGTTCTTTTTCCTGACCATATACATTGATACCATTTAAGTTTCCCTGCTTTGACTTTACAAGTTCAGCACTCTGAATAAACATTCCTCCCGAACCACAGCAAGGATCATATAAGGTGCCATCATAAGGCTCAATCATCGTTGCAATAAGTTGAACTACGTCATGAGGTGTATAAAATTCTCCTTCCTCCTTTGTAGCATTTACCGCAAACTCCTTAAGA
>OLRO01001882.1_pt1 | contig 11090 bp, 10 predicted proteins | sample 1673131 | NCBI WGS metagenome assembly OLRO01 (sample SAMEA3136757, study PRJEB25190) | human gut metagenome | biome: human gut; feature: human-associated habitat; material: faeces | place: Austria | collected 2013 | reverse complement strand
CCCATTTCAAGAGGGAAGAGTTTCTGCACGGGAAACGGAAACGCCCGCGAATATGGCATGGGGCAAAGAAAGAAACTGCGCCGCTCATTCAAAAATAAGATTCTCCTGTGTTTCGGCTTGCGTTAAAGGATGTCCGGCTGTAGATTATCGCATGGCAGATTTCCCTCTTGGATTAAGTTTTGATGACGTGCTCCTGCTGCCCCGCCTGAGCGCGATTCTTCCCGGCGACGCGGACATCAGTTCCCAGCTTGTTCCCGGCTTTGACATGAAAATCCCCGTGTTGTCCGCGGCCATGGATACCGTTTCCGAATCGGAACTGGCGATTGCCCTGGCGCGGGAAGGCGGCCTGGCCGTCATCCACCGCAACAACCCCATTGACATCCAGGCGGCCATGGTTTCCCGCGTGAAGCGTTTTGAAAACGCGGTTATCCCGAACCCCGTCACGGTCAACAAGGACATGACGCTGGAAGAAGTCCACCAGATCATGATGGACCAAGGCTATTCCGGCTTCCCCGTCGTGGATGCCAACCGCAAGCTGGAAGGCATCATCACCGGCCGCGACATGCGCGGCGTGGACGATTACCAGAATGTCCGGGTCAAGGATGTCATGACCCCCCTTGCCCGCCTGATCACGGCGGCTCCCACCACGACCATTGAGGAAGCGCGCCACATCCTTTACACCCACCGCATTGAAAAGCTTCCTTTGGTGGATGAACACGGCGTGCTGGCCGGCCTTATCACGGAAACGGACATTCAGAAGCGCGCCATGTTTGCAGACGCTTCCAAGGATGAACACGGCCACCTGCGCTGCGGCGCCGCCGTGGGTGTCGGCCCCGATTATCTGGACCGAGCCAAAGCCCTGATTTCCGCCGGAGCGGACGCCCTGTTCATTGACGCCGCCACAGGACACACGACCCGCGTGATGGACGTGGTTTCCAACCTCCGCAAGCTGACGGACCGTCCCATCGTGGCCGGCAATGTGGTTACGGCGGAAGGAGCGGCCGATCTCATCAAGGCGGGCGTGCAGGCCATCAAGGTGGGCGTGGGCCCCGGCTCCATTTGCACTACCCGCGTCATATCCGGCGTGGGCATGCCCCAATTCACCGCCATTCAGGAGGTAGCCTCCGTGGCGCGTCCCGCGGGCGTCACCGTCATTGCGGACGGCGGCATCCGCTATTCCGGAGACATTGTCAAAGCCCTGGCCGCAGGCGCCGACCTGGTGATGCTGGGCGGACTGCTGGCAGGTACGGAAGAAAGCCCCGGCAAGGTGGTTCATTACCAGGGCCGCCACTTCAAGCAGTATCGCGGCATGGGCTCCCTGGGCGCCATGCGCCGCGGCTCCGGCGACCGCTACGGTCAGAACAGCTCCGGCAAGCTCGTTGCGGAAGGCGTGGAAGCGCGCGTTCCGTATAAAGGCATGCTGGCGGACGTGGTATTCCAGCTCATGGGCGGCCTGCGCTCCGGCATGGGTTATCTGGGCGCGCACAATCTGGAGGAACTCCGGAACAAGGCCCGGTTCGTTCAAATCACCTCCGGCGGGCTGAAGGAAAGCCATCCCCACGATATCACCATCACGGAAGAACCCGTCAATTATTCCTGTTAACTCCTCCCTCACATGGACGACAAGCACCTCGTAGCCGTCATTGACTTCGGCTCCCAATACACCCAGCTCATCGTACGCCGCGTGCGCGAACTGGGCTACATGGCCAAGCTGTATGCGCTGGAAGACCTGGACCAGATTCACGAACCCGGCGCCGTCATCCTTTCCGGCGGCCCCAAAAGCACCACGGACGCAGACGCCCCGGACATTGACTTTGAATGGCTCCAAAGCCTGAATGTCCCCGTCTTGGGCGTGTGCTACGGCATGCAGCTGCTGAACATCAAGCACGGCGGCACCGTAAAAGCCAGCAACAAGCGGGAATACGGCCCCGCCGCCCTGCTGCCGGAAACCTGTGCGGGCCTGTACCGGGACATGTCCCCTTCCTCCCAGGTATGGATGAGCCATTCGGACACGGTGGACCATCTGGCGGAAGGCTGCCGCGTAATCGCCCGCAATGCGGAAGGCGTCCCTGTCTCCCTCCAATGGGGAGAAACCACCTTCGGCATCCAATTTCATCCGGAAGTGACTCATTCCCATGAAGGGCGCACCATCCTGCGCAACTTCCTTTCCTGTGCGGCCAATCTTAAAAAGTTCGACATCGGAGACTTTAAAAGGGAACTCATCCGGGAAATCCGGGAACGCGTAGGCAACAGGCAGGTGGTCTGCGGCGTCTCCGGCGGCGTGGACAGCACCGTTCTGGCCGTTCTGTTGCATGAAGCGGGCGTGAACATGCGCGCCATCTTTGTGGATAACGGTCTGCTCCGCAAAAACGAGGCAGAGGAAGTGCGGGCCAATTTCGCCCGTATGAACGTGGAAATTGAAACGGTGGATGCCTCCGAACGCTTCCTGGCGGCTCTGGACGGAGAAAGCGATCCGGAAAAGAAACGCCGCATCATCGGAGGCCTGTTCATCGACGTTTTCTGGGATGCCGTGGGAGACGCGGAAATGCTCGCCCAGGGCACCCTGTACCCGGACGTGATCGAAAGCGCCTCCAACGCCAAATCCAAGGCCTCCGTCATCAAGACCCACCACAACCGCGTGGAACGCGTGCTGGAACTCCAGGCGCAGGGGAAAGTACTGGAACCCCTGGCGGAACTGTTCAAGGACGAGGTGCGGGAACTGGGCGCCTCCATGGGCATCCCGCATGACATTCTGTGGCGCCACCCCTTCCCCGGCCCCGGCCTGGCCGTGCGCTGCCCCGGCGTGGTCACCAAAGAACGCCTGGACATCATCCGGGAATGCGATGCCATCTTCATCGGCAACCTGAAGAAATACGGTTGGTACGACAAAGTCTGGCAGGCCTACGCCGGCCTCATTCCCGTAAAAACGGTGGGCGTGAAGGGGGACGAACGTTCCTATGAATGGGCCACCAACCTGCGCGCCATCGTGTCGGAAGACGCCATGACGGCGGACTGGGTGGAACTCCCCCCGGCCCTGCTGAGGGAAACCAGCAACCGCATCCTCAATGAAGTAAAGGGCATCAACCGCGTCCTTTACGACATTTCCACCAAGCCCCCGGCTTCCATTGAGTGGGAGTAAAGCTTCCGCGCCCTGTTGACGCTCGTTCAGCAGGGGGCCCCGCTCCTCCTCTCCGGCAATAAGGATCAAGAAAGGAGAAAATAATGACTGAACTGGAAAAATGCATGGCGGGCGAATGGTATGACTGCCATGACAAGGTGTTTCTGGAATTCAAAAACAAGACGCACCGGCTCCTGATGAAATACAATTCCCTGCCTTACGACCATAAGGAGGAAAAGCGGCAGGTGCTGCAGGAAATGCTGGGCAGCATCGGCGCCAAGGTCTCCATCGGCCATTCCTTCATCTGCGATTACGGCCGCAACATCCATATCGGAAACAACGTCACCGTCAATACGGGCTGCACATTCGTGGACTGCAACAGGATCACCATCGGCAACAATGTGCTGATCGGCGCGGGCGCGAAGGTGCTGGGCCCGGTCTACATCGGTGATAACGTCCGCGTCGGCGCGGGCAGCGTTGTGCTGAAGAACCTGCCCGCCAACGCCACTGCCGTCGGTGTACCCGCGGAGATCGTCCGCGTCGGCAATATCAAGTGCTGCCCGGCGGACGATCTGGACCAGCAGGATCTGCCGGATATTGTCAACCAGCGCATCTCCGAGCTCGAAGCCCGCCTAAGCCGCCTGGAAGCCGAAAAGCAGGGAGAGTTCCCGCCGGATAAAAAAGAATAATAAAAACGCACGCCGTAAAATTTACGGCGTGCATTTTTTGTCAGTATGGCTTCCCCAGAGGGGGGAAGCTGTCAGCGGCCCCGCCCGCTGACGGATGAGGGGCAAACTTACCGGGAATTTCCCACTGACGGGCAATAGGGCAAACCCGCCCCTCATCCGCCCTCGGTCGGGGCCTCGGGCACTTTCCCCCACGGGGGAAGGCAATCAACTCATTTCAGATTCCGCAAATCCCCGCTCTCGCGGAAATCCTCGTAATCCAGCGACAGCGACGGGCTGTAATAGGGGTCGTGCAGAATATTCTCCCGCCCGTGCACGGCGTAGAGACGTTCATGCTCGGCGTCAAAGCGTGCTTTTTTGGCGGGATCGTTCTCGTCGGAGCCGCGGGACTTGCTTTCGTAGTGGTAGAGCTCGGCGTAGGGCGTCCAGACAATGCGCCAGCCCGCGTCGCGCACACGCAGGCAGAAGTCCACATCGTTGTAGGCAACCGTGAACTCCTCATCCAGGCCATGCAGCTCGTCGTAAACGGCGGTGCGCACCAGCAGGCAGGCCGCTGTCACGGCGGAGAAATCCTGCACCGTGGCCAGCCGGAACATATACCCGCTGCCGCCGCGCTTGTGGTACTTGTGGCTGTGCCCGGCGTAGCCGCCCAGCCCCGTGATGATGCCGGCGTGCTGGATCGTGTCATCGGGATAGTAGAGCATTGCCCCGCAGAGGCCGACGCCGGGCTGGCTGCACTCCCCCACCATCTGGGTGAGCCAGTCGCCGTTGATGACCTCGACGTCATTGTTGAGCAGCAGCAGGTACTTGCCCGCCGCGTACCTGCGGCCAAAATTGTTGATGCGGCTGAAGTTGAAGCCGCCCTTGTAAGTCACGACCCGCGCGCGGTCATACCGCTCCGGCAGTTTTTTGTAGTAGGCCGCTGTGGCCGGGTCGGTGGAATTGTTCTCAATGACGATGACCTCGAAATTCTCGTAGGTCGTTTTGGCGTAGATGCTGTGCAGGCATTTTTCCAAATCGTCGGTGTGGTCCTTGTTGGGAATCAAAATTGACACGAGCGGCTGCGGCTCGGGAATGTCCCACACCACATGGCAGGTGCCCGGGAATTTGCCCGGCTCCACCCTGCCCTGCCGCCCTGTGGCGGCCAGATGGTCGGCCACGGCCTTTCGCGCAGCCTTTTCCACATAGGGCTTGGCCGCCGTGCCGCCGCTGGTGGACGCCGCGTGCACGCGCCAGTAATACAGCACCTGCGGGATGTGCAGCGGCTTGGCTGCGGGGTCACGACGCTGCATTTCGTCGATGAGACGCAGGAATAAGTCGTGATCCTGCGCACCGTCGCAGGCCGGGCGCTCACCGCCGACGGCGTCAAACAGCGATTTTTTGAACACGGCCAGATGGCAGATGTAGTTGACGGCCATCAGGTACTCGGGCGCATAGTCGGGCTTGAAGTGGCCGACGCGCGGGTGCTCGGGCGTTTTCTCAAACAGGGCCTCGTCACTGTAGGCAAACGCCGCGCCGCTCTCGGCCAGCGCTTTGCTCATGCAATAGACGGCATGAGGCGCGAGCATGTCGTCGTGGTCGGCAAGGGCCAGATACTCACCCGCTGCGAGCTTCGCGGCCTCGTTCGTATTGGCGGCAATGCCCTTGTTCTCGATTTTGGCGTAGACGATGCGCTTGTCCTGCGCGGCACGGGTGCGGACGGTCTCGCCCACGTCAGCGTGCGCGTCGTCGGAGGCGTCCACCAGAACGAGCTGCCAGTTCGGCGCGGTCTGGGCCTGCACGCTGTCCAAAAATTGCTGCAAAAACTGCGGCGGTGTGTTGTACAGCGGCGTTAGAATGCTGATGATCGGCCAGCCGTCGGCGCGGGCGGCTGCGTCGGTGCGCTGGGCCTCCAGCGTATGCTTTGACGGCAGATACCGCGCACGTTTGCCGAAGAATCGCCGTTTGAAAAAGCCGACGGCCCGCCCGGCCATGACGCCGACGCCCTGTTCTTTCGTCAGCGTCCGCGCATAGCCGAACAGTTCTTTGATGCGTTTCGTTTCAAGGCTCATGGGATGGCTCCTCATAAAAGCAGTCTTTGTGCCAAAGGCGGGGGTTGGATTGAATGTATTCCGCAATCATGCGGTAATCGGTTTCATTGCGGATGACGTGGTCGTGAAAGGAACGCTGCCAAAGGTGCTTATCGAACGGTGCGGCTTGCCCGCGCTTGACAAGACGGATGTACTCGACGGTAGAATACCGTTTGAACGCCTGCACGATGCTGATAATCGTAGGGGCGGATTCCATATCCGCCCGTGCCCGTTCAATCTCGACCAACGCGTGAAAATGATTGGGCATCACCACAAAATAACGGCACTGGACCGCCGGATATTGGCCGATGATCTCCCGGAAAACGCGCGTCGCCATGCGGGCGGATATGGAATCCGCCCCTACGGGAGCCCGGTTCGGGCCAAACAACATTCTGCGTTGGTGCGTGCATATTGTGATAAAATAGGCACCGTTTTGGCTGTAATCGTAACCGCGCAGATGATGAACTTTCCGTTTTGGCAACGCGCTTTCCATTATACCTACCCGTGCAACCCTTTTGCTTGGCGCTCCATGTTTTCTACGATGATGGTGTTCAATTCGCCGAGGGCGGCGGCGTACTCCAAAACCTTCCACGGGGTGTCGGTGTGGTAATGCACCTTGACGACATCCTCGTCGCCGACGACCAATAGGCAATCGCCCTTGGCGCTGTTCAAAATGCCGTCGTGGATGGCGTCCTCGTCGAGGTCGTGGCCTTCGATTAAAAACTGGGTATCAAACTTATTTTCCATGCAAAACACCTCCTCACTTCAACCCGAAATTCTCAAACAGATTGTTGAAATGGGGGTTGTAATAGGGGTCGTAATTGTCGATATACTGCTGATATTTCGCGTAGAAATTCGCCTTTTCGCGCTCATACCGCTTGGCGTTCTCGCTTAAGGTGTCAAGGCCGCGGCTCTTGCTCTCATAGTGATAGGCCTCGGCGCGCGGGGTGTAAACGTTCAACAGCCCCTTCTGCCACAGCTTTAAGCAATAATCCACATCGTTGTAGGCGACGGCAAACTTTTCCTCGTCCAACCCGCCAAATGCGCGGTAGAGCGACGCTTTTGTCATCAGGCAGGCGCCCGTCACGGCCATATAATTCTGCGTCGTGACCAAGCGGTACATGTCCCCCACGGCGGTGCGGGGGTAGCTCTTGTGGCTGTGCCCGGCGCTGCCGTTGATGCCCATCAGCACGCCCGCGTGCTGGATCGTGTCGTCCGGGTAGTAGAGCTTCGCGCCCACCGCGCCTACGTCGGGCCGCTGGCTGTAGCTGAGCAGCTCGCGCAGGAAGTCGGACGACAACACCTCAATGTCGTTGTTGAGCAGCAGCAGGTGCTCACCCTCGGCGAACGTCGCGCCGAAGTTGTTGATGGCCGAGAAGTTGAACGCGCCCTTGTAGTAGACGACGCGGCAGTCGGCAAAGCGGCTGGGCAGTGTTTCGTAATAGGCAAACGTCGCCGGGTCGGTGGAGTTGTTCTCGATGACGATGACCTCAAAATTGTCGTAGCCCGCGTTTTTGTACAGGCTCGTCAGGCAGCGGTCCAGGTCGTCAATGTGGTCTTTACTGGGGATCAGTACGCTGATTTTCGGGTGGCCGGTCAGCTCGTACCGCACCTGAAATGCGCCCGGCGCGTCGGGCACGGCCATGGCGTGGCCCGGCAGACCGAGACGTTTGAGCTGCGCGTCGATGGCGCGTTCCCCCGCCGCGACGGCGTAGGGCTTGGCCTCCATGCCCGCGGCGGTGGAGCCGGCCGCGGCACGCCAGATGTAGAGCACCTTCTTGATATGCTCGATGCGCTGTGCTTTTTCTGTCAGGCGCAGGATCAAATCATGGTCCTGCGCACCGTCAAACTCCTTCGACTCATACGCGCCCGCCGCGTCCAGCAGCGGACGGCTGAACACCGCCAGATGCGTGATAAAGTTGACCCCGCGCAGGTAGTCGGGCGCAAAGTCGGGCTTGAAGTGGTAGCCGCCCAGCTCCTTCAAATCGGCGGAGAGAACGATTTCATCACTATAGACAAAATCCGCTCCGGTGTTTTGTATCGTCTGCACAACCTCGAACAGCGCGTTCGGATAGAGCACGTCGTCGTGGTCCAGCAGCGTGATGTACTCGCCGTGCGCCAGCGCAAATCCGCGGGTCGTGTTGAGGGCAATGCCGCCGTTTTCAATCGGCTCATACACAATCGTGCCAGGCACAGCCTTGGGCAGACGGCGCTCCAGCCGCTTGTCGGCGTCGGATGCGTCCACCAGCACCAATTCCCAGTTTGTGTAGGTCTGCCTGACGACGCTTTGCAGCATCTCGTCAAACAGCTTGGCGGGCGTGTTGTACAGCGGCACGATGATGCTGATCTTCGGCCCCTGCAGGTGCGCGGCGCGCTGGGCCTTCAGCTCCCGGCGCAGCGGAATGTCGGCGCGGTGCCGCCAGTCGTCGTGGTGCATCGCCAGCCCGACGCGGAATTTTACGTCGCGCCAGAGCTGCTCGGCCCCCTGCTCCCGCAGGGTCTTGACGCTGCGCCCCGCGAGGTCCCGCAGGTGGGCGGGGTTCAAAAGCCGCCGCGCCATGCCGCCGACGCTGTCCTGTACGGCCAGGTCGGCAGGGCGCTCGTTGTTCGGTTTCGTGTTCTCGGACATAGCTTATTCCTCGGTGACTTTGGCCGGCATGGCGTCCTTTTTCTCGAACCTTCGGTACTCGGCGGTAATTTCCTTCGTCGCGCCGATGCGGCGCAGATGGCCGTGGTCGAGCCAGGCTACCTTGTTGCACATACGCTCGATCTGGTCAATGGAGTGGCTGACCAGAATGACCGTCGTGCCGCCGGACAGCAGCTCGGCCATGCGCTTCTCACACTTCTCCTGAAACAGGAAGTCACCGACGGACAGGATCTCGTCGGCAATCAGGATGTCGGGCTTCGTTATCGTTGCTACGGCGAACGCCAGACGCGCGACCATGCCGGAGGAGTAGTTTTTCAGCGGCACGTCGAGAAACTCCTGCAATTCGCTGAATTCGACGATGTCGTCGAACTTTGAGTCGATGTACTTGGGTGTGTAGCCCAGCACGGTGCCGTTTAAATAAATGTTTTCTCGTGCGGTCAGGTCCATGTCAAAGCCTGCGCCCAATTCGATCAGCGGCGCAATCGTACCGTTGACCGTGACCTTGCCGGCGCTGGGCTTGTAGACGCCGGAAATCACTTTCAGCAGCGTAGACTTGCCGCTGCCGTTCAGGCCGATGAGACCGTAGAAATCGCCGGGCATAATATCAAACGATACGTCGTCCAGCGCGAAGAACTCGTCAAACCGCACACCGCCGTGCAGCAGCGCGACGAAGTACTCTTTCAGGCTTTCGTGCTTTTCCTTGGAGAGGTTGAAGCGCATCGAAACATGGTCGATGGAGATGATGGGTTTCTGCTCTGCCATTTCGATGCCCCCTTACATGTACAGGACGAACTTGTCCTGATTCTTTTTGAACACCCAGATGCCGAGGCCCAGGCTCAGCGCGGCGCAGAGGAACGGAATCAGCACCATGTTGGGGGTCAGCCCCTCGCCCCACATGACGCAGGAACGCACGGCGGTGATGTACCAGTAGATGGGGTTCAGGTTGATGACGTACTGCATCCAGCTTTCCATCTGGCGCGGGTCGTAGAAGATGGCGCTGCCGTAGACAAGCAGTGTGCAAAAGACCTCCCAGATATGCATGATGTCACGCACAAAAACGTAGAGCGTGGACAAAATCAGCCCGATGCCCAGACTGAAAATAAACAGCATCACAAGGGGATAAATGGCCAGCAGCACAGTCCCGATCGAGATGTGCGACCAGGTCAGCAGCGCGACGATAAACAGCGCCACGAGACTGAAAAAGAAGTTGACGAGCGCAAAGCAGCACTTTTCCAGCGGGAAGATGTATTTGGGAATATAGACCTTGCGCAGCAGCGGGCCGTTCTTTAGCACGCTCTCCATGGCCATGGTCGTGCTCTCGCGGAAGAAGTTGAACATCAGCTGGCCGATGATAAGGAACAGCGGAAAGTCCTCGATGCCCTGACCGCGCTGATTGAACAGCGCACCGAACACGGCCCACATGACCAGACAGGTCAGCAGCGGGTTCAGCACGCTCCACGCCACGCCCAGCACGCTGCGGCGGTATTTCAGCTTGAAATCACGGGAAATCAGGTTTTGCAGCAGGTAACGGTATTTCCAGAAGCCTGCGAAGGTGTCTTTCAGTTTCTGCACGGTTTACCCTCAATATTTCTCAAAATATTCGAACTTCTGGGCGGCAAACGGGGTGTGCTCCTTGTCCTTGGCGCTGGTCTTGTGCTCGCAGCCGCAGTCGGGCCACTGCACGTTGACCGTCGGGTCATCGTAGGGAATGCCGCCCTCGGCGGTGGGGTCGTAGACGTCGGTGCACTTGTAGCAGAACTCGGCCACATCGGACAGCACGACAAAGCCGTGGGCGAAGCCCTCGGGGATCCAGAGCATCTTCTTGTTGTCGGCGGACAGCGTTGCGCCCACCCACTTGCCGAAGGTCTTGCTGTTGGGGCGGCAGTCGACGGCGACATCGAACACCTCGCCCAAGGTCACGCGGACGAGCTTGCCCTGGGTGTGCTTGGTCTGGAAGTGCAGGCCGCGCAGCACGCCCTTGGTGGAGCGGCTCTGGTTATCCTGCACGAAGGGTTTGTCGATGCCCGCTGCGGCGAACTCGTCGATCTGGTAGGTCTCCATAAAATAGCCGCGGTCATCGCCAAAAACAGTCGGCTCGATGATCTGCACGTCAGGAATATCGGTCTTGATGAAATTGAACTTGCTCATGGTTTGGAATCTCCTTTTTATATTTCATACGTCTAATACATAGCGATACAGGATATATTATACTCTATTTCACTGCGCCGGGCAAGATGGCGGAAAAATTTTGTCGCTGCTGTAACAACAGGACGGCTTTTCCGTCTTGTTAAGTGGAGGGCAGATATGGTATGATAGCCCAGAAGGTGGTGTGCAGAATGACAAAACGCGAGGCCCGCGCATGGGCCAAGGCCCGGCGCGCGGAACTGGATATGGCGGCTGTGGGCCGCGGCATGGCGCAGGCGCTGTTCAGCCTGCCGCAATGGCAGAGTGCCGGGGCAGTGCTGGCCTTTGCGGCCATGCCGGATGAGCCGGACACGGCGGAAATACTAAGACGCGCGCTGGTCGACGGCAAGCGCCTGCTGCTGCCCCGCGTGCGGAGCAAAACCGAG
>OLRO01001878.1_pt1 | contig 11123 bp, 12 predicted proteins | sample 1673131 | NCBI WGS metagenome assembly OLRO01 (sample SAMEA3136757, study PRJEB25190) | human gut metagenome | biome: human gut; feature: human-associated habitat; material: faeces | place: Austria | collected 2013 | reverse complement strand
TCCGTTAGGGACGTTTGGAAAGTTATTATCTGAACGCTGTGAGGGTCAATTTATATGTGATAATGATATATTTAGAATAAAAAATAACTATATTCAGAAAAACTTGTATTCATATAATCTTATAGATCTTATTATAGCCATTGAAAATGAATACTTTTGTTTAATTAAGTATACACATGGGACAAATCTGAGAACTTCTGAGATATTGGCTATACCTTTGGAGATTAGAATTAGTGTTATAAATGGTAGAGAATATGTACTATATTATGATCCGGAGTATTTAACAATTGGGTCAATAAGATTGGAGTTTATAGACAAAATAACAATTTATACTAAAATAACAAAAGTGAGTAAGATTGTTAATACTCATAATGATAAAGGAAATAATGTTTCAAAAAAAGAAATAAAAAGTCTGTTAGATAAAAAGAGTCAGGAAATAAAGAAAAAAATAATCATTGCGAAAGAAATGCTTCCATATATTTGGGGAGTAGAGACTCCAAAAAATCGAGTGGGGAAAAAATGGAAAAAAAATTTAGTGGAAATTTCTCTACCCATTATATATGATGAGATAAATGAAAGATATATAAAAAACCGCATTAACAAGGAAAAAAGAAATATCTCAGATATAACGTCATTCGAGGTATTTCCTACCAAGGAAATAAGAAATTGGGTAAGAAGTTTTTATATGAGGCTAGATGTTGCATCCGATAAAACAATTGGCGAGTTGAATATATCCAAAGATGTTGAATCAATGAAAAAAGTTTATATGGGAGATAAATTAATCTTCAAAAATTTTGGCGCTATTAATGAAGTTGACTATATATTGGGATATAAAGAAGAAACATCTAAAATAACGGATTATTCAGAAATAAAGTATGAAATAATTGGAAAGGTTTTGGCAGAACCTCATGATACTTTGTTTAATAAGCTTTTTAGTAATTATGCTATAGTTCTGGCGGATTCTGTATTAGAAAGCTCGGATGAGAAAGCATCAGTAAATATTGAGAACTGTTACAGTTTTTTTCATGCAGTACCAATGAGGATATAAAAAAAATCCTGAGTCTTGATTATATGCAAGACTATAGAAAGTGCTTGGATTATATTGCTGGAAAGAGTAGCGAAACGCAGGGGGTTAACAGTTATCTGGGAGCTGTGTTGAGAAAGATGTTTATAGGACCGTTTGTAGACTCAAATCATGAAAGAGAATTTTCCATGAGAGAAGTAGTATATGGAAGTCAGAAAAAGGTGGTTTTTATCGAATATGATTTACAGCGAGGAAATGTACTTGCACCAATGTATGGAATGTTGATAGATCGAGCGTTGGCGTATTCGTTAGGTGGAAGAGATAAAATAAAAAAGAATAAGTATTTCTTTCTTGATGAAGCTTTGCAGTTACCTAAGTTAGAGCATCTGCAGGATAGCACAAATTTCGGACGTTCACAGGGAATGAAGGTGATTTGTGGTAGTCAGAATATTGAGGGATTTGAAAGCTTGTATGGCGAATCTGGTGCGAGGAACATGTTGTCTTCATTTCAAAATTTAGTGGTTTTTAAAGTATCTGACTATAATACAAGAAAATTTGTTATACAACGGCTTGGTGAAAACTATATAAACCACTCAATATCAGCTCAGCAGCAGTCTTTCAATGTTCAAAGAGAAGGTCATACGATTGAAGACTGGCAGCTCCTTTCGTTAAAGAAAGGAGAAGCAGTAGTATCTCTTGCATGGGAAGAGCCATTTCTATTCAAGATGCCATTATATCAAAGAATGTAATAAGGAGATTTTTTATGAATAATAAAAATACTGTTATACGTCAATGTGAATATTTGAATGCACCCAGAAGAGTAAAGTTTGGCAGAGCAACATGTGATGAGTTTTTTAGCAGAGTATCGGGGAATCTTTTAGTTAGCGGAAAAGAATCTGGAAAGATGAGTTTAATCGAGAATCTTGTTCATCATTATATATCAAGAGAAGATTTTTCAACTGTCGTTCTCACAAGTCATATGGAGCTGATAAAAAATATTGAATTTGAAAATATACGGCAGATTATTACAAGCCGGGCTGATCGCAATTATATGCCGTTTTATAAGTTGGATGCCCAGCAGATTATTTCTTTAATTAGTTATACGGCAGAAAAACTGGGGTATAGCAGCATAAATAGCAAAATCCTGTTATATGCATCGGCATTACTAAATATAGTAGCTAGCCAGTTTCCACTCTCATTTCCTGCCATTACAAAATTGTTGGAAGAAGATGATGATTTTATATCTGCTCTTGCATTTCAAGCAGGTTTGTCAAACGTTGTGGCTGATAATATCAGGGCTAATCATGAAGCAGGAATAGTATTGCGTAGGGTTTTTGAGTATATGGAAGTAGCTTTTGAAGATATATATGAACCAGGATGTGATTCAGAATATAATTTTCAAAATGCCATTGCGAATCATGTCAGCGGGATGATTATGTATATCTGTTCTCATGATCAGGAACTGATGAATAAGTGGTTGAAAGAAGAACTGTATAAAGCTTTAAAAAATTCCAGAATGAAAATCAGAGTGATTTTGGATGAATTTCCTTTTGTTAATCCTAAGGACGAACTGTTTAGATTTCTACTTTCTGCAAAAAAACAAGGACGAATTGAGCTTGTTCTTGTAACACAAAATGTATTGGATTTAGTTGCAAATGCAAATGATTTAGCCTTGGATTTTACGAATGTTATTATGTTTCAGCACAACAATCCAACAGTCACCGATGAATTATCGAGGAAGATATTTGGAACTTTTCAGTATCATTATCCTATATCAGGAATCGGAGATGTTCCACATGTGTTTTTTTCTTTAAGAAAATCGGTTCGTTGGGATATTCGTGCAGAGGAAAGGTTGAGAGTATGCAGTAAGGATTTATGGCCGAGACAGTCGGTTTTGGGATATCAGTCAGATTATATGGCTGTTAAGACAAGTGCAAACGAAAATGTATATTTGATAAAGACATCTGAATTTGTGCCATTTATAAATAAAAACGAAGTTGATAGTTTATGATTTTCAAAAAAGATTTCATTCTTTAAAGTGCAAGTGACCTATATTTGGCAAGTCTTATAGAATTAAAATATAGCTACAAGGAAGGGAGAAAGATGCGATGAGGAACAACGGTAGTATTTTTGAAGAGGAAACATACAGACGACCAGATATAAAGGAAGTTTCTGCAGTCGGGCTAACAACTTTTGTTCTTTCTTTAATATCTTTCATAGGAGTGATTTTCATAGTAGCAAATTTTGATGAAGTTACAGCAAAAATAGCAGTATTTGTTGCAGGTCTCGTATCATCTGGAATTCCTTTTCTGATAGCTGCTGTAGCAGTTATTTGTTTTGTTGTAAGGTCAAGATGGAGATGGCGTACTAGATTTTGGAGGAGGTGATGAAATCATGATAGACGGATATCAGGAAATAACTGTGATTGGAGTAATAAAACGATTTATTGTTGGATGGCTTTTAGGAGGGCTGGCTTTGACTGTTTATAGTTGTGTTAAATATAGGGAGTATATAGGCACTGTATTTACAGACTCGGTGTTGAGTTGGATTAATGCAATTATACCAGTTGTTATTTGGGTATTTGCAATTAATTATATAATTAAATCAGGAATTAATTAATTACTTTCCGAATCCAATTTTTATGTGGGTTTAGTCCGTTTCTAATTTGTAATATATATCCTATACTTTCTTTAGATGTTATAGAAGAAGGCATCGACTACAAAGAGTTAAACTGTCTTGAAAGGAGAGTAAAAGAAAATTGTTACTTAAAAAGGAGGGGAAAATTTTGAGAAATTTAAATTCACGTAACAAGCAAATAAAGATTGCTGAAGAAGGTAAAATAAAATCTCTTAGTTTGTCTGAAGTTTTGTACATGAAATTTGCTGGTTATAAAGATAGTCGTAATGGGCTTATAAAACAAAGTAGCCCAGAAAGATGGGACTCGGTAAGACTGAAATCGGAACGAGATGCAGTTGAAGAGTTTGCAGCGAAACAGTTTGCTTTACTAAAAATTGAGGAGGAAGAGGATTGTAAAAAAATAGCTAATTTATTTGACGGTTTACTAACTCTTAAAAGGCAACTTATAAATGCTGATAAGAAACTACAATCACAGTTGAATAAAGAGTCCGATTTGACTTTAAGATTTGCAGGGGAGGAGAGTGTACCAGATGAGATTGTGAAGGCTCGAAGGATGAGGGAAAAAGACAAAAGACTACAAAAGTATTACGATGAAGTTGAGTCCTGGAGAAATCAGATATTTTCAAATATTGATCAGATTTTTTCGGTGCTGGCTAATATCAATGAAAACTTTGACTCAACTTGCCGTTTGACTGAAATAACGAAAGAACACTGTCAGCGCAAAGTAGATGTTTATTGGAGAGCTGCTCTAAAATTCAACAAAGAGCTTCCGCCAGTAATAGATATGTTGTTTGAAAACAAGACTCTGGAAAATGAGCGAGAGTATTATTCCAATTTTGTGTCGAAAGCTGAGATATTGCGACAGCAAATGAAATCAGAAATTGAAAAATATGAACAAGAGGGGAAAAATAATTATGAAAAAGAATAAAAACGAGTTGCACCAAGGTGTAGATTTAGATGCATGGGAAATCGTGAATGACTTCGCAAGAAGAACAACAAATCAGGGCGGATTTGAAAATTACAGACCCTTACCCTATAAGACACCTTCTCTGAAAGTCTTGGAAAAAATTTCATCAGACAACTTAGATATATTAAGTGAGTTGTTTCAATCAGGAAGTCTAGATTCAGCTAATAGCGACTGCCTATTAGATAATATAATTTATAGTTTAAAGCAGAGTCTTACAGATTTGAAGCGGCAAAGGTTGCAGCATCGAGACTTTTATCATAGATATGCGATTCTTAGAAAAACCGATTGCAAAGATTATCAGGAGCTACTAAATCAAGAAGAAAGTGTATTAGAGCAATTAAAGAAACAATATGACTTTTACAAAGAACTATGGGATACATATCATGGATTTAGATAGGTAACAGGAGGAAAAAATATGAGTATAGCAAAGAAAACAAAATATGGAGAGTTAATTTGTAACGATATAGAACGTAATATTAGAAAAAAATATGAGCCGGATTCTTTTTATATGCGTACATTTTTTTGTTTTATCATAATGAGCTTGTGCATTCTAATCGATATTTTTTTCTATTATACTTTATTCAGACTGATATCTTATGATAATCCAAAACTGATTTGGTTGGAGGTAGCTGGTTTATCCTTGGCCAGTGACCTCGTCCCGATATATATTGGGATCTTTACCAAACGAAGGGCTCAAGGCTTGTGCAGAGAGAAAAAATCTCTTCTGATTGCATCAATTATTACTATTCTTGCGTTGCTTACAAATGCACTAATCAGGCTTTTGACAATAAAAATTGTATCGCCAAGTTCTGATGTTGAATACTCTACTATCGCAGTTACTTTGTTTGCCATAGTAGTTCCAGTATTGACCTCAGTATCAAGTTCTGTGATTTCATTTTTCATTTATGACCCACTGAAAAGGCAAATGAGGGATCTTGAGATTTCAATGGCACATCATTCAGAGAATGTAAGACGGTATAAAGCTATTATATCAGATTATGTTTTGGAGGAAAATGAGGAGGCACGATTACTAGCTCTTGATGAAGAACAGTTTAGAATCGCATCTGAAACAATTTATGAAGATGCAGTCAGAATTAGTAATATCATACGAGTAAAGTTTATGGAATATCTTGGAAATCCTGCCGATACTAGCTTGTTGAGTAGATCTCAAGTAGAAATTATTATAAATAAGCTTGACGAAATGCGATTTTTGAATTCTGATTTAAATAGAGAGGAGAATTAGATTATGAAAAATTGTTTGAAAAGATTTATGCTTCTTACATTATGTTCTTGTGTATTGATTTGGGTAATTACAGGTTGTAACATATCCAGTAATTCTGAAAGTAAAAACAAAGAAGCAACTATTGCTGTTGCCTGCCTTATAGCTCACGCATCAAATCAAAAACGAGTAGATATGGACAGTTTAATTTATGATACAGTGAATGAATGTACAACTAACTTTGGTTACCTATTTGGCATTCGTCTGGACGGACAGCCCAAGACAGTTTTCGCGGATAATTTGGATATTGACGAACGATTCAAAACGGCATCAAAGGAAAGGTTAGCTCTGGATGTTCAAAAAAAGGCTTCAGAGGAACTGGAAAAGCTAAATAAGATTAAGGCGGTGCAGCCAGAGATTGATTTTCTTGAAGGACTCAGAGAAGGTTCGACGGCATTACGCAGTTTGTCTAAAAATATCAGCGAAAAAGCTATAATATGTACTGGTTCTGGTCTTCAAACAACGGGAATTTTGGATTTTAGGAATAACATTTTATGTGCATCTCCGAATGTTATTGTGGAGGATTTAAAAACCCAAGATGCACTTCCAGACCTCCAAGGGATTACTGTATATTGGCAAGGACTAGGTGAGGTGGAAGCACCACAAACTGAACTTTCTCCAAAACAGACCAAAGCATTGACTGAGATATGGAAAGCTATAATAGAAGTGAGTGGAGGGAAATTTGAAAATATATCGGAAGTTAACTACGACAAGTCTGCTGAAGACAGCATTGGGCAGTTACCATTAGTATCCGTGGTGGATATAAACGCAGAACCACCAATAACCTACTCCGAACAGTCATCTGTTATAAATACAGAGTCGGATGGAAAAATTGAACCCATTTCACTTGACGAGGCACATGTTGGATTTATAGCTGATACCGCGGAATACAGTCAGTCGGACATTGCAGTTGCATCAATTGAACCAATTGCCGAATATTTAAAATCTGTTGACACCAAAATTCTTTTAGTAGGAACAACGGCGGGGGATGAGAATACTGAAAAAGGTGTTGCTCTCAGTTTCGAAAGAGCTAATCGTGTTAAGCAGACATTCGAGGAGTTAGGTATTGGTAGCGAACGAATAGAGACCCTGGGATTGGGATGCACAGATCCATGGCATGTCAAAAATGCGGGCTATTCTGGATTTGCTGCTCAGCAAAATAGAAAAGTTGTTGTACTCGATGCATCAACAGAACAGGCTCAAGAAATTATGGAAAATGTAACCGTTTCTATATCATCTTAAGATTCATTAGAAGTTCATGTTGGTTGTTTGGAAATAAGATTGTGGGGGTGTCTTAATGGATGTATTAATTAAAAGCTCAAATGGTATTACACAGGTATCAGCAAATGCTAAACTTTTATCTAAGAGAAAAGTTTTTGTTGAGGGAGAAATCCCTCTAGAAGAAGCATGTGAGTTTATCAAGAAGATAATGATTTTGAACGAAGAGGATTCAATTAAATCTATAGATGTTCTGATAAACAGCCCTGGCGGAGATGTTAATTCCGGCATGGACATGTACGATGTGATTCAGGCTAGTAAAGGCTCCTCTAAGAATGCCTATCGGTCAGGAAATAGTGTTCAGAAGAGGCCAGCGCCCAGTTATAACCATGAGATACGAAATTCAGAAGAATACTCTCTACAGGAAAATTACAGATGACTACAAGAAAAGAATGTTGAACGAGGAAAGGTCAGAAAAATCTTCCATGTAAGCCAATTGTTTATTGTATATATGGAAATGGACGTGCATTGTTTTAGTTACTAAGGGGGAACTGTCAATAATTGAAAGTAAAAGGAATAAAGAAAAAAAAGAGACTCAAAGAAATAATGGATAAGATATATAAACCATATTACAATCTGTTTTTTATAGCATTATTTATAGCAGTATTAGGTATATTAATGATCACATCGGCAACATATACAGAATCAGGATTATTTTATGTTTCCAGACAGGTCACTTTTATATTGATTGGAATTTTGTTTATAATAACAGGAGCACATATAGATATTGTAAAATGGTTATATAAATCATCAAAGTTATTGTACGTGCTTTGTATCTTACTTCTGATTCTGTTGGTAACACCATTAGGAGTGTCATCACACGGTGCCACCAGATGGCTTCGTGTACCATTTATTCAGTTACAACCAGTTGAGTTAGCAAAGCTTGCAATAATTGTTTTATTATCAGCCTTTATTTATAGGAAAAATCGCTATTGCAAGTCTGTTAAATTTACATTATATTGTTGGCTTTTTGGACTCATCCCAGCATTTTTGACACTGAAAATTAGCTCTGATTTATCTAGTGCGTTGGTAATATTGGTTATTACCTTTGGAATTACATTAATTTTTAACAGGACTAAAAAGCTACATATTGTGATACTTCTGATCGCTGTGGTTGCAATTGTTGGATATATTTTACATATTAAAAGTAATTTGCCTGATCAAATGCAAATAAATGATTATTCATACAGAATAGCGCGTATTGTGGGATGGTTGTATCCAGATAGATATCCAGATGCTGCCTATCAGTCACAAAATGCTTTGTATAGTATAGGATCAGGAGGCCTCTTGGGAGTTGGGATTGGAAAAATGCAAGTGAATGTCCCAGAAGGACACACGGACTTTATCTTTGTCATACTCACACACCAACTTGGAATTTTTGGTGGGATATGTCTTATTCTGTGTTATGTATATTTGCTTTTCCAAATATTGAGAATCGCAATGGATGCGGTCTCTTTGTATGAGACAGTTTTAGTTATTGGTATATTGCTTCATATTGCAACTCAGATAATTGTAAATATAGGTGTATGCACATCTTTACTGCCTAACACTGGGCTACCACTTCCTCTTGTATCATATGGAGGAAGCAGTGTTTTGGTAAACTTTGCAGAGCTGGCCATATGTGTTACAGTTTCAAAAAAGAGTGTTATTAAAGCAAGTAAAAAAATTGCTAAAGAGGAGTTAAAGTAAAATATGGATGTAATTATTTGGATTTTGAGGATAGTAACATGCATATCATTTGTAGCCGTTATAATCTTGATGTTACAAGCTGAAAGTATAAGTACAGTAATTTTAGAGGGAACATTATTCCTTGCTATAGTTACATCTTTATTAGGGGGAATAGTAAACGATAAAAGAAAATGATTATAACGATACAAATCGTTTACGCAACGGAAGGAATGCTAATATGTCTAAAAAAGAATTTAAATTATTTATTAAGATAATATGTAAAGCATTAACTTGACATTACGTTTAATGTAAAAATTGTAAAGTTTAATTCCGCCTTCCCCCATCCACTGGAATTCTCCTTTTGCACAAGTGGAATTTAACCTTTCACATCATAAGAGGTATGATGTGGCTCTACGCGATGAGGACAGGTGCGATATTTTAGCATAAGGCATTGTTTTTTGCAGGAAGAGGTGCAGGCTGTAAGGAGTAAAGTTAAAATGAGAATATAAACACAGCATTTTCACAATTAGCCTATATACTAACATCATAAACAAAAGAAATTCTCATATTAATCTTTTTCATAAACTAAGCCGGTGCACTCCACATGTACCGGCTTCCTCTTTATTCTCCTCTCTGTACTGATTCTGTAGATTTATCAAGTGCAAATATTTCTTCGATCGGGGCTCCGAAATAGTCGGACATTTCAAACATGAATTCTGCGGACGGACAGCATTCGCCCAGCTCAACGTGGCGGATAGTGCGCAGATCATATCTGGTGTCCATGGCAAGCTGCTTTTGGGCGATTTTTCGCTGTGTCCGTATTACCTTAAGATTATTAATTATTTTCATTTAATCACTATCCAAATAAATTCAAAATCCGTTTAGAATCAGTACTATATAATCGTCGCAAATTCCAGAAAATTAATAACACAGTATATAATATAAAATGCTTTTCCCGATATAATCAGGTAAGATTTATGATTTGAAATGAGGAAAAGTATGAACATATGACTTTATAGAATATGCGTATAATCATAAAAAATAGGGTTATAATACTTGCGTATAATCAAAAAATGAATACGAAAGTTATCTTCTGATTGACTTTGCTAAAAAAGATAAGGAAGTCGAAATGTATTTTGAGCGATATCTGAATGATCTGGATACATTTTTTATGCTGTTACAGACACATTTTGGAACAAAACTGACAGAGAGAAACTCTCTTATTATTTTTGATGAGGTACAGATGTTTCCACAGGCAAGAGCTGCGATAAAATATTTGGTTGCAGATGGAAGATATGATTATATCGAAACTGGCTCATTGATATCTATCAAAGAAAATGTAAAAAATATTGTCATACCGTCAGAAGAAAGAAATATCAATATGTATCCATTGGATTTTGAAGAATTTGCAATAGCATTAGAAGAAGATTTGCTGGTTGAATATATAAAAAAATGTTTTGAAAAAAGAGAACCTTTGGAAAGAAGTATGCATAATCAGGCAATGCTTTTGTTTCATCAGTATATGCTTGTTGGTGGGATGCCTATGCCTGTAGTGGCATTTATTGAAAGTAAAAAAGATTTTACAGAAGCGGATAAAGAAAAAAGGGATATTCTTAAATTGTATCGGGAAGATATTATGAAGATAGATATGAGATATAGAAGCAAAGTTCTTGCAATCTATGACCAGATTCCGGGATTTCTTTCACAGCATGAAAAAAGAGTTGTATTCAAAAAGCTGCAGGATGGTAGTTACGCAGACCAGTACGAAGAAACTTTTTTCTGGCTGTCGGATTCTATGATATCCAATGAGTGCTTTTTGTGTAATGATCCGAATGTTGGCTTATCATTGAATGAGACAAGAAGCTATGTAAAGTGTTATATGGGTGATACCGGACTTTTGGTAAGCCATGCATTTGATGAAAATGAATTACTTGAAGATGAAGTATATAAACAGATATTGGCAGGCAAATTACAGATTAATGAAGGAATGCTTTATGAAAATGCAATAGCTCAGATGCTGGTGGCGAATGGACATAAGTTATATTTTTATACACACTATAATGAAAATAAGCATCGAAATGATATGGAAATTGATTTTATTATTTCAAATAATAGCAGATTAAAATATAAGATGTTTCCGATTGAAGTAAAGTCTGGAAAGCAATATAAAACGACCTCATTAAATAATTTCAGAGAAAAATACAAGGAGCGCATAGGGGAAAGTTATATTATTCATCCAAGAAATTTAATTGTAAAAGATGGAATTATAT
>OLRO01001871.1_pt1 | contig 11142 bp, 10 predicted proteins | sample 1673131 | NCBI WGS metagenome assembly OLRO01 (sample SAMEA3136757, study PRJEB25190) | human gut metagenome | biome: human gut; feature: human-associated habitat; material: faeces | place: Austria | collected 2013 | reverse complement strand
AATATTGGATTAGAAAAAAAGATAAAAAAATTGCCTACTTTTACTTGACACAAACTTCAAAATTTATCTAGAAATTAAAAACTTGAAACTAATTGAGATGTGTTATATAATAAATAACGCCAGTATTTAAATACTAGAAAAAATATAAATAAGGGACGGTTAAAATGCAAAAAATTACAGAAATGAAAAGTGAAGATTTATTTAAATTTGTTGAAAACTTTGTAAATGTAAAAATAACTAAAAATAATGATATAGTAAAATTTTCATATTTTGAAATAAAAATTAAAATGAATATGGATGAAGAAGATATTGATAGGTTTTTAAAATGTAGTAAAATAATTTTAGAAGATCAAGGTTATCAGGTTTATCAATTGGGAGAAAAATATAATTTTGAAGGAGAGCAAAGAAAAGTAGAAGACAATGAATTTTTAGTAGCAATACCAAATAATACAGTAAAAATGTAATAAAAAATGTAATAAATTTCTAATAAAACTTGACATAAACACATAAACAGAATATAATATTATTATTGTTATGTATCAAACACCTCTATCAACATGCGATACATCATGAGGAAAATTGTAATATTTTACAGGAGGTAGAAACTGATGTTAAAACTTGTGGATGCAAAAAAAATTTGTTGTGTGGCCTTGGCTACAATGTTTTTAATCTCTTTATGCGCATGCAAAAAGACTAATGAAGCAAATGAGACCACAACAACAGAAACGTCAATTGAAATGGGAGCAACTGCAACAGCAACCACGCTCACAACCGCAATTGAAAACTCAACTGACAGTCTCTGGTACGCAGAAATTCAGAACGAAATCGCACAGGAAAATCATTTCGGCTATGTTTACAAAGTCAATGCTACAAGCACTTGCGTTTATAACACGAGTGAAGAAGTTGACGCGTATTTGTCCCAGGGTGATATCTTTGTTACAAACAAGGAAATTACTTATGGAAACATGGTAAAAGTATGGTTTCAGACCGATTCGGGAGATGTTATTCAGGGTTATGTGGCATGGAACGAAAATACTGCTGGCTACTATGAGTGCATTGGTTAAAATCGAGAAGACGGTTGAAAAAGAAAAGGAGGGAGCACGAAAGTGTTCCTTCTTTTTTCCTACAACAGCCCAAACAGCTATGTTACCGCAAATGAGACGAACGAAGTCCAGATGACGACAACAGCTCCAATTATTATTGAAACAGTTAAAACCGAGACTGAAACGAAACAAACTAGATGCGCCGAAGACTATGATGCGTATAAACTTCAGCAGTCAGAGACAAAAGAAAAGTACCTTTTAAAGGTTAGCACAGATTCTGTAAACTTATATGATTCATATGGAAAAGAAAGTGCTTATCCACAAAAAGGCGATTTTTTCTTAACAGATGGTATTGCGTATGATAAATTAATGCGAGTTACCTGGCGAAACAATAATGGAGAATTCGTTATCGGATGGGCGGACTTTAATCGTGATCCGGAAGCGCCATTGACTGAGACAAAGGGATATTACGTATTAGTACAGTAAATGTTCTTAAGTCTTAAAAATCCAAAATCAGGTGTATGTTTGCACCTGATTTTTTCTTGTATATGATTATTAATTAAGAACATAATAAGTTGACACACAAAAGATTATTGAGGAGTTATGTAAAAAAATGCAAATAGTATTGAAATTGTATTTTATTTAGTATATAGTTATAATGTAATAAAATAACAAGGAGGATAAAAAATGAAAAAGAACAAAGGATTAATGAAAATACTTACAATAATTAGTATTTTATTAGTAAGTTTAGTAGTATTTTCTGGATGTGGAAAAGAAAAAAAGGAAAAGGAAGATAAGTCATATTTAGACCCAATAAATAGTATGATGACAGCATTACAAAATAAAGACATTGATGAATATTTAAAAACGGTACCAGCTGAATATCAAGAAAAAATGAAGGAAAATTATAGTAATTATAAGTCATTGCTAAAAACACAGGTTTTAGACAGACTATATAGTTCATTAGAGAGTTCATATGGAAAAATCCAAAAAATATCATACGAAGAAATAGAAAAGGAAAAAATGTCTGATGAAGACCTAAAAGAAGAAGAAGAAGACTACAAAAGTTTATTAGGTGATAAGGCAGATGAAAATAAAACATATGTTACAGATGGGTATAAAGTTAAAATAAAAGTCATTGCTACAACAGAGGATAATGGAGATAAGGATGAGGAAATGACAGTATATGTGTATAAAGTAAATGGAAAATGGTATATGTCTATGAACCATTAATGTGAAATTTAATAATATAAAAGAATAAAGTTATAAAAATAAGAATGTACAAAGTTGAAGTGAATTTTAAAATGTTCACTTTAAAGTTGCACATTCTTATATTATTAATGCAACAGGAACAATAGAAAAAAATAAATCAAATAATATTTATGATTGGGCTGGTAATTTATGGGAATATACAGATACACCATATGAACAAACAGAATATTATATTTCTCATGGTGGATATTATGGAACATCTGGAAATATTTCACCAGCATCATTCATTAATGCATTCACAGGAGATGCATCAAGTAAAGTTGGATTTAGAATTTGTTTAAATATGTTATAGGGATATACAACGTATGTTATGAAAAAATCTAAAAATACAATTGTAGTATAGCAAGGTTATAATACCTTGTTTTTTTTTTGGAAAGATGCTAATATTATTAATACAGAGTATTTAATTTTATCTAGTATTATTTAGATAAAAAATAAAGTTTGTGACCCAATTCGTGTACAGGCAAATTATGTATACAATTTTTAATATAAAAAGACAGCTTACACGAATTTGTTCGTATAATTACACGAAATTGTTCGGTTGATAGTAATCACTTTTTAGGGTCACAAAAGGAGGAAATATGTTCAAATTAGTATCAAATTATAAGCCAACAGGTGACCAACCACAGGCAATAGAATATCTATCAAAAGGAATACAAGAAGGGAAGAAATTCCAAACGCTTCTAGGAGTTACAGGCTCTGGAAAAACTTTTACAATGGCAAATATAATACAAAAAGTTCAAAAGCCAACACTAATATTAGCTCATAATAAAACACTAGCTGGACAATTATATAGCGAATTCAAAGAGTTTTTCCCTCGGAAATAGTGTTGAGTATTTTGTGTCATATTATGACTACTACCAACCAGAAAGCTATATTCCATCATCAGATACATACATAGAAAAGGATGCATCTATAAACGATGAAATAGATAAATTAAGACATTCAGCAACATTATCACTATTTGAACGAAAAGATGTAATAATAGTAGCATCTGTGTCATGTATATATGGTTTAGGAGACCCAATAGATTACCAAGGAATGATGTTATCATTACGTCCAGGAATGGAAAAGGCAAGAAATGATGTAATGAAAAAACTAGTAACAATGCAATATTCAAGAAATGAACTAGACTTCAAAAGAGGAACATTCAGAGCAAAGGGGGATGTACTAGAAATATATCCATCATCACAAAGTGAATCAGCAATAAGAGTTGAATTTTGGGGAGATGAAATTGAAAAAATACATGAAATAAATCCACTAACAGGGAAGAGCATAGGGCTTCGCTCTCATGTGCTAATACCACCAGCGTCACAATATGTAACAAGCAAAGAAAAGCTTGAAAAAGCTATTGTTACAATAGAAGAAGAGCTTAAAGAAAGAGTAGCATATTTCAAATCTCAAAACAAATTGATAGAAGCACAAAGAATAGAGGAGCGTACAAATTTTGATATAGAAATGATGAAAGAAACTGGATTTTGCCAGGGAATAGAGAATTATTCAAGACATATAAGTGGAAGACCTGCAGGAAGTCCGCCATACACATTATTTGATTATTTTCCAAAAGACTTTTTACTATTAATAGATGAATCTCATGCAACAATTCCTCAAGTAAGAGCAATGTACAATGGAGATAGGGCAAGAAAGGAGTCATTGGTAAATTATGGTTTTAGACTTCCATCAGCATTTGACAATAGACCACTAACATTCCAAGAATTTGAGCAAAGAATTAATCAAGTAGTATTTGTAAGCGCAACACCAGCTGATTATGAAAAGGAGCATAGCAAAGATAATGTTGTAGAGCAAATAATAAGACCAACTGGTTTATTAGATCCCAAAATAGAAGTAAAACCAGTAACAAATCAAATAGATGATTTAATAGAGCAAATACACAAAACAGTAGATAAACAAGAAAGAGTACTAGTAACAACTCTTACTAAAAAGATGGCAGAAGATTTAACAGCATATTTAGCTAGCCTTGATATAAAAGTAAAATACATGCATTCAGATATAAAAGCTCTTGAAAGAATGGAAATAATAAGAGATTTGCGTTTAGGAGTTTTTGATGTACTAGTAGGAATTAACTTATTAAGGGAGGGGCTAGATATACCAGAAGTATCATTAGTAGCAATACTAGACGCAGATAAAGAAGGTTTCTTACGTTCAGAAAGATCATTAATACAGACAATAGGTCGTGCAGCCAGAAACACAGAAGGTCATGTAATAATGTATGCAGACGAACTAACCGATTCAATGGAAAAAGCAATACACGAAACAAACAGAAGACGTGAAATACAAATGAAATACAATGAAGAGCATGGAATCACGCCGAAGACGATTCAGAAGTCAGTGCGTGATCTGATCAGTATCTCTAAAAAGGTTGCGGCAGAAGAGATGCGGCTTGAAAAAGATCCGGAGTCCATGAGCCAGAAAGAACTGGAGAAACTGATCGCGGATCTGACGAAACAGATGAAGAAGGCAGCAGCGGAATTGAACTTTGAGGCAGCGGCAGAGCTTCGTGATAAGCTTGTTGAATTAAAAAAGATGCTCAATGATATGGAATAGGAGATTACAAAATGGGTAAGAAAATGGACGCAAGACAGTACATTAAGATACGAGGCGCGAATGAGAATAACCTGAAGAATATAGATGTGAAGATTCCGAGGGATAAATTTGTCGTTGTGACAGGTCTGTCCGGTTCGGGCAAATCCTCACTGGCATTTGATACGATCTATGCTGAAGGTCAGCGACGCTATATGGAGTCCTTATCTTCCTATGCAAGACAGTTCCTTGGACAGGCAGAGAAGCCGGATGTCGAGAAGATCGAGGGCCTGTCGCCTGCGATATCGATCGATCAGAAATCGACGAATAAGAATCCGAGATCCACAGTCGGAACAGTAACAGAGATCTATGATTATTTCCGTCTGTTATATGCAAGAGCAGGAATCCCACACTGTCCGAAATGTGGAAAAGTGATCAGCAAACAGAGCGTGGATCAGATGGTAGACGATATCATGCAATTGCCGGAACGGACAAAATTCATGGTACTCGCACCGGTTATAAGAGGCAGAAAAGGGGAACATGTGAAGCTGTTGGAGAAGGCGGCAAAGAGCGGTTTTGTTCGTGCGATCATTGATGGCAGCATGTATGAGTTATCCGAGGAGATCAAGCTGGATAAGAATAAGAAGCATAATATTGATATTGTTGTGGATCGTCTGGTCGTTCGTCCTGATATGGAACGAAGACTGACAGATTCTGTAGAGACAACTCTGCGGATGGCAGAAGGTCTGATGAAGATTGAGGTTATAAATACAGATGGAGAAAATGAGATCTTGAATTTCTCTGACAGCTTTTCCTGCCCGGATTGTGGAATCAGCATTGATGAGATCGAGCCCAGAAGTTTTTCATTCAATAATCCATTTGGCGCATGTCCATGTTGTGCCGGTCTGGGATTTAAGATGGAATTTGATCCGGATCTGATGATACCGGATACCAAGCTGTCGATCAATGAAGGGGCAATTGTTGTGCTGGGCTGGCAGTCCTGTAATGATGGAAAGAGTTTCACAAATGCAGTGCTTCGTGCATTAGCAGAGGAATATCATTTCTCACTGGACACACCATTTCAGGATTACAGTGATGAGATCAAAGATCTGTTATTATATGGCAAGAACAGCCGTCCGGTAAAGGTTCACTATAAAGGACAGCGTGGAGAAGGCGTCTATGATATTACATTTGAAGGACTGATCAAGAATGTCCAGCGAAGATACCGGGAGACCGGAGGTGAGACGACCAAGGCCGAGTATGAGACTTTTATGACGATCACGCCATGTGAAGAATGTAAAGGAAAACGTCTGAAACCGACAGCACTGGCTGTTACGATCGCCGATAAGAATATTGATGATCTGACCAGAATGTCGATCGAGGATCTTACAAACTTTATGGATAATATTAAGTTGACAGACCGGCAGATGCTGATCGGCGGGGCAGTTTTAAAGGAGATCCGGGCGAGACTGCATTTTCTGATCGATGTAGGCCTTGATTATCTGGCACTTTATCGTTCTACAGGCACATTGTCCGGTGGCGAGGCACAGCGAATCCGTTTGGCGACACAGATCGGTTCTGGGCTTGTGGGCGTTGCTTATATTCTGGATGAACCAAGTATCGGTCTGCATCAGAGAGATAATGATAAGCTGATCGGAGCATTGGAGCATTTGCGTGATCTTGGAAATACTCTGATCGTAGTAGAGCATGATGAAGATACGATGCGTGCTGCGGATTATATTATAGATATCGGTCCGGGAGCCGGTGAAAATGGTGGTTATGTCGTTGCGGAAGGTACGGCAGAGGAGATCATGAAAAATGAGAACTCGATCACCGGTGATTATTTAAGCGGAAGAAAAAAGATTCCGGTACCGGAGGTACGAAGAAAGCCAACGGGCTGGCTGACCGTTCAGAATGCTTATGAGAACAACCTGAAGCATATCGATGTGAATATACCACTGGGTATTATGGTATGCGTGACTGGTGTATCCGGTTCGGGAAAGAGCTCACTTGTAAATGAGATCTTATATAAGAAGCTGGCGAGAAGACTGAACAAGAGCCGTATCAAACCGGGACATCATGATCACATCGTGGGTTACGATGCACTTGATAAGGTGATCAATATCGATCAGTCTCCAATCGGAAGAAGCCCGAGATCGAACCCGGCAACCTATACAGGTGTATTTGACATGATCCGTGACCTGTTTGCAAATACAAAGGATGCCAAGGCAAGAGGATATAAGAAGGGAAGATTTTCATTCAATGTATCGGGTGGACGATGCGAAGCCTGCCGTGGTGATGGTATCATCAAGATCGAGATGCATTTCCTGCCGGATGTCTATGTTCCTTGTGAGGTATGCGGTGGCAAGCGGTACAATCGTGAGACACTGGAAGTAAAATATAAAGGTAAGAGCATTTATGATGTTCTGGATATGACTGTGGATGAAGCCTGCGAGTTCTTTGCAAATGTTCCAAGTATCCTGCGCAAGATCGAGACGTTAAAGGATGTTGGTCTGGGCTATATCCGTCTGGGACAGCCATCTACCACTTTATCCGGAGGAGAGGCACAGAGAGTAAAGCTTGCGACGGAGCTTGCCAGACGTGGAACCGGAAAGACGATCTACATTCTGGATGAACCGACGACCGGACTTCATTTCGCCGATGTTCATCGTCTGGTGGATATTCTTCGCAGACTTAGTGACAGCGGAAATACCGTAGTTGTTATCGAGCATAATCTGGATGTTATAAAGACTGCCGATTATATCATCGATATGGGACCGGAAGGCGGTGTCCGCGGTGGAACAGTGATCGCACAGGGAACACCGGAGGAGATCGCAGAATGTGAGAATTCATATACCGGACAATATCTGAAGCGGTATTTATAAAGTGTGAAGATAGAGAATACAATTAAGCTCTTATATAGATATCAGTTTTATAGAATGTGTAGAATTGATATAGAGGAATTAGCAACATGAGGAATGATAAGATTATTGGCGCATTGATCGGCCTTGTAGGTGCGGCCGGTAATTCTGGCTGGACAGAGAAAACAGATCAGACGATCGTAAGTGCGTTATTACAGGAAGACAATGATGAGACAATAGAGGAAATACACCGGGAGAAATACCGGCTTTCTCCCGGTTGTTCCACCTGTACGGCTCCATGCGGGAATACATCTGATTATGATATGAGCTGTTTCTGGAATGGCAGCCTGGAAGAACGGAAGCGTAAGCGTGACATAATCAATGAATTACAGCAGGTGGCAGAACAGTATAATAACGGAAAACTTAAGAGATTACCTGAGGTCTGTTTCCGTGCACTTGCATGCTTTTCTTATGGCATGGACGAAGCTGCATACGAGTCTTTAATGAGCGACTTCCATAATATAGCCGAAACTGTTTAAGAGCAGAACTGCAGATAGAGTTACAGTTATATCTTAGCGTTTATGTTCTATATAGATTTGCTTTTCAGGCAGCCAAGGCTGACAAATAACACTACGACTTCAACGATCGGCATAACAAACCACAGGCTGGATGCACCCAGACACAATGGAAATACAAGGATACAGATACTGCTTAAGATGATATTTCGGAGCAGTGAGATGCACAGGGATTGTGCAGATTGCAGTATCGCCTGAAAATAGTAAGAAGTCAGCAGGTTAATGCCAAATGGCAGGAATGCAAAAAAGTAGGTTCGTACACCCAGATTTGCAATATCAGTCAGTGTTGGATTCATTTTAATAAAAATACGACAGACCGCAGTCGGGAATAAGATTCCACTAAGCGAGAAGATGGCACCCATTATAAGGATAGTGGTATATGCCATCTTTTTTATTCCTTTGATTCGGACCCCATTTCCTGCACCATAATTAGTAGAGATAACAGGCTGGATCGACTGACCGACTCCGGTAAACAGGGAGTTGAACAGGATTACACAGTTTGAGATCACGCTGTAGATCGAGAGTGCATTTTCACCGCAATATTTCAGGATCTGGATATTAAACAGCAGTACGATGAATCCATTTGCAAATTCATTGAAAAAACTTGGGATACCACCGACAATAATATGACGGATACTGGGAATCGTGTGAATCGGTCGGATGAAATGAAGACCGTTTTTGCGTGAGAAAAAGTGTGAGCCACCGACAATTACCTGGATAGTCATACCGAGAACGGAAGCGAATGCGGCACCGCCCATTCCCATATGCATAGGAAATACAAAAATGATATCCAGTGCGATATTTACGACGCCGCCAAGCAGAACTCCCGCCATTGCACGGTTTGGATCATTGTCGGCACGGATAAAGATTGCTACATAATTTGAAAATACAGCAACCGGAAGAAAAATGTTGATATAACGCATGTAGGACATGGCGTATGGGAATAAGGTGTCATTTGCTCCCATCAGATGAAGCAGCTTAGGCATGCAGGTGGCATAGATCAGCCATAAAAGGGCAGTAACAGCCGTAATCAGGAAAAAAGAAATCGTAAAATAACGATTGGATTTCTGATGATTACCACTTCCCCTGTGAACACTCATCTGTACAGAGCCGCCGACACCAAACAGGATTCCGGTTGACATCAGGATGCAGAGAAGTGGTGTTGTAATACTTAGGGCAGCAAGAGCATCTGCGCCGACACCTTTTCCAATGACGATCGCATCTGTCAGTGTATAAATAGACATAACCATGGCACTTCCAAGTGATGGTATCAGGAATTTGAAGTATAATTTTTTCAGATTGTCTTTTAATAAATCCATTATAAGTCCTCCTATGCTGTGCTGTTCACAAAAAAAAGAGCCAGATAAGATAATCTTATCTGGCTCATAACATTCATGTCCATCCGGGAATCCTGAATAACATTCAGAACACCTTGCAAGGTATATCATATATACCGTCCGATTCGTGCCTATTATACCAAGTTGATAGAAAATGTCAATCAATTTTATGGCATTTTTAGTATGCGGGTGTTATAATAGCATCCGCAAAAAACACAGTGAGGTAGGAATAAATGAATTTTATTAAGAAAAACTGGATAGGAATTCTGGTGTGTTTTATCATAGCAGTTCCTTCATGGTTAATTGGAAAACGGTTTCCGGTTGTCGGCGGACCGATCATTGCGATATTAGCCGGTATGTTGATCGCACTTGTATGGACGGATAAGGGAAAGGCAGAAGCCGGTATCAAATGGACATCAAAGATTGTTTTGCAGACAGCCGTTGTATTATTAGGATTTGGCATGAATCTCGGAGTAATCCTGCAGACAGGAAAACAGTCGCTTCCGATCATTATCTGTACGATCGGTATATCCTTATTGATCGCATGGATCCTTCGAAAGGTGATGAAGGTTCCGGCAAATACTTCGATTCTTGTCGGTGTTGGATCTTCTATCTGTGGTGGTTCCGCAATCGCAGCAACAGCACCGGTTATAGATGCAGATGACGATGAAGTCGCACAGGCTATTTCTGTTATCTTTTTCTTTAACGTGCTTGCGGCTATCTTCTTCCCAATCATTGGAAAAGTAATAGGATTTGACACGGCATCCGGTGATGCATTTGGAATATTTGCGGGAACAGCCATCAATGATACATCTTCTGTAACAGCGGCGGCATCAACATGGGACAGCATGTGGAATCTTGGAAGTGAGACTCTCAATAAGGCAGTAACGGTAAAACTGACCAGAACACTGGCAATTATACCGATCACATTAGTGCTTGCGGCAGTTCGTGCAAGACAGGCGGCAAAGATAGAGCAGAAGACAAATGGCTTTAGCTTAAAGAAAGCATTTCCAATGTTTATTCTGTATTTTGTGATCGCATCTATAATCACAACAATCTGTATCAGTCTGGGCGTAAATGCGGATGTATTTGCACCGTTGAAAGAGTTGTCCAAGTTCTTCATTATCATGGCTATGGCGGCAATCGGGTTGAACAGCAATGTTATTAAGCTGATCAAAACCGGTGGCAAGCCGATTTTGTTAGGTGCATGCTGTTGGATCGGCATTACCTTGGTTAGCCTGCTTATGCAGCATGTTATGGGAATCTGGTAAAAGCAATATGCCCCGTATGGTTTATACAACAGAACACAAGTGGTCTGTGAAATAAATCCATATGGGGCATATTGTTGTTATACGATATTCGTATTACGAAAGAAATTAGTCGTTAGCTTTGCCAACTGATCCGAAAAGTTCCATCTTTTCTTTAACAGTAGCTTTGATAGCTTCGAAACCAGGAGCAAGAAGCTTTCTAGGATCAAATCCCTTGCCCTCAAGATCCTTACCAGCCTCGATGT
>OLRO01001870.1_pt1 | contig 11154 bp, 8 predicted proteins | sample 1673131 | NCBI WGS metagenome assembly OLRO01 (sample SAMEA3136757, study PRJEB25190) | human gut metagenome | biome: human gut; feature: human-associated habitat; material: faeces | place: Austria | collected 2013 | reverse complement strand
TTATTTGAGCGCTTGTCTTGTTTACCCACAGTGTGGTATGGCTGAAGTCTGCATCAAGATCCGCAGGTTCCCAGTCCTTGACATGGACCTGGCAGTCGAGGGTGATATTGCCTATTGTCTTCAGGTTACCGATAATCTCGTAGTAGGTACCGCGGGGGAATGTGCGGCGTGGCTCTGCCTCTGGATTGTCGGTGTGGCCCAATGGGATGTTGTAGCTGTTGTCATTGGCGCCAATCATGCTGCTCAGTGTGAGGAACGACTGCTGGTCGTTGGTTTTGATATAGCGCTCAGGCAGATAGTATGTACCCTGGAAGAGCCATTTGTCCTTTATGTTTGAGGGAGCCGCTGCGGCAGTACCCACAGCAGTGATTACATCCGCATTGCTCTTGTTCTTGTTGGTGTCGTCGCGTGTCCAATCAGAGAAGAATGATCCTGCGGCGCTGGCTTCAGAAGATTGCTTATACATTTTGGAACTGATAATTCCGCTTACGTCCTCTTTGTCAGAAGCGTAGAACTTTCCTCCCCATACCAAGCTGGTGGATTGAGAGAGATTATTTGCTGTAATATCATTTATCTTCAGACCGTTGGTCTTCAGAGCCTCCTGCATCTCAGAGTCAGCAGGGTCGAAGAGCAGGTTGAGTTTTACCTTGACACAGGTGAACTTCAAGTTGGCAACAATGTCGGTGGTCTTGCTATCACCAGTGATGTTGGTATCCTTTAAGGGTTCATAAATCATAGGGATATTGCCACAGGCAGGCATGCCGGGCTTACCTTCGGGGATGTAATTCAGTACTACCTTTTTGAGTTTGTCCTCTGTGTCGATGGTCTGATCCTTCAATACATCCTCCATGTTGGCCACAACATAGAGGCGGTAAGTGCCGGGGTCGATTCGCAGCGTATATGTGGCTACATCCACACCTCCTTCAAAATTGCCAGGCTCATAGAACGAGGTACCGGGAGCACCGAGATACTCATTGAGCAATGTGCCTTTGCCGTCTATAGGGAAAGCGAAAAGTCGGAGGCTGTTGATGCGGCACTCTTCTTCTGTGGCATTATAAGTTAAGTTTTCTGCCGGGTCTGATTCTCCTGCACGAGTGCCGTTGCTGTGTACCAATGGCACGAGGACTTGCAGGTTGCCTGACGAGTTGGGGGTATATCCGTTACCCTCCAACTCGTCGGTACAACTAACTGCAAATAAACTAGTCAGCAACCAAACTATGAAACCTATATAGATATGAAATCTTCTCATGATAACTTTGTCTTTCTTTATACTTATTTCGATAGCTTACTACCGATAATTTGGAATTCGATTATAAGTCGACAGGCTGTATGCGCTTGCTCCAATCGAGGATGGAGATGCCCAACTTAACGTATTGCCACTTGTCGCCTTTCAGGAAAAAGTCCAGCTTATAGTCGTATTCTCTGTCCAGGAACTCCTGTGCCGAATAGTTCATTGCTTCGAATGCTCCACGGCCCTGTGCCAGAAAATCGGCTAGATTGATGCGGACCACTTCTTCGCCCGTCTTCTTGTTCCAGATGCTCAGTATCGCATTCTTGTCGTTCTCGGTTGCTGGATGCAACACGAGGCGGGAGAACATCATGGCGGCGTGAGCGGTACGCTCCTGTACGGTACCCTCCGGAGTGGTGAACTCGGTGGTCCAGGTCTTGTATGGGGTGTATGTCAACTCCTCGTCTGGGAGGAGAGAATTGTCGTAATTGATGTAGCCATTGGCATCAGTTATCTGATAACTGAAGTCTTCGGCGTGGATGTCGGCTGGTTCGTCCAGCTGATGCAGACTGATGGTGAGCTGCTTGGTGTCTCTGATGAGACTGATGGTATGGTGGGTAACCTGAAGATCCTTCACCTCTACCGTTTCGTTGCTCAATCCCTGCCAGAGGGTATCAAGCGGAAGAGCCTGGTTTTCTACCTTTCCGGCATTTCTGTCGAGTCGGGCACGGAGTTTTTCGATGCTTTCTCCTGCTGCTGGAGCTTCGATGTGGAATTTGGCACCAGCCTGTGACAGTGCCTCTTCGTATTTCTTCTGGAAGGCGAAGGTGGCGAAGCGGTATTTGCCAGGTTGCAAGTCTATGCGCATGGCATAGTTAGGGTCTTTGAGGGGTTGGGATTTTCCCTCGTTGGCTGCATCCTGGCGAGCCACTAGGTTGCCCTGCTCATCGAAGACGAACACGCAGACGCCGCCTACATGATCGTTGAACATATCAGCGCGCTGGACATTGTAGTCGTACTTGAACTGCAAGTCAACTCCCATATCGCAAGGAGGAAGGTCGTCGTGCATCAAGTCGTTGCAGCTGCTGAGCATGCTGCCGAGAGCGACGATGGTTCCGAAAGCAGCGGTGCGGCTGATAGCAGCCAAGCTGTCGAATCCCCATTCCATGCGTATATTCTTGATCCAACTATGTAACTTATTGTTTGCCATGATGCTTTTTGGGTTATTATAAATAATGTTTCAAAATTCAAGTTGTGTTTCTAGCTTCCACTATGGTGAAGCAGAAAACACAACTCGTATGTTTTAACGAAGGCGGGAGCCTAAGCTCCGCCTTTCGTAGTTATACTTGATTACAAATCAACGATCTGTGAACGCTTAGCCCAGTCGAGAACCTTAACGCTTACGCTGAGATACTTCTCGTCCTCATCGTCTGGCTGATTAGGATCTACTGGAGGTACGCCAGGGAAACCAGGACCATAAACGTTACCTACGGTCATATCATACCAGTTGTTACGGAGCATACCATAACGGCCGAGGTAGTTCTTGTTAGCTTCGTCACCTGTGCCATATTTCTCATCACCTGAATGCCATGGAGTGTTTTTGTCACCGAAGTGCTTAACACGAGCGATATAGTATGTAACACCCTTAGCGTAAGTATTGATACCTACCATCTCTTCTGGACGACCAGCCTTAAGCCCAAGAGCGGCGTTGATCTCCGTTACGATTTGCGCACCAGTCTTGCTTCCATAAGATGTTCCTGCAACAAGAGCAGTTCCGTCTTTCTTGATATCAGCGCAAGTGATAACGTGAGAACCTTCCTTCTCGATGTTTGCATAATCTACAGTACAACCTGCAAGAACTGAAGTTGCTGCTGCATTAACAGCTTTCTTGAGTTCGGTTGTATTGAGAGCTGAAGTCAAGTTACCGATAGTGTAGAATGTTCCATCTGCATCAGCAAGAGGATTACCAGCAGCATCCTTTGGAGTATAAGTTGCCTTGAAGATAACACGTGTTGTCTGGCCCTGATACATATTTGCCAAGTTGAATGTGTTCTCTAAGCAATATGCTGGCTTTGATAAATCACCATTAATCTTGGTTGTTGCGTCGATGAAGTTGAACTCCTTACCTCTCTTTGTATCGTTAGTCGCATCTGCAGTTTTGAGATTTACTTTGTCATAGTTAGGGTCCTTAGCCCAGTAAACACGGTTGTTCTTACCGGTAAAACGAGCTTCACCCCAAATGCCTGCCCAATCATTTGTCAAACCATCAACATTGTGAACTGCATAAGCGTTCTTGTTGGTAATATCTAAAGCCCATTTCTCAAATTTAACAGTGCTCTTAGTTACAGTAGTCTTATCCTGTCTGTCCTTTACTTCTGTGGTAGTTGCTGTAACTGTCATCTTAGCAACACCGCGCTCTACGTAAACTTCTGCTGCATTGGCACCATTTTCTGCTTGTGCTTTAGTTGGATAAATATTATCTGTTGCAATTGGAACCAATGTTGTTGGTGCGGTTGCTGTTGCAGACTTCAAAGGAGCATTAGCCATATAGAAGCCTTCATTCTCTGCCAACTCAGTTACTGTTGGAGTCAAAATTGTATTGTTCCAAGCAGAATAAGAGTCACCTAATTTAGGTAAAGGGATTTTAACACCACCTGTCTTCTTGTTGTTGAGCAGAATCAAAACGTAATATGAATTCTTTTTGTTCTTAACATCGGTGAGCTGTGCAACCAATTTCTTGGATGTTGTGATACCATCTGTTGCATCGCTATTCCAATCAGAAGAAGCGTCTTGAATATCAATGCTCTCTACAAACTTGTAATCACCCTCAGTCAAACCGAACTTCTGGAAAATAAGAGCTGTAGCATCCTTTACCTTGTACTCCGATGCTTCACCGCCATCGGTTTCTGCGCCTCCAGCGTCAGCAACACGTGTACCATTAACAGAAGGAAGGTTGATGTTGAAAGCAGCATAACCTACTGTAGCCTCATTGGTAATCTCACCGTTACCATTTCCCCCCCCCTACTAAATCGTTGTTGCTAGAGCAACTAGCAGTCATAGCAGCCAAAACTGCCAATCCGAAAAAATGTTTAATTCTCATAATTGATGTGATTTTATTGTTAGTTATATCTTTTATTGTTCCGCCTTCATTTCCTCGTAGATCTTTCTGATGCGCTCAGCCTCCTTCGAGTTTCCTGCCTTGGCAAGATGCTTTTCGGCAGTTACGAGGTCGCCCTTCTGCAAATCTGTGCAGGCGGCATTGAGATTGGCTGTCTCATCATCAGGGAAGAGACGGACGGCAATATCAAATACCTCGTTGAACTCAGGAGAACCAGGCTCATAGGTCTGTGCCACCAGATACATCTCCTGTAATGACAACTGCTGAGGCTTGGTCTTCAGGATTACCTTTGCCTCCTCAATGTCGAAAGGACGAACGGTATAGGTTACCGTATAGTCGCTGTGGCGCAAACGAGGATAAATCTCACTCATGATGTAGCGATAGCTAGCCGGATAAAGCTTCTTGATTTTCTGATCCTTTGCATCGGGTGCCAATGATGAGTTGGCAACGGCAAGGACGGCAGACTTATCGGCTAAGCTGCTTGCTTCCACCTTCTTCTTGAATCCTTCCCAGTCTTCCGGGGTGGCGTGATAGGTGAAGAGCTTTTTATCGATAGTGTAGAGATTGCATACATAATTGCGCAGGGCAGCCGCACGGTTGTTGGCGAGTCGCACGTTGTTGTCGTAAGGACCGTCTGGCGACGCATAGCCATGAATATCGATATTGGTGATGCTCACATCCTTGTCGTTCTTTACGAGGTCGATGGTGGATGTAATCTTTCTCAGCTCTGTGGCATTCTCACGGAAGTCGGCAAGGATATCGCTCTTGTTGAGCTTGAAGCTCAGGTAAGCTTCACCTTTTTCGGCTCTCACCTTTATGGCTTCAGCCTTTGGCTTCACGTAATGGTCGCGACCAATCTTGGGTATTGGGTTGATGACCGCCATCTGGGTGGTATCCTGATCCATCAGGTTGCCGCATCCGCAGAGGTCTTCCGTCATGGAGAGGTTGAAAGCCTTCATCCACTTCTTGTAGGGAAGGGTCTGCGAGAAGAGCACCTGCTGCTCGGTATCATTCCTGCGTCTTACTACCACTGCCTGGCTGTTCTTCAGTTTGCTGCTTTTGCGCAGGTATCTGATGTTCTGGTTTTTGCCATTGATGATAATGGGATTCAGGGCGATGGTATCTTCTCCGGCAATAAGCGGAGTGAAAACCAGCTGTTGCTCTGATTTGAGCTGCAGACTATCGAGATGAAGGCGGAAAGCTACCTTGAGACTGTCGCTCTTCTTCTGCGTCAAGACGCTGTCTATCAGAATCTTGCCTCCAGCCAACCGTAGCTGCGAATCATCTATCTTCTGGGCTTGGACAGTCAGTGCGCTCTGTGCAAACAGAATGCAAAGGGGCGAAATGACCGCATAAAGCTTCATTTTCTTCATATTCTTCATCTTGTAAAAGAGGTTTTGATTTTGTTTTTCGCTATCTCGGTGATATTGTTCCTAGAATGCGTATATCAGGGAGAGGGCAGCTTTAGTAGGACCTACATAGTTGCGATGGTCCTTGTCAAGACATTTGTCACATCTTCCGTAGAGCTTGTATGGGCTGTAGATGTATCCTAATCCGATGGATCCTTCGAGATTGAGGTGCTCAGACAGCAGCCATTGGTATCCGTAGGTGAGGCCACCACCGACATACCAGCCTTCGTAATGTCTTCCTTTCTCTGTCTTTGGCAAAATGCCGAAAGGCAGGTCCACATTTTTTACGTTGTATTCACCTCCAAGGGCATGGATGCCGAAAAAGTGGCCTCCAAATTTCTGGCAGGTGTACCAGCGGTACTCTGGCATTACGTTCCAGTAGCGCAATTTCTTGTCGCCTGAAAACTTCCAGGGATTCAGGGCGCCGAAAAGCTGAAAAGTGCTTTTCCTGCCCGTGCCTATTTCTAGACCAGCATTGAGCGAGGTGGTTGCCAGACCAAGCAGGTTGGTCTTCAGTGCTACCTCTTGCGCTCGGGTTACTACTGTTGAGAGAATCAGCAGCAATAACATCGGTATTCGTTTGAACGATCTCTGCTTCATCATATTTTTTCTGTTGATTTTCTTTCTTAAGGATAATGCTAGTTGATTATTCTTATTAATCGTCATTTACTTAGTTGTATAGGATAAGCCTTGCAGCACGATTGAATGCCGTTGGGTTTCCTTTTCGGTTGCAAATGTAGGAAGATTTTCTCAAAGATGCTTCAAAAAATTGATGGAAATCAAGGGAAATGAAATGCAAACGTTTGCATTGCTGTGCAAAGTGTGTGGGAGCACAATTTCGGGGGGGGGAAGCTAAGTGCTTGGTATTTAGAAAAATAAAAGCGAAAGTGTAACTTGCACACCTTCGCTTATGAAATATTGTATTTTGATGAATTTCTTTTTTGTGATTGGAGGAATGAAAGACCGGGAAAATCCGTCTTTTGGGGGGCTATTTCAGAACTTCCATCGCCTTCTTCAGACCTCTATCCACAGCCGAAGCATCGTTCTGGTAGAGCTTCTCCTTTTCCTCTCCGGTCATCTCGTCGAGCAGATAATCGGGGGTGATTCCCACACTTTCCAGCAGGTTGCCCTGTGCATCCTTGGTAAGCGAGAACGGCATGTAGAAGTAGAGATAGCTCGTTACATTTCCTATCCAACCGCCATTGCTGGCTTCGTTGTCGGAAGTGAGCATCGCCTGCGCTCCGTAACTGTTTCTGCCTATCGTCTTCACGTGGTCGCCCTGACTCTTCAGGATGAGGGTTGTCACCTCCGACATGCTGGCGCTGTAGTTGTCGAGCAGGATGGCGGTAGGGATGTTTCTGCCCAGGCTCTTCGGCGTTACCGTAATCTTCTGCGGAATCCAAGGCGTATAACTGTATGGATTATTGTCCTCTTTTTTGCGCACGTAGGCATAGACGGCAGATTGGGTGATGAGATAGTCGGTAAGCAGACGGGTGTCTATCACGTTTCCGCCTCCGTTGCCACGGAAGTCGAGAATCAGCTTCTTGATCTCGCCCTTAGCCAGAGGCTCCAGGAACAGGCGGCGGTAACCTTCTACGCAGAGATGATTGTAGGTAAACTTCAGGTCGCTCCAGTAAGCATAGAGTTCCCGCTCATGCCAGAGGTAATCGGCAAGTGCCTGACAATACCAGTTGGCAAAACCGGAGGCTGAAAGCATCTGCTGATAACGGGCATCGCCCTGCAGCTTCTGTCGGATCTGTTCGCCCATGCCGCTTGCATCAGCAGTAATAGACAACAGTTTGAGGAGTCCCGGTGCCACCTCGTAAGCCTCGCTGGCGAAAGCATAGAGACCGGAATAATCTCCCTGGTTGCTGTAGGCCGCCATCTTCTCGCAGGCTTGGGCTGCATCATCCGAAGCCAGATAGCTATCCATATCGGCAAGCAACTGCGCTGCCTGCTGCTCAGCCTTCTCTCGCTTTCCTGCATCTGTAATCAGTTCCTTCGCCTTGTCTGTTATCTTGGAAGCATCCAGATGATAGGTGCTGGCGGCATTGCCAGGAAGATAGGACTTCTGATACTCGTGGAAACAGTTTTCGTAGAGGGCAAACTTGTTGAAGCCGAGGTAATAGGTGCCCGGCTGCTCCTTCAGGTAACCGCCCATGATGCAGAAACCATCTGAGGTAATCTCGCCGAAGGCTGTACCATCCAGGTTGAGCTGGTCGCGGGTATGGTTCCAGTGAGCATTCAGTGGGAAATACTCGGTCTTGTTGCGGAGCGTGCTGTTGAATCTCACCGTTTCCGTAGAAGAGTGGGAGACGGGCAGGGTAATCTTGACATAGAAATGCTGGTCGATGATCTTGTCGATGATTTCCTGGAAATACTGCTTTGCCTTGGCGTTGTCTTCCAGAATCTCCTGCTGGGTGAAAGCGGAGGTATGCTGGAAGGTCTTCAGGGCATCAAACTTGGGTTTGTATTCCTTGTACACCTGGTCCCAGGTCTGCGAAGATACGGCAGACTGCTCGTTGAGGGTGCAGTAGCGCTGGTTCATCACGCTCCAGAAAACCTGGAACAGGTCGCCATACGACTTGACATCGGTATCGGAATAATCGGAAATCGATTTCTCGTTGGCATCATTGTCTGCCACACAACTGGTAAGCGACATCCCCGTGGTGGTTGTCGCCAGGAGGAAGGCGAAGAGGCATCGCATTCCACCTTTTATATATATAGGGGTTCTCATAAATTATATGTTTTAAAAGCTTTTGCCCTTTCAGGGCGTATTGCTGTCTGCTATTATACCCAGGGTGTTGCCCTGGGCTAGGAGCTTCTGCCCTTTCAGGGCGTATGGGGCTAGAATTTATAGGCAGCCGAGGCTGTGATGAGGCTGGAGTTGCGGCGGGCAGTCTTGCTGGTGCTGGCTTTTTCCTGGTAGATATGCGAGAAGCCGTACTGGAACTGATAGCCCACGCTGGCATCTATCTTGCCGAAGGAATAACCTATCTTGATGCCTGCTTCGCCGCCAAAGAGACTGCGGCGGAGATGGTTTTCATTCTTCCTGAAATCGTAGGTGGTGTTATAGCGGATGTAGGAACCATCGCCCTTGTACCCCTCCATGATGTTCATCGGATACATACCCTTGGTATGCATGGAGGTGAAGTACTCGTAATAGATGCCTACCTGCGGCTTGATCCACCATCCCTTCTCGTGGTAAGGATTATGGAGGAGATAGTAGCCCACATGGAGTGGGATGCTGATGAAGTTGTTGTTGTATCGGGTGTTCCAGGAGTCACCGCCCAGGTTCTGGTACAGGTAGTCGCGCTGAACGAAGCGGATGCCCGCTCCTACCGCCAGCTGATCTACGATATTGTATTCGGCACCGATGGCAGCCGTGAAACCCGGTCGCACCTTATAATAAGTCTCCGACAAGCCCGACACATCCGTATCAAGCACACTGCAACTGACACCAGCTTCTGCCTCCACCTTCCAGCGGTAGGAGCTCTGTTGTGCCAGAATGCCCTGGCAGCAGAAGCCAAGGGCTATGGATAAATATACCTTTCTCATTTCTTTTCAAAAATCTTGCAAGCCTTATTTCCTGCGATATAAGCTACGTATGCTTTAATTTGATAGTGAGGATAGGCTTTCTGCATATCTGCGGCATAAGCCTTTACCTGTTGGGCATCTTCTAGGTGTGCCTCTTCCAATTGATCAACAATGCCTGCGTCTTTAGACTTGTAATATTTAAACTCAATGATGCGGCAGTCGTTGTGGAATGATGTGCCAGGGATGCCGGTCAGCACTAAGTCAGCACGACCTGACGGCAAGTTCTGTTCGATGGCGAATGTATAGCAATTGCTCAAGTAGCGGCTCAGTAACTCGAAAAATGAACAGCGAATGAAATTCTCGTTCATCTTGTCAAAGGCCTGGGCGGGAAGCTGACCTAAGTATTCCTTAACATAGTTATGGAATAATGGCTCCAGTTCTCTGTCTCTGGCAAAAGCCTCGTATGCAGGAACAAACTTACGGACATTGTCACTGATACTATTCAATTCGTTGTAGTAACTCATATATACGCTCTTGGTCGTCAAGTTTGGCAAGGCCATTTTGTAATTGTCCTTCAGGGTGGTCATACCCAAGTAGTAGAGGCTGATAGGGTAGAACTCTGGGGAGAAGAACTTTTGCTTGTTGAACTTGCTGCGTAAATCGGCTTGTGAATAGTACAATTCTCCATCCATCAACAGGCTGTCGAGCATTTCTTTGGCATTGTCAAGCGTGATGGTCAATCTTCTTATCCAACTAGTGTCAGTGCGCAGGTTCTCATCTACCATTTCCATAGGGATGCCGCCTTTCAGTTCTGCAAAGTTCTTGAGGAAGTAAGTCAGAATGGTAGAGTTGAACAACGGTTCTGCATTTGGCAAAAAGTGGTAACCGTCATAATTGTTGAGTATCAGAGTCCATAATTCCTCGAAAGAGGCTTGAGGGCCATATTTGTTGATGACATACTTCAGATATTGGGCTGCTTCCTTATGGGTAAAGCCCAATAGGTTGGTAAATTCAGGCTTCAGTGTCAACATTTCTGCGATGTTGTAGCCACTGGTTAAGTCATCCATGGTGACAGGCAGTACTCCTGTGCAGAAGCAGGTACGGATGGTTCCTTCGCCAATGCCAGCCTTGATAACCTTGAAGAAAGTTCGTAGAAAACTTTCCCCTGTGGTCAGGTCCTGATACAGCGAGTCCTTATAGACAACTAGTAGCTGGTTGGTAAAGTTGTCGTATTCATCTATTAATATATAAAGAGGTGGAAGATTATGGGAAGAGATAAACTCGCATACTTCAACCAGCATGTTGGAGGCATTGCCATCCTCTCTGAACTTGAAATCTCCAAAAAGGTCTCTGTTGCGTTCCACCAATGTACGGAGTGGACTGCAATTCACGGCGTTGAAGTTCTTCTCGATGTCTTCCTTCTTGCTGGCAACGGAAGTTGTAGAAAAGTCATATCTTACAACGAGATATTGGTTGTGCTCGTTTGTTGGGTGCTCGCCAATCCAAGTTCCACCAAACAAATCCTTGAATTGTGTTGCCATATTACGGTCGTAATAGTGAGCCAACATGGAAACGAGCAGACTCTTTCCGAATCTGCGAGGACGGAGAAAAACTGGTGCTTTGTAACGCTCAAGCAGTGGAATATAGTTGGTCTTGTCCACATAATAATATCCCTTGTGGCGAATCTCTGCAAAGTTCGCCACAGCGTATGGAACGGTAATATCTGCCTGTGAGTATGTCATGGTCTAATTTTGTTTAATATAGTAATACCAGTCCGGCAAAAGCCGAGTAGAGTATCATGCGGATGGGATTGATCTTCATCACCTTCACGCCGATAAAGGTGGCAAAGAAGAGGGCGATGG
>OLRO01001864.1_pt1 | contig 11188 bp, 7 predicted proteins | sample 1673131 | NCBI WGS metagenome assembly OLRO01 (sample SAMEA3136757, study PRJEB25190) | human gut metagenome | biome: human gut; feature: human-associated habitat; material: faeces | place: Austria | collected 2013 | reverse complement strand
AAAATGCTTGCAGAATTTCTGGATATGGATAAAAACCTGATCGTCAATCTCCATGTGCAGTCTGTAGACCAGATGAAGGCAATCAAGCTGGTGAAAAGTAAGGTTACAGATATTAACCGTATGAAAATTGAAGAACAGAAAAAGGCAGTACGTTCCGGGTATGATATGGACATCATCCCCTCCGACCTCAATACCTATGGAGGGGAAGCAAAACGGCTGCTTGAAGATCTCCAGTCCAGAAATGAGCGTATGTTCCTTGTAACAGCGCTCTTTTTTAATACAGCGAAAACAAAGCAGGAGCTTGAAAATGCTGTATTTCAGACTGCGGGGATTGCACAGAAATTTAACTGCGTGTTAAGGAGGCTGGATTATCTGCAGGAGGAAGGGTTGATGAGCAGCATTCCCCTTGGTGTGAACCATGTTCCGATCAAACGGGCACTCACGACAACTTCTACGGCAATCTTCGTTCCATTTACTACACAGGAGCTTTTTATGGCAGGGGAATCCCTGTATTATGGATTGAATGCACTCAGCAATAACATGATCATGGTGGACAGAAAGAAACTTAAAAATCCGAATGGGCTGATCCTTGGTACGCCGGGTTCCGGAAAGTCATTTTCTGCAAAACGTGAGATTACAAATGCGTTCTTTGTTACGCAGGATGACATCATTATCGGAGATCCGGAGGGTGAGTATTATCCACTTGTCCATGCACTGGGAGGGCAGGTAATCCATATTTCTTCTACCAGTCACGATTACATCAACCCTATGGACATCAATATGGATTATTCGGATGATGATAACCCATTAGGGGTAAAAAGTGATTTTATCCTCTCCCTGTGCGAGCTGATCATGGGAAGCAGGAACGGGATCGAAGCAGAAGAAAAGTCGGTCATTGACCGTTGCCTGCCCATTGTCTATCAGAAATATTTTGAAAATCCGATTCCGGAAAATATGCCGGTATTGGGAGATTTGTACCGTTGTCTGCGTGAACAGAAAGAAGTGCAGGCACAGAGGATTGCGACTGCATTGGAGATTTACGTCAATGGTTCCTTAAAGGTATTTAACCATCAGACGAATGTGGAATTGAATAACCGGATTGTCTGTTTTGATATTAAGGACTTGGGTAAGCAGCTTAAAAAGCTGGGGATGCTCATTGTCCAAGACCAGATTTGGGGGCGCGTCACCCAAAACCGCAGCAAGGGCAAGGCGACATGGTATTTCTGTGATGAGTTCCACCTGCTTTTGCGTGAGGAACAGACGGCGGCCTTTTCCTGTGAGATTTGGAAGCGTTTTCGTAAATGGGGCGGGATTCCCACAGGTGCGACACAGAATGTGAAAGACCTGCTTTCCTCCCCGGAAATTGAGAACATTTTGGAAAACAGCGACTTTATCTGCCTACTCAATCAGGCCAGCGGCGACCGCAAAATCCTTGCGGAACGGCTGAACATTTCGCCCCAGCAATTACGGTATGTGGACAATTCCGAACCCGGCGAGGGGCTTCTCATTTACGAAAATGTGATCCTGCCCTTTAAGAACCCCATCCCGAAAAACACCCAGCTCTACCAGATCATGACGACCCGGTTAGGCGAGGGGGCGACGGTATGAGGCACAAGGAGGTGAAGTCATGGAACCCTTAAAACCCCGCGACAAGGTAACGCAGCACATGACCCGCGACGGCCTGACGCTGGATAACCAGACCACCGGCGAAAGCGTCAATGTGTCCAGCCGGGAGGCCGAGCAGGAATACACCGCCCAGCCGGAGGGCGCGGCGGAAAAAATACTGGAACGGGCGGACGAACTGCACGACCGCCACAAGGCAAAGAAAGCGGCCAAGGACGCCGGGGAAACCGTGGCGCAGGCCACCGGCCCTGTTTCCCGGTTGCAGTTTACCGCCGAGGAACGGGCCTCCCCAGAGCTGGCCCCGTATATCAAAAAGGCAGAAAAACGGGCGGATAAGCTGGAAGCGGCCAAAGAAGCCCTGCCGAAAAAGCGCGTCGTCACCAAGGAAACCGTCTATGATGAGGCCAAGGGCAAGGCCAAAAGCAGGCTGTATTTTGACAAGGTGGAGAAAGCCCCTCCCCAGCTCAAACCAAACCCGGCCAGCCGCCCGCTATCAGAAGCGTTGCTGTTCGCTCACGGAAAAATCCATGAAGTCGAACACGAAAATGTGGGTGTGGAGGGTGGCCACAAGGGTGAAGAACTGGTGGAGCGTCAGACCGCCAAAGCCATCCGCAGCGGCATCCGGCACCACAAGATGAAGCCCTACAAGGCCGTGGAAAAGGCAGAGCGTCAGCTCATGTCTGCCAATGCAGAATACTTTTACCAGAAATCCTTGCGGGACAATCCGCAAATTGCACAGGCGGCCAGCAACCCCATTTCCCGGATGTGGCAGAAACGGCGTATCAAACAGCAGTATGCCAAAGCTGCACGGCAGGCCGGACAAGCCGCCGCGCAGGGTGCAGCCGCCACCGCAGAGAACGGTTTCCGGGTAACAAAGCTGGCGGCCGAGGGCGGCGAACGGGTAGCCGAATTTGCGGCCCAGAACTGGAAAACCATTCTGATCGTGGCGGTGTTCGGTCTGCTGGCTCTGCTCTTGATAACGGGGTTGCAGTCCTGCACCGTGATGGCGGGCACCGCTGGAACCGGCGTGACGGCATCCTCTTACTTTTCCAAGGACAAGGATATGCTGGGTGCAGAGAAAGCCTACGCCAAGCTGGAACAAAAACTGCAACGGTATCTCGACACCTACGAGGCCACCCACAACTACGATGAATACCATTTTTATCTGGACGAAATCGAGCATGACCCCTATGTGCTGATCTCGATTTTGTCCGCGCTCCATGATGGCGTTTTTACATTGGCCGAGGTGCAGGGCGAACTTGAAATGCTCTTTGAAAAGCAGTACATCCTGACCGAGACCGTGACCATGCAGATACGTTACCGTACAAAAATGATGGTCATTATTGGCCCGTATGGTGTGCCGCAGGTTATCACCTACCAAGAGCCGTATGAATACTACATCTGTACGGTCAAGCTGAAGAACAAGGATTTATCCCACCTGCCCGTGGAAGTACTGACCGAAGAACAGCTTAGTGCCTATTCGCTCTATATGCGCACGCTGGGCAACCGGCCGGATTTGTTTGGCAAAGCGCAATACCCCAATGCGTCCACCATCAAGCAGCCCACCTACTACGATATTCCCCCGGAAGCACTAAAGGATGATAGGTTTGCCGCCATGATGGAGGAAGCCACGAAGTACATCGGCTACCCGTATGTGTGGGGCGGCAGTTCGCCCAGCACCAGCTTTGATTGCAGCGGCTACATTTCGTGGGTGCTGAATCACTCCGGCTGGAATGTGGGCCGCCAGACCGCACAGGGCCTTTACAACCTCTGCACTCCTGTTTCGGCCGCGCAGGTCAAACCGGGCGACCTTGTGTTTTTCAAGGGCACCTACGATACCCCCGGCGTGAGCCATTGCGGTATCTATGTAGGCAATTCCATCATGCTGCACTGCGGCGACCCTATCTCTTACACAAACCTCAACTCAAAATATTGGCAGGAACATTTTTACAGCTATGGGCGTTTACCATGACGCCAGAAAGGATTTTGTATGGCAAAAAGACTTTCCCGCATTGAGCGCGATATTGAACGGCTCAAAGAAAAAATCTCCGAGTACCAGCAGCAGTTGAAAGAACTGGAAGCCGAAAAGACCGAACAGGAAAATCTGCAAATCATTCAGCTGGTGCGCAGCATGAACATGAAGCCGGACGAGTTTGCGGCTTTTCTGCGCAGCGGTGCGCTGAACGCCGCCCCCACCGTCACCCCGTACCACAAACAGGAGGATGCTGCCGATGAAACCTGATTGGAACCGCCGTTTTGCAGCTGGGCTGCTGGCTATCCTGCTCTGCCTCTGCTCCTTTTCCATGCCCGCTTTTGCAAGCGGCTCTGACCCTGCCCCGGAACCTCTGCCGGAGATTATCGAAGAAGAACCCACCACGGGCGGCATGGAGCCGGAGGGCGTGTCCATCACGCCCAAAGGCAACGCAACACTGGTGGATGACTTTTACGGCGACAAGCAGCTTATCACTGTGACCACCAAGGCCGGGAATTATTTTTACATCCTGATTGACCGCGCCAACGAGGACAAGGAAACTTCTGTCCACTTTCTGAACCAAGTGGACGATGCCGACTTGCTGGCCCTGCTGGATGAAGAACCGCAGGCCGCCGAAGTCTGCACCTGCACGGTGAAATGTGAGGCCGGAAACGTCAACGAAAACTGCCCCTTGTGTGAAAAGAGCCTGCGCAACTGCACGGCCCCGGAAGCGGTGAAAACCGACACCGAAACGCCGCAGGAAAAGCCGAAGTCCAACATGGGCAGTCTGATGATCCTGTTGGTGCTGGCTCTGGCGGGCGGCGGCGCGGCCCTCTATTATTTCAAGTTCCGCAAACCCAAGGCCGACACCACCGGGCACGATGATCTGGACGAGTACGATTTTGGCGAGGACGAAGATGCAGACGAGGAACCGGCTGAAATCGAAATTCATTCGGAGAACGGACAGGAGGACGAAACATGAGCGTTCAGCTGGTAATTGCCGAAAAGCCCAGTGTGGCCCGCAGCATTGCCACCGTGATCGGGGCCGATGAAAAGCAAAACGGCTACTGGCAGGGCGGCGGGTATCTTGTCAGCTGGTGCATCGGGCATCTGGTGTCCTTTGCGGAAGCGGGCCAGTACGATGAAAAATACTGCAAGTGGAAGTATGAAGATTTGCCCATCCTGCCCCAGCCGTGGCAGTTCATTGTCCCGGACGAAAAGAAACAGCAGTTTGAAATTGTGCGCTCTCTGCTCAACCGCCCGGATGTGGACAGTGTGACCGCCGCGACCGATGCAGGCCGGGAGGGAGAACTGATTTTCCGTCTTGTCTACCAAATGGCCGGTTGCACGAAACCTGTGAAGCGGCTCTGGATTTCCAGCATGGAGGATGCTGCTATCCGGGAGGGCTTCGCAAACCTGCGCCCGGATTCGGACTACGATGCGCTATACCAGTCGGCCCTCTGCCGTGCAAAAGCAGATTGGCTGGTGGGCATCAATGCAACACGGCTGTTTTCGGTGCTGTACCACAAAACCCTGACGGTAGGCCGGGTGCAGACCCCGACACTGAAAATGCTGGTGGACCGGGATGCAAAAATCCTGCGCTTCCAGAAAGAAAAGTATTACACGGTCGGCATCCAGTCCGGCAGCCTGAAAGCGGGCAGCGGACGCATTGCTAGCATGGACGAGGCCGACACTTTGAGAAAAGCCTGTGCCGGGGCATCTGCTATCTGTTCTTCTGTCAAGAGGGAGAAAAAAACAGAACAGCCGCCCAAGCTCTATGACCTGACCACCTTGCAGCGGGAGGCAAACTGCCTGTTCGGTTTCACGGCAAAGCAGACCCTTGATTATGCCCAGCAGCTTTACGAAAAGAAACTACTGACCTATCCCCGCACAGACAGCCAATATCTGACCGAGGATATGGGCCAGACAGCACAACATCTTGTGTCTGCCCTGCTGGGGCTGCTGCCCTTTGCCCAAGGACTTGCGCTGACTGCGGAAGTAGGCCGGGTGCTGAACAGCAAAAAGGTATCGGACCACCACGCCATCATTCCCACTGCTGAATTTGTAAAACAGGGCTTCGCTGGTCTTGCCGAAAGTGAATGCAAGCTGATGAATCTTGTCTGCTCCAAACTGCTCTGTGCCGTGGCCGCACCCCACGAGTACGAAACCGTGACCGCCGTGTTCTCCTGTGCAGGGAACGAGTTCACCGCCAAGGGAAAAACGGTGCTTGTCCCCGGTTGGAAAGAGATCGACCAGAGGTTCCGCTCCACCATGAAAGCAGACGGCGAAGAAGAAGCGGAAAGCCTGAACACCCTGCCGGAACTGGCCGAGGGGCAGAGTTTTTCCGTGACGGCTAACGTTTCGGAACGCTTCACGTCCCCGCCGAAAGCCTACACCGAAGATACGCTCCTGTCAGCAATGGAGCGGGCCGGGGCCGAAGATATGCCGGAGGACAAGGTGAATTGCTCCGCAGGAGCAAGAGAGGGTGGCCTGGGCCAAGCGGAACGTAAGGGGCTGGGCACTCCGGCCACCCGTGCCGCGATTCTGGAAAAGCTGGTGCAAATGGGCTTTGTGCAGCGCAAGGGCAAACAGCTTGTCCCCACCAAGGACGGCATCAATCTGGCGGTGGTTCTGCCGGAAAGTCTGACCTCTCCCGTCCTGACCGCCGAATGGGAAAACCGCCTGACCGAGATTGCCAAGGGCAACGCAGACGCGGACGAGTTCATGGCCGAAATTGAAGCGCAGGTGCGCCAGCTGGTCAAGACCTATTCTTGTATCAGTGCAGATAAGCAAAACCTGTTCCAGTCGGAACGGGTTATTATCGGCAAGTGTCCCCGGTGCAGTGAAAACGTCTATGAGGGCAAGAAAAACTTCTACTGCGGGAATCGTAGCTGTCAGTTCGTGATGTGGAAGAATGACCGCTTCTTTGAGCAGCGCAAAAAGGCGTTCACACCGAAGATCGCCGCTGCTCTGCTCAAAAACGGTAAGGCGAAGGTCAAGGGCCTCTACTCCGAAAAGACAGGCAAAATCTATGATGCAACGGTGCTTCTGGCAGATACGGGAGGCAAGTACGTCAATTACCGGGTAGAGCGCAAAGAGTAAGGCAAAAATACGAGGGCCGGTTATGGTAAGGTGAAGCATTCATTTTGCCATAACCGGCTCTCTCTATCCGTAGGATAGCAAAAAAAGGAGTGTGACCAAATGAGCGAATTATTTTCCATCCAGCTGCAAAATCGGCAGCAGCAAGGCAGGGATGGCATCTGGCTGGACCTGCCCACTACAACCGAACAGGTACAAGCGGCCCTGCGGCAAATCGACATTTCGTCCGATAACCCGCAGGGCCTTTTCATTTCCGGCTATTTTGCCGAGGAAGAAAAGCGTTTTGCCATCCCCTACAACATGGTGCTGGCATCCAATGTGGATGAACTAAACTTTCTGGCATCACGACTGGAAACACTCTCTGCCGGGGAACGTGCAGAACTGAACGCCGCTCTGCAAGCCCCGCAGAGTGAGCTTTCCAGCATCGGGAGAATTACCGACTTTCCCGAAAACGTGGACTATTATGTACATCTGCCAGAAGTACACGGGCCTGCCCAGCTGGGCGACTACTACTTGAACCGCTCCGGCATGGTGGATATGCCGGAGGAATGGAAAGGAGGCATCGACACGGCACAGTTTGGCCGGTATGTGGCCCAGCAGGAGCAGGGAGTGTTCACCCAGTACGGCTACCTTGTTAAAAGCGGGGATGTGTGGCAGAAAGTCCACGAGGGCCAGCCTGTGCCAGAGGAATACCGGGTGCTGTCTTTTCCTGCATCGGAAATCCTGCGGGATGCGGCCAACATCCCACCGCCTGTTCAGCCTGAAACGGAACCGCAGAAAGTTATTCCCATTATCCTAAACGGCAAGGACAGCGCGGAACGCATGAAAGAAATCACGGACCGGCTGGAAACAGGCATTCAAGAATTATTCGACAGTGACCGCTACAAGGCCTACCTCACCACGATGGCGAAATTCCACAATTACAGCTTCAACAACACCTTGCTGATCGCCATGCAGGGCGGGCAGCTGGTGGCGGGCTTCAACAAGTGGAAAGACACGTTCCACCGCACCGTGAAAAAGGGCGAAAAAGGCATCAAGATTCTTGCTCCTGCACCCTACAAGGTCAAGCAGAAGATGGAAAAGCTGGACGAACAGGGTAAGCCGATTCTGGATAAGGATGGAAAGCCGCTGACCGAAGAAAAAACGGTACAGATTCCGGCCTTTAAGGTGGTGTCCGTGTTCGATGTCAGCCAGACTGAGGGTGAACCACTGCCGTCCATTGCTGTGGATGAACTGTCCGGCAGCGTGCAGGACTACCAAGATTTTTTCAAGGCATTGGAGCAGACATCCCCGGTGCCCATCGGGTTTGAGGACATAGAGGGCGGGGCGCACGGGTACTTTCATCTGCTCGACAACCGCATTGCCATCCAAGAGGGCATGAGCCAACTGCAAACTATCAAGACGGCCATCCATGAGATTGCCCATGCAAAGTTGCACGCCATCGACCCAGACGACCCGGAACAGACCAACCGCCCGGACAGCCGCACCCGCGAGGTGCAGGCCGAAAGCGTAGCTTATGCAGTCTGCCAGCACTACGGGCTGGACACATCCGAGTATTCCTTTGGTTATGTGGCCGGGTGGAGTTCGGGCCGGGAACTGGCCGAGTTGAAAGCCTCTCTGGAAATTATCCGCAATGCGGCCCATGAACTGATCTCCGCGCTGGACGAGCATCTGGCAGAACTGCGCCAGCAGCGGGAAACAGAACTTTCCACTGCACAGGAGGCTGCATTTGCGCTGGACAACGGCAATACGCTGTTCATCCAGACCTGCGATTCCGGCTATGACTACACCCTGTATGGCCCGGATAATAAGGCTCTGGATGGCGGCCAACTGGACGCACCCGGTCTGACCCTGCCGGATGCCGGAGAGGAAGCTCTTGCTCTGCTGGGGCAGACAGCTAAAGTGTCAGAAGTTATGCTGGGTGATAAGCTGGCGGTGTTCCAAGAGGCGACAGAAAAAGCAAATGAACTTCCCGAACCTGCTAAAATTCCTGACCCTGCCGCAGAGCCCACAGTCACGATTCTGTGGAGTGAAAGCGACAAGCTGCAGGACGGCGAAACCATGCCGCTGTCCGTGGCGAATCGTGTTTTTGAAGAACTGGACACCGCCCAGCACACGGACCGGGAAAAGGACGGCTACACGGGCGGCTGGTACGACAAGACCGCATTCCGTATTGATTTTACCCTGAACGGCCAACCCGACAACTACGAGGGACGGCAGGATTTTGGTGATGGTGAGGGCTCTTTGGTGCAACATATCCAGAATTATCACGAATACTACGCCAAAAATGAAAACTGGAAGAATTTTGTTCTGCACAACAAAGGCCCGGAAGCGTGGGAGCAGGACAAGGCAGAGCGGGAAATGGTGCTGACCGAGTTTATTCCGTACCTCAAACAGCATTGCAATCTTTCGGCTATGGAGCAAACCGCTACCGCTGCTTTGCGGGAGGAACAGAACGCTTCGCCGGAACAGACTGCCTACTATAACGCCGTTGTGACCTATGTGCAGGACTGCCGCCCGCTGCTCAATCAAGGCCAGTATGACTTGCAGGAACCGCCCAAGCTGGCCAACTTTGACCAGAGCTTGCAGGATTACAAGGCGCAGGTGCAGGCAGAGATCGCGCAGGAAGCGGCGGCTGCCGGAATGACGGTAGAGGAATACGCAGCGGCAGGATTTGAAGCACCGCAGCAGGACAGTTTTTCTATCTACCAGCTGCGCAATGAAGATTCCACCTGCGATTATCGTTTTGAGCCTTACGACCACCTGCAGGCCGCCGGTTTGACTGTGGACAAGGCCAACTATACGGAAGTTTATGCCGCGCCGCTGACTGCTGGTACCACCTTGGAGGACATCTACCGCACGTTCAATGTGGACCATCCGGCAGACTTTAAGGGACACTCGCTATCCGTTTCGGATGTGGTGGTGCTGCACCAGAATGGGCAGGACACCGCCCACTACTGCGACAGTGTGGGCTTCCAGCAGGTGCCGGAGTTCTTACGGGAAAATCCGCTACGCACCGCAGAACTTTCCGCCGAACAGAACGAAAATATGATTGACGGTGTGCTGAACAATGCGCCCTCTCTGGGCGAGTTGGAGGCCAAAGCAAAAGCCGGAGAACAAATCTCTCTGACGGACCTTGCCGCCGCAGTCAACGCCGCAGAAAAGGCGCCGAAAGCCAAGAAGTCCCACACGGCCAAGCCGAAAAAGCCATCCATCCGGGCACAGCTGGATGCCGCAAAAAAGGAGCAGAGCAAGCAAACGCCGCCACGGGAAAAGACAAAGGAATTGGAGGTCTAAGCCGTGCAAAAATTTGAAAATATGGATGTGATCGCTGCGTTGGAAGCCATTATGCACCAGAACACCGCATACTATCAGAGCGATTTTGCGTATGACATCAAGATGCTGCGGGAGTCCGCCCGCAGCGACCAGCCGGAAGATAAGCTGCTGTTGTGGCTGTCCCGGCCCTCTGGAACATTCTGCTTCCGGGAACGGGATGTGTTGCTCAAAGATACCCAAGCCTACAATACATGGAAATTTTGCGGTGAACAGACCCATGACAGGATTCTTGCCTATGCGGTGGAACTGACCGGCGCAGCCAATGGAACCGTACAAGGCAATCTGTATGAACTGGACTATCAGCAGCACTTCCAGCATATCCGGGATGCCGCCCTGCCCGTGGGTGCCAATCGCCTGATCTACGAAAGCGGGATGCGGGAGATTGGCCCGAAAGAGCATTTCGACAGCCGCCCGGACAAATATTTCGGAGAGTTCGTGCGGTATGAAATGCAGCCCCGCGCCCCGGAACTTCTGCAAGCGGCCATCCGGCAGGAGCAGCGCAGTCGAGAACCGGCACGGCCCGGTGACTTCAAAGAACATCTTGCGGCACTGCACACCGGGCTGATCGAGGCCGAGGCACAGCGCATTGTAGCTGATATGAAGCATCTGGCTGCTCCCAACAGCCCGGACAAAAATCATTTTATGGTGGAGGTATCGCCCTACTTCACCAAACTGGCATCCAGCCGGGACATGGACCAGTTGCTTGCCATGCTGCCGTATAAGTCCCTGCACCTATCCAGTGTGAAAGACCGTTTCGGCATCTACGCACTGATTGACAAAAGCGAGAATCGAGATAAGGACATCCGTAAGCCCCGTGCTTCTGTCCGCAAGCAGCTTTCCGAAACAAAACAGGCCGCCAGCCCGAAAAAAGCAGCGGCCTGTAGCAAACAGCATGAAATGGAGGTCTAACCTATGAATTTCAGCGTGGAAGAAGAAAATTTGATCTGTATGTACCACACCTCTGACCGCCGCCGGACGATGGCGCGGATGCTGGCTACCCTGCCGGATATGGACACCGAAATGCGGAGGCTGGCAAATAGCGCCATTGCCAAGTTGGAGCACATGACCGATGCTGACTTTGACGGACAGAGGTTTGATTTTGTGGGTGAGTGATACCGCCAGCTTGACAACCACACATTATTTTCAATCAAAGTAATG
>OLRO01001861.1_pt1 | contig 11216 bp, 9 predicted proteins | sample 1673131 | NCBI WGS metagenome assembly OLRO01 (sample SAMEA3136757, study PRJEB25190) | human gut metagenome | biome: human gut; feature: human-associated habitat; material: faeces | place: Austria | collected 2013 | reverse complement strand
AGCCTTGATGTGGGCGGCCAAGTAGTCGATACGGTAATCGTCTTCAACATAACCATTTTCATCTGGCGTATCCACAGCACCAAGCCCATTTTCAACGATAAACATCGGTTTTTGGTAACGATCCCAAATAGCATTGAGGGTAATACGAAGGCCTAGTGGGTCAATTTGCCAGCCCCACTCTGAAGCTTCCAAATAGGGATTTTTAATAGAGGCAAAGATATTTCCAGCAGTCTTTTCATTAACTTCTGGATCACCTGAAGCCACACGACTTGCATAGTAAGAGAAGGAGATAAAATCTACAGTATGCTCTTTAAGAAGGGCCAAATCTTCTTCAGTCATCTCAATCTCAATGCCATCACGTTCCCACTGTTTCTTAGCATAATTTGGATACTCTCCACGAGCTTGAACATCAGTAAAGAAATAGCTACTACGGTCTTCTTGCATAGCTGCCCAGTAGTCACGTGGGTGGGCTGTATTTGGATAATATTGACCTGCTGCCAACATACAACCGACCTTATTTTCAGGGTCAATCTCATGGGCCAACTTCGTCGCCATAGCTGAAGCCACCAACTCATGGTGAGCAGCCTGATATTTAACCTGCTCCTCATTCTCACCCTCTTCAAAGCAGAGTCCTGCTCCCATAAATGGTGCATGGAGAATCATGTTGATTTCATTGAAAGTGAGCCAGTACTTAACCAAACCTTTAAAGCGTGTGAAAAGGGTACGGCAAAGATTTTCATAGAAGCCAAGCATCTTACGATTACGCCATCCTCCATACTCGGTAATCAAGTGCATTGGACAATCAAAGTGTGTGATCGTCACCAAAGGTTCAATGCCATGCTTGTGACATTCCTTGAAGAGGTCCTCGTAAAAGGCAAGCCCAGCTTCATTTGGCTCAGCCTCATCACCCTTAGGAAAAATACGTGACCAAGCAATAGAAAGACGATAGGTCTTAAAGCCCATTTCACCAAAGAGAGCAATATCTTCCTTGTAACGGTGGTACATATCGATGCTTTCCTTAGCTGGATAAAAATAACCATCCTCAAAATCAAACATCTTGCGACGTCCAGTGATAATGGAAAGGCGATCCTCACCAATTGGTACCACGTCAACATTGGCTAAACCACGCCCATCAGCATCATAGGCACCTTCACATTGGTTGGCTGCTGTCGCTCCACCCCACAAAAATCCATCAGGAAAAGTTAATTTTTTAGTCATTATTCTACCTCCTATATCTTTCGACTTAATATGGTAATAGTATACAATAGCCTGTAATCGTTTTCTTATAGTAAACTACGGAAAACTGATACTATCCTATGATTTTAGACAAAAAATTGAGAGTAGGACAGATTCCCACTCTCAATCCTCTCTCCATTATGACAATGATAAAAAAGAGTAAGAACTAACTCTTACTCCACAATTGTTGCTCCAAGAACATTTTTAAAATGTCCAATAGCAAAGTCATGAGCTTCAGGTGTCAAGGAGGCTGTTGCACTCTCTACCACCTCGATATCATAGCCCAAATTATAAGCATCAATGGCCGTATGTAACACACAAATATCTGTTAAAACTCCCGTCAAAACAACTGTCGTCACACGACGCTCACGTAAACGAATATCTAAATCCGTTCCCGAAAAGGCTGAGTAGTGTCGCTTATCCATCCAAAAGACACGATTATCATCCTTAATAGCATCATATACACCAGCTAACTTACCATAAAGTTCTCGCCCAGATGTCCCTGCAATATTGTGAGGTGGAAAGAGTTTAGTCTCAGGATGGAAGGTATCTCCTTCATCATGTCGATCCATGGCAACAAAGATATAATCCCCATTGTCATAGGCTTCTTGAGTTACCTGAGCAATGCGATCTTCAATGGCTTGGGCAGGCTTTCCAGCCGTCAACTTCCCATCATCTGCCACAAAATCATAAGAGTAATCAATTGATATCAATGCCTTTGTCATATTACTTTCTCCTTTTAAAAAAAGTGGGGCAGGTCCTCCTACCTCACTCTCTTTCAGTATTCTTCTTATTCGTATTCTTTCAGTTTGTCGTAGATACCTTCGTTAAGGACTTTAAGATAAGTCCCTTTCATACCGAGTGAACGGCTCTCAATAATACCAGCTGATTCCAACTTACGAAGGGCATTAACGATAACTGAACGCGTAATTCCGATACGATCAGCAATAACAGATGCTGTCAAGCGACCTTCCAAACCGTCCAACTCATTCAAGATAGCTGAAACTGCCTTGATTTCTGAGTAAGACAAGGTATTAATAGCCATGTTAATAGCTGTTTGTTTACGAATTGTTTCTTCCAAGTTCTCTGTTTGAAGGTTCAGCAACTGCAACCCAACTACCGTAGAGGCAATCTCAACCAAGATAAGATCTTCATCCACAAAATCATGATCGTTACGCCAAATGATGAAAGAACCAAGACGCATACCACCACCATAGATAGGGGCAATTGTAGTCAAACCATCTGGGAAGTCATCTTTTGACTCCACTGGGAAAATGGTCAAGTCACTGTCAATACCAATGTTTTCTTGAGTATCATAAACACGGCTGATACCACGTGTATATTCTTCTGGAAGTTGTTTAGCTTCAAAAAACTCTTCCACACGATCATTGTTGGTTTTGTACTTCATGGCAAAACCAAGGAGAGCACCACCACCATTAACGATAGCAGCGTTACAATCAATGATATCCGCCAATTGAGCAGCCATGTTGTTGTATGGAAGATCTCCTTCCAAGCTGTCTACTGAGCGTTGCAAGATAGATGTAATTTTACGTGTTTTAGCCAGCAAATTTGCCATATTTATTGTCTTCACTTTCTATTGTAGTCATAATAATATCAAGCCTTGTACTAATCTTCTGCGTCAAGACCCACTAGCCCTATCATTATAGCACACTTAACCCAGAAATTGCAAACAATTGTCTGAAAATTATTTATTATTCTACTATTCATTATATTAAGTATATTATGGCATTTTTAGGAAGAATGTTCAGATTTTGCTCAAATATATCCCCCTTTTAGAAACAATAAAAACCGGACAAGCCTTATTGTCCAGTTTTTTAAGGAATTAGCGCTTGTAATATGACAAGACTCGTTCGATTTTATTACCGAGATCAGCCAACTCTTCCACTCGAGGAAGATAGACAATACGGAAGTGATCTGGTTCATTCCAGTTAAAGCCTTTACCTGGAACTAGGAGAACCTTCTCCTTCTTCAAGAGACGAAGACAGAATTCTTCATCATCTTCAATATCATACATGTTTCGGTCAATCCTAGGGAAGATGTAAAGCCCTGCATCTGGCTTAACAGCTGATAGCCCTGGAATAGCGTTTACGGTATTCGTGATAAACTCACGTTGTTCATAGATACGCCCACCAGGAATCAAGAGCTCATCAACGGATTGGTAGCCACCAAGTGAAGTCTGAATAACGTGTTGAGAGAGCACGTTGGCACAGAGACGCATGTTAGCCAACATATTAAGCCCTTCAATATAGCCTTTGACGTTCTTTTTAGGTCCAGAGAGAACCATCCAACCTACACGGAAACCACAGATGCGGTGAGACTTAGAAAGACCATTCATAGACACACAGAAGACATCTGGTGCAAGACTAGCGATTGCAGTATGTTTCTTACCATCCATAACCAAGCGGTCATAAATCTCATCCGCAAAGATAATCAAATCATTTTGTCGAGCAATATCCACAATCTGTTCAAGAACATCCTTAGGATAGAGCGAACCTGTAGGATTATTGGGATTGATGACTACAATTGCCTTAGTATTTGATGTAATCTTTGATTTGATATCATCAATATCTGGATACCAGTTAGATTTTTCATCACATACATAGTGTACGGCATTACCGCCTGCTAGACTGACACAGGCTGTCCAAAGAGGATAATCTGGCATTGGGACCAAGACCTCATCTCCATCATCAAGCAAGGCCTGCATAGATATGGAAATCATCTCTGAAACACCATTACCAATATAAATATCATCAATATCTACATTTGGGAATCCCTTTAACTGGCAATACTGCATAATCGCCTTACGAGCTGAGAAAATCCCTTTACTATCCGAATACCCTTCACTGTTACGAACATTCATAATTAAATCACGAATGACTTCATCCGGTGCTGTAAAGCCAAATTCCGCAGGATTTCCCGTATTAAGACGAAGAATCTTTTCACCGTTAGCAATCATACGGTTGGCTTCATCCAAAACTGGTCCACGAATATCATAGGCAACGTGTTCCAACTTTGATGATTTATCAAATGTTTTCATAAGTTAATCCTTTCAAAAGATACTAAAAGCAGATACATCTAGCAGAAAATAAGAAAATTCAACACCTGATGGGGATTTCCACTTTTATTGACACCAACTTTATTTAGGCTCAGCCATTTGGTATCATTTCTGAAGACTTGTCTTCCTATTGTTTAATTATCATGTTTCTTACGAAGCTAATAACAGATTGTATTATACCTCTTTTTCATGCAATCTTCAATTTTTAGATAATACTGAAATCTTCACATTACTACGGACATCCTAAAGTAAGCAGTCAAAAAAAGATTTCAGAAAATCCATAACAACGCTTTCATTTTTTAAATTAAAGGAGTATAATAAAGCTAAAGATAGGAGGTAGAGCTTATGTCTCAACAATATGAACGTATTATGGTAGCTATCGACGGTTCTTACGAATCAGAACTGGCCTTTATTAAAGGTGTGCACGTTGCAAAACGTAATAATGCTCAGTTACTATTGGTACACGTTATCGATACACGCGCCCTTCAAAGCGTTGCGACTTTCGACTCTTATATCTATGAAAAACTAGAAGACGAAGCTAAAGCTGTTTTGGCTGACTTTGAACGCCAAGCCAGAGAAGCTGGTTTAACCAAGATTCGCAAAGTTATTGAGTTCGGTAATCCTAAGAGCCTCTTGGCTGTTGATATCCCTGATAAGGAAAATGTTGACCTTATTATGGTTGGTGCCACTGGTCTCAATACTTTTGAACGCTTGCTTATTGGTTCATCTTCTGAATACATTCTCCGTCACGCAAAAGTTGACTTGCTCATTGTTCGTGACTCTGAAAAAACACTTTAGTCACCTCTCACAAAAGCACCTCTGGTGCTTTTCTCATACAAAAAAGAACCGAGATTTTAACTCTCAGTTCTTTTTTTGTTCTATTTTTCAGACTTTGCTGATTCAGACATCACTTCTGACTCTGAAGTTGACTGGCTTTCTTCGACCAAGTCTTCACTAGCAGATTGACTTGAGGCACCTGCTTGCTCCAAAGCAAGGCTAGTTGAAAGGCTCTCACGTTCTGCTTCCTGACTAAGGCTAGCTTCAACAATCATGAGTTCCTTTTGACGTTCTGTTTCACGAAGATATTCACGTTCTTCAAGTTCTTCCTGACGACGTCTTTCCTGCTCACGTCTTTGAGCTTTTTGACGCTCACGCTTAGCATGACGTTTTTGCGTCTCATCAATCAAGACCTTAGTGTTGTCTTTAATATGCATCCACTTAATAAGACGAACCAAGAGTCTCCATAAGAAGACAATAATTGACTCTGCAAAAAGAAGAATCTCAACCAGAATAACACCTAGCAAGCTCCAAGCCATGAAGAGTGTAATCAATAATTGCGTGAAAATCTTCTTCAAGTCACCCAAATGATTATTGTGAATATTAAGGGTTTCAAGGAAAAGATCTAAAATCCCTTGCAAGAGGTGTGATTTAACAGATTTGTCTCCCTCTAAGCTCAAGTCCGTTTGAACTTCTGCCGGAGTAACAACGGTCAAGTCCCCATCTTGGTAGACATCAATACGGTCTCCTAATTTTATATCAAAATCAAAAAGCGTGCGATCTATTTTCTTAAGTCGCCCGTCAGGATGACTGAGATAAACAAAGTCATCATCAAATTTTAAAATACGAAACATAATTTACCTGCTCTTTATTGCTCCTTAAATAATAGCAAAGTTAAAAAGCCCTTGTCAAGAGCTTCTTTTTCAATCCAAGGTTTTAACACCGATACGATTTTTATACTCTTGATACGTTTCAGTGTGCATGAGAGCTTTGGCATTTTTGACACGATCTGCTGTTGGTGGTTTGACCCCTTCCAAAGGATATGGAATACCGAGCTCACGCCATTTGAACTCACCCATTGTATGATAGGGAAGAATTTCAAATTTATCGACATTTTTCAAGGTCTTTACAAACTCACCAAGTTTAACCAAGTGTTCGTCAAAGTCTGTCAAACCAGGTACCAAGACATGGCGAATCCAGACTGGAACTTGTTTATCAGACAGATATTGAGCAAATTCCAAAATATTCTTATTAGGTTGACGGGTCACAAACTTGTGTTGTTCAGGATCAATCTCTTTGATGTCAAGTAGGACCAAGTCAGTCACAGCCAAAAGTTTGTCAACAACTTCATGATACTCAGGAGTATTGCGGTAAGCAAACCCACAAGTATCAAGCGTACAGTGAATTCCTAGCTTCTTAGCCTCTGTAAAGAGGGCAGTGACAAAATCAATCTGAAGCATGGCCTCACCACCTGATACAGTGATACCACCATGCTCACCCCAGAAATGACGGAAACGAAGAGCCTCATCTAAGACATCTTCAACCGTACGTTCAACAGCCTTATTTGACTCCATAGCCCAAGTATCTGGATTATGACAATATTGGCAACGCATCTTACAGCCTTGCATGAAAACAATAAAACGGATACCCGGACCATCTACGGATCCAAAACTTTCGGTTGAATGAACAAGTCCAGTCACCTGACTGTAATCAATTTCTGCCATGGCAGCCTCCTTGTAAACGCTTTTTACATGTTTTTATTATACCTCTTTTATCGGAAACATGCTCCATATCTGCCTGAATTCAAGCAAAGGTTATACTATAATACATCTGAAATCAAGGGATATCTATACTATACCAGAAGAAAAACAAAAAAACTGGAAAAATCCAGTCTTTTATCATCTATATTATTAGGCACGTTTCTTAAGCCCCAAAAAGGCTGCAGCAGCAAGGAAGAATGTTCCTGCCAATGTCAAGATTACTGTTGATGCTTCACCAGTCTTAGGAAGTGTAACTTCCTTACCTTTAGCATCTTTACCAGTCAATGTACCGTCAGCGTTCACTTTGAATCCTACTGTTTCAGGAGCGACAACACTTGTTGTACCATCAGTGTTAGCGATAACAATTTGGCTATTTTGTGTAGACACAATTGTTTGGCCAGCTGCAGTGATAACTGGAGCTGTTGGTGTTACAGTAACAACAGGTTGTCCATTAACATTCACTGCTGGAATTTCAGGGTTTTGAGGTGCTTCGCTTGTCCCTTTATCAGTTGCTGAAGCTGGGTCTTCTGGCTTATCGGCTGGTTTCTCAGTTGGTTTATCAGCTGGTGTTGTAGATGAATCAGCTGTTGGAGCCGGTGTCGCAGGTGTTTCTGGAGTTGCTGGTGTTGTTGGTTCAGCTGGTACTTCAGGAGCTGTAGGTGTTGTTGGCGTTGCCGCACCTGTGTTTGAATCATTGCTACGAGCCAAGTCACCATCACTTGGGGCTGTTGAAGGACCTGTTGCTGCACGATCTGTCGTTGGTTGTGTAAGAACAGCATCATTTGTCGCAATACCGTCGTCCGCAAAAGAAGTTACTGGTACAAAAGCTCCTAGGGTAAGGGTGAGTAAAAGCAAGCTACTATATATAGATTTTTTAGAAGCCATTAAGATTCTCCTTTTTTCATTTATCAGTTAATTCATATTCTACCATAAAAAAGTAATAAAAGACTGTTTTAATTAAAATCTTATTTATTTTTATTCTAAATCTATCAATACGCTAAAATATGTTAGAGCATCTCCAAAATTATAGTTCTTTTTCTGACAAAGCCTAGCAGTTTAGATAGGTAAAAAAGGCTTTATAACGTGCTTTATAGATATTTTCTAATCTTATTATTTTGATAAGCGGATATTCCAAGATAGATAAGAAAAAGCACTTTCACTCATAATGAGAGAAAGTGCCTAATTAGTAAATAGTCGCTTTTAAGTTCCAATATTTTCTAATAAAAACATGTAGAGAACTATTCTTCTGCCTCTTCTGGAGCTGCCGTGATGATTACCTTAAGTTTGGTTACACGACCATCCTTAACCTTATCATTGATAAATTCGAGGTGTTTGTCCTTGTTGATAACTGAATAGTGTTCCTTGACTTCTTGAGTTGGGATGGCCCCCACACCAGTCAAATAATAACCTGCGATAGTATCAACGTCATCACTCTCAAGTTCTGTATCAAAATGTTCATTGAAGTCGTTAAGAGTCATAGCTCCTTCGACAATATAGGTATTCTCACCAATTTCACGAACTTCCACACTAGTTTTATCTGTTTCGTCGTCAATCTCACCAACGATTTCTTCCAAAAGGTCCTCGAAGGTAACAAGACCAGCAACGCCACCGTATTCATCAAGCAAGATAGCCATCTGATTATTGGTGTTACGAAAGGCTGCCAAGAGATCATCTACGAAGATAGTCTCTGGAACAAAGAGAGGTTCGTTCATGATTCGGCGAAGTTTGATATTTTCAAAACCAAGTTCAAAACCTGCTTTTAGAAGGTTTTTAGTATGAATGACACCGATAATCTTATCCTTGTCATCTTCGTAAACAGGGATACGTGAGAAACTTTCCTTGAGAATAGCTTGGATATTTTCTTGAGTATTGTCTTCAATATCAATCATGAAGGCATCTGTACGAGGGACCATAACCTCACGTGCCATCAATTCATCAAGAGAGAAAATCCCCTGGAGCATTTCAATTTCTTCAGCCTCAAGTGTATCTTCACTCTTGGCCAACATGTACTCAATCTCATCCCGAGTCATCTGCTCATCCGCATCATCAAAGGTCATAGGCGTCAAATGAGACACTAGATTTGTCGATGCTGAAAGAATCCAAACAAAGGGACTAACAATCTTACCAGTAACAATAATAACTGGTGCTGAGTAGATGGCTAGATTTTCCTTGAGGTTCATAGCAATACGTTTAGGATAAAGTTCCCCAAAAACAATCGAGATATAGGTCAAGACAACCAAAGAAATCATGCTACCTGCTGTCTTAGCCCAGGCTGCATGACCAAACCAAGTCGCTATCACTGCACCTAGCGAAGCGGAGAGACTAGCCCCTTGTAAGAGACTGATAAAGGTAATACCAACTTGAATGGTTGATAAGAAGTTATTTGGATTTTCAAGAACCTTGAGCAGGCGAATAAATTTCTTGTCGCCTTCTTCAGCCTTTTGTTCCACACGTGAACGGTTTAGTGATACTAAAGCCATCTCTGATGCTGAGAAAAAGGCCGTAAGCAAGGTTAAAATTAGTAATAAAATAGATTGAAATAATAAGGACTGACCACTGGAGTCTTCCATTTTTTCTTCTCCTCTAAAAAAATTCTGACTTCCATTATATCACAATTTCCCAATATAGGTTCCTATTTTATGCTATAATTAGAGTAATTTATCATCGAAGGAGAGACTTATGTCACTTATACGCTTAGAAAATGTCAGCTTGGCTCGACAAGGAAAAACACTCTTGTCTAATCTTAACTGGACAGTTGAAAAAGGACAAACCTGGGCTATCCTGGGACTTAACGGTGCTGGAAAATCAACCCTCTTACGTTTGTTGACAGCTGAATTCTTCCCTTCTGAGGGAAAGGCTGAGATACTAGGCTACACCTTTGGGAATGGAGACATCACAGGTCTTCGTCAACATATCGGTATCGTCAGCTCCTTCATCACTGAGCGTTTGCCTAAGCATATGACTGCTGAAAAAATCGTCCTTACTGGTAAATACAAGAGCTCAATCCTCTACAAGGCATATGGGGATAAGGAGTTGCAAGAAGCCAAGGACATGCTGACCTCACTTGGTGCTGGAGATTTGATAGGTCGTAAATACCATGGCCTGTCTCAAGGAGAAAAACAAATTTGTTTGATTGCTCGCAGTCTCATGGAAGATCCTGACATCATTATCCTTGACGAAGCGACTGTTGGCTTGGACCTATTTGCCCGCGAAAAACTCTTACGTCAGATTGACCGTATCACCTCGCTTCCACATACTCCATTGGTTCTTTACGTCACCCACCATGCTGAAGAGATTACTGAAAAGATGGACCACATTCTCCTACTCCGTCAGGGAAGAATCGTGGCACAAGGACCAAAAAATGATATCATCACACCAGAAGTTTTAGCTGACTTCTACCAAAATCCTGTTCAAATTATTCCAATTGACGACCATCGTTTTTACATTAACCCTCTTTTATAGAGACAAGTCATAAATTAACTTGATTTAGAGCCAATTCTAAAACAACATCAAAACAACAAGTCCCCCAGATAATGTCTAGGGGACTTGTTCTTTTATCACTACTCCTCTTTTATTTTCGATACGCCGTACAAAATTAAGGCTGGAACGATGAGCTGTTCTATAGAGCTTCTTGCAACTAAAATAAATAACATAGCAACTATATATAGACGCTTTTTGTCAGTAGTTCTTATGGCATTTGGAAGCATCACAGTAGGAATAATAATTAATGGAATCATCACGATGAAGTACATAAACCAACCGATACCTGCTAAGGGATTGGTTTCATCAGTAGGATAATTGAAAACTGCAATTATATTAAAAACTAAATTCCTCAAGGATAGAATAAAAGCTGTCCAAAGCCAAGGAGAATGAAGACTTTGAGGATTTGGTTGTCTTTGGCTCTCCGCATAATCATAAACCTTACGCTTTTCAATGACTGGTTTGGTTCTTTTCTCCACCAGTAGGTCATCCTCACTCAACTCAACCCCATACTTCTTCTGCCATTTTTTAACTAGTGTGGAAGTGTTGCCACTTACACGATAGACCAGATAGGCTGATACTACTAGTAGAAAAAGAGAGACATCAGTAATGATATGGTCAACCAAGAAACCATAAATCAACTCAAGTAAACTAATGATTATGATAAGGATTGAAGAAATTCTTAATTTCTTTTGAGTTTTTTCAGTCATCAAGTTAAGTAGTAGGAAGATACTTGCACACTCTAGTATAGGATACAGTATGGAAGTAAGACTACTTAAATCATCTAAATCAATATTTATATAGTGTGTGCTCCACACTACGGCGACCATTCCTAGGCCAATAAGGGGAACAGAGGACTGCCAAGCTGACGAACTCTTAAGGGAGGC
>OLRO01001859.1_pt1 | contig 11223 bp, 18 predicted proteins | sample 1673131 | NCBI WGS metagenome assembly OLRO01 (sample SAMEA3136757, study PRJEB25190) | human gut metagenome | biome: human gut; feature: human-associated habitat; material: faeces | place: Austria | collected 2013 | reverse complement strand
CCCGGCTGCGGGCAGGCATAACGAGGTATTGTTATGAAAGCCAGAATCCAGCAGGAACCGCGCTGTGTGCTGCTGTGGCAGGTTGCCCCCGGCAGTGCCGAGCACGCCGCGGTGGAACACGCTGCACGCCTGAGCCGCCTGAAAGTCCGCCTTTTGACCGCCGCCGACCTGGGCACCACCATGGAAGCCCTTTGCATCGGGCGGCACACTGGCGGTGAAGCCGCCCCCGCCCCGGATGTACCGGAGCGCCCGGCCATGATTGTGAGCGGGCTGCGGCATGACAACGGCGATCTGGGCCAGTTTGTGGATGAAGTGCGCCGCGGCGGGGCGGTGATCCCGCTGCGCGCCATGGTAACCCCCACCAGCCGCGGCTGGACCCTTGCTGCCCTGCTGGCCGAACTGAACCGCGAGCATGAACACGTGGGAGGCCAGGCATGAAGCGCCGCCTGACCTGTGCGGTGCTGGCGCTCTGCCTGCTGCTGAGCGGCTGTGCGGCAACTGGAACCACCAGCCCCCAGCGCTACAGCGTAACTTGGTGGGATGTGTTTGACACCGTTACTGTCATCAGCGGCTATGCCGACAGTGAAGCCGACTGGAACACCCAGATGACCGCCCTGCATGCAGACCTGCTGCGGTATAACCAGCTGTATGATATTTACAACCACTATGACGGCATGACCAACCTGGCGGATGTAAACGCCGGAGCCGCCGCTGCCCCCGTTGCCGTTGGGGAAGAGATTATGAACCTGCTGACCTTCGCGCAGGAGATGTACCAGGCAACGGACGGTGCCTGCAATGCCGCTGCCGGGGCGGTGCTGCGCTACTGGCACGATGCCCGCACCGCCGCGGGCGATGGAGCCGAGGTAAGCGCCGATATCCTGCCCAAAACCGCCGACCTGCAGGCTGCGGCTGCCCACTGCAATATGGATGATTTGATTTTGAACCAGAATACCGGGACGGTGTATTTTGCAGACCCGGAATTGCAGCTGGACGTTGGCAGCATTGGCAAAGGCTATGCGGTGGAGCAATGCGCCCAGGCAGCCGAAGCCCGCGGCCTGACCAGCGCCCTGTTGAACGTGGGTGGCAATGTGCGCGCCATTGGCACCAAGCCCAACAGCGGGCCTTGGGTTGCCGGGGTCGATAACCCCTGGCCGGATCAGGACGGCCAATACGCCACCGCAAGCTATGTGGATACCGTGGAGCTGCAGCCGGAGCAAAGCCTTGTGATCAGCGGGGACTACCAGCGTTACTTTACCGTGGACGGTGTACGCTACCACCACCTGATCGACCCGGACACCCTGTTCCCCGCCGCCTACTTTAACGGCGTGACCGTGCTGTGCAGCGACTCCGGCCTTGCCGACTGCCTGACCACCGGCCTGTTCTGCCAGCCGCTGGAGGACGGGATGAAGATCGTGGAAAGTCTGGACGGCGTGGAAGCCATGTGGTGCACACCGGATCAGCAGGTCATCACCTCTTCCGGCTGGGATTCCCATTTGAAAAAGTAACCCTTAAAACGGCAAAAGGCCGACGCAGTGCTGCGTCGGCCTTTTGCTGTTTTATCAGATGGTGAACTGCACCACACAGAATGCCGCGTAGATGCACAGCAGCGCAATGCCCTGCGGGCGGCTCAGCCTGCCCTTGAAGAGGGCGGGCAGGGTGAGCAGCAGCATCACGGCGAACATGACCGGGAACTCCAGCACCAGCGATGCATTGTGGCCGAAGAGCAGGGAGTTCTGCGGAATGGTAAAGGGTGCCACCGTGGCGGAAACACCGCTCACCAGCACCAGATTGAACACGTTTGCACCAATGACATTGCCCAGCGAAAGTGCACCGTGGCCCTTTGCCAGCGAGGTGATGGCCGTTACCAGCTCCGGCAGCGAGGTGCCCAGTGCCACGAAGGTGAGCGCGATCACCGACTCCGGCACGCCCAGTGCCTGTGCGATCAGGGTGCCGTTGTCCACCAGCAGGTTGGCACCCACGGCAATGAGCACAGCGCCCACGGCCAGCAGGCCCAGCTCCTTGGCAAAGGATGCATTTTCTTCCGGTTCTTCCTCTTCTTCCGGGGCGGGGGCGTTCTTCATGGCCATCACGTTGCAGATGATATACGCTGCGAACATGGCCAGAAGGATCAGGCCCACCGGGCGGGAGAAGTAGCCGGTGGTGTAGGCCACACCGGCATAGAAGGCCGCTGCCACAAAGAAGAACAGCACCGGCGTGCGCAGGCTCTTGGGGTCTACCTTGCCCGGCTTCACCGCAATGGTGATGGCCGCAATGAGGGATGCATTGCAGATGATCGAACCGATGGCGTTGCCGTAGGCGATCTCGCCGTGGCCGGTAAAGGCCGAGGTGGTGGAGACCATCACCTCCGGCAGGGTGGTGCCGATGGACACCACGGTGGCACCGATGAGCAGCTCCGGCACATGGAAGCGGCGGGCAATGCCCGTGGCACCATCCACGAACCAGTCACCGCCCTTGATGAGGCACAGCAGGCCCACGATGAACAGCAAAACAGGAATGAGCATAGTTTTCTCCTTTTGTTTTTGGCAGAGCAGCAATAAAAAAGAGACCTTTATTACATCCTGCCCAGAAACGGGAAAGTGTAATAAAAGTCTCAAGCTTCCGGTGACACAGCGGGCATTTCTGCCGGGATGTCGCTGCGCCACAGCGCACCGTTTTTGCAAAACGAGCGCCCTTTACTCCCTTTTATCCGAAAAATATTATACCGGTTTTTGCACCAAAGTGCAAGAGGAGCGTTGAAATTTCATCCGGCCTTGGCTACTTTCTTCGCGTTGGGATAAATACGCTCCATGCGGGCATCGTCAAAATGCGCATCCAGCAGCATATCGATGCTGCTTTTGGGCGCTTCACCGCTGGTGCGGGCATCGTAGCGGGCCAGCGCCAGCGCACTGGTGAGCATGTTCACCGCCATGAATACGGCCAGCAGGGCGGTCATCCATGGGCGGACGCGGCTGCGCACCTTCTCCATGCCTCTGAGCACCAGCGGATAGCCGTAGCGCATCCATATCACCGCCGCAATGCCCCAGAAAAAGCAGTACAGCAGATTGTGAGTTTCCGTATAAATCAAGGGTAATACCAACCTGAGAACCCTTAAAAACCCTTAAAGTCCCTTACATGGCGAGAAATCCCATGAAATGGGGCTTTTTTAGGCTTAAAAGGTAGGAAATGCCTTTAAAAAATACGGAATTTGTAAATGCCAACTTGAAAAGAGAAAGAGGAGTTTAAAAGGCGTAAATGTCAGAGATGATATTGGTAAAAAGTATGGGTTTTAAATCGTTCAAAAACCGTTTAAAAGTAGTTTGAGAAAGTGCTTGAAAGTATTGATTTTGTTGGATTTTTAGCCTTTCAAAAAGGTTTTAAAAGGTACGTTCAAAGAGCCATATTGAATAAGATTTTAAAAGGAGATTGAATACAAACCATAATACCAACCCAAAAAGAGCAGAATCGGGAGCGTGGCAGAACGTCCGAAACTGCTCTTTTTATTATGCCTTAAAGCACAGTGGTAAATGCAATTAAAATATATCACGCAAAAGAGGAAGGGTCAATATATAATACATTTCCATTTCTTTTTATATGACGCTTCTGGAAGCAGACGCTTCCGGTGTACCATTCATCCGATCTATTTCTTCATAGATGATAGTGTGGACACGATGCTGCCCTCGGCGATCTAACTTGTCATAAGTGTCAATAAGTTCTTGATGATCCGGTGATAAAATGTTAGCGACTCCGAATAGTAGGTAGTCAGAAGAGATTGCGAAAATTTCGCACATTTTAGCAAGCTGCTCCAACGTAGGATTAGACTTGTGATTTTTCCAGTCTGTTAAAGGGCTTTTTTTCAAGCCAAGTAATTCTCCTAATTCTTTACCAGTAATACCTAAACGCTCTGTTTGCTCCAATATTCTCCCATACAAATCAGGCATAATAACCTCCTTGAAAATAATGCGTATATTTCGCAATATTATATTGACAATGCGAAAATATCGCACTATAATCAAAATGTACCAATAATACAAAAGCCATTATATCACGAAAAACGATAACTGAATAGGTTATTTTGTAACACTGGTACAGAAGAATATAACGGATAACGCTAAAGGAGGGCGAGTGGAAGTTGAAAAATAACAGAATAAGTAATCTCGCTGAATTCAGACGGTGGGTAAAAATACGGTTGGTGGAGAAAGAGATTTCCCAGAACGAGCTGGCTAGGCAGATGGGCATCCCACACGCAAGAATTAGCGAAGCAACACACGGAAAGCAGTCCGGAAACAAATACATCATTCCTATTATTGAGGAACTGGATGGAGATGTGGATGATTTTAAAGAGTTTTTAAAAGCCATTTAAGGAGGAGCGTATGAAAATGAATAAAGAGCAGTTTTTGAAAACGGAGTTCGGAGGGGAACTGGAAAGCACAATTACCGCATGGGATGATGCACTGAGCAGAAATAGAGAGGATAAGGAAGTACTGAGAACACTGGCATGGTGTCAGGCACAGTGGGAAGTGTACCGGATGGCGATCAAACACTTTTACGGAGTGGAATATCACTTTACCAGAACGGATGAGTATTACGGTTTGTGTACCGAGGATGAGAGCGATTGGCTGATGAGAGTGAAGCGTGTGAAGCTCTTTCAAATGAAAACAATGTTTTCAAGGCAGCGAGTAACTCGCAGAGGAATCAGAATTGATGGAGTGGAGTACTGGGATGCAGATTTTGTACATCTCAATCTTGGAAAAACAGTAATTGCGGAGTGTACACCTTGGTTCATTAGGGTGTACACGGAAGCAGGAACTCCACTCCATATATTCCAAAGATAAATCATTTCCTGCATTTTTCAGTATTTGCTTCGTTTTCGAGGGCTTCTTGAATGAGGCAATCAATACGTGCAGATACGATTTCATCAAAGCGATTTAGTATTGCTTGATGGGCAGCAGGGTCTGAATTGTTCAGATATGACAATATAGCCTGAGCAAGGGGTTCTTGGGCATAGAGTTTTTCTGAAACGGATTCCTTCAATGCTTCAATATCAGTCAGGGTAAACACCTCCTTCCTACGGAGATTATACCAGAGAAATTGAAAAGCGAACAGTCGAAACCGGCGGAAGCCGGTCATGCAGGGATAGCCTCCTGCATCTGATGATGACAGGCTGTAAGGTGGTGATGTGATGGGACAGATGCTTACCGCAAAGCAGGTGGCAGAGGTCAAAGGATGCAGTTATCAGTATGTTCAAAGGATAATTAAAGAAGGTAAACTTCAGGCGCAGGAAATCCTGAATGATAAAAACAGAAAGACCTATCTGGTGCCGCTGGAGGCTCTGGACGAGGAACTACAGCAGAAATGGTATCAGATGAATCTGGAGAACCCACCGGAGGAGATAAGCACTCCGGAGCCGGTAACGGATAAAAAGGCGGTAGACCATTTCTCAGAAAGCGAAAGGCAGGAGATTGATTTCTGGATCAGCCTTGTGGAGCAGTGGCAGCAGTACCGGATGAAGCCGGGAGTTACCTGCAAAGCAGATGTTGATAAGAAATTTGTTACTTTATGTGGACTGGAATATCCGGACAAAGAGATTTCTGTTGACATCCTGTACCGGAAGTGGAAAGCGGTTAAGGAAAATGATTTAGACGGTCTCATTGACAAGAGGGGTAAATGGAAAAAGGGAACCAGCAGCATTGATGATACGATATGGCAAGCGTTTCTGTATTTCTACCTTGATGAGAGCCAGCATCCGATCCAGAAGTGCCTGGACTACACCAAGATGTGGGCTCAGGAAAAAAGACCGGATTTATACACCGACATTCCAAGCTATTCCGCTTTTTACCGCAGACTCAACAACGAGGTGCCGGAAGGTGTCAAGGTGCTGGGACGTGAGGGACATAAAGCCTACAATGACCGCTGCGCTCCGTTTATCCGCAGAATTTATGAGGATATCGAAAGCAATGAGTGGTGGATTGCTGATAACCATACCTTTGATGTCATGGTAAAGGACAAGAATGGAAACATCCACAGACCTTATTTGACAGCATTTCTGGATGCACGAAGCGGTATTTTTACCGGATTCCATATTACATACAATCCCTGCTCCGAGGCTACACTGATAGCACTGCGGAAGGGAATCCTCAAATATGGCATACCGGATAACATCTACGTGGATAATGGTCGAGAGTTCCTGACCTTCGATATCGGAGGCTTGGGACACCGTAAGAAGAAACCAAAGGATGGTGAGGAGAAATTTGAGCCACCGGGAGTATTCAAGAGACTTGGCATTAACATGACAAATGCGATTGTCCGGAATGCGAAGGCAAAAATCATCGAGAGACGGTTTGAGGATGTTAAAAATGACCTTTCAAGGCTTTTTAATACCTACACCGGAGGAAGTGTGGTGGAGAAGCCGGAGCGATTGAAATTCGTACTGAAGAAAGAGCAGATTTATACGGATGAGGAATTTGAGGAGTATGTGACAGCGGTTCTGGAGTGGTATTTCAACATGGAAGCCTACAACGGAGCTGTGGAAGCCGACAAGGGAAAATGCAAGACGGATGTTTTCAACGAGCATCTGAAGCGGAAACGTGTGGCATCGGCTGAGGAGCTTAACCTCATGCTGATGAGAAGCACTAGACCGCAGCAGGTTACAAGGCGAGGAGTTCACTTGGATATTGGAGGTGGACGCATCGACTTTTGGAATGATGATTTTGTACATCTGATGCTCGGAAAAAAAGTTTACTTCCGTTATGATCCGGAGAATTTAAGCGAGGTCAGAATTTACGATCTGGAAGACCGTTACATTATGTCGGTACCTGCAGACAATACCGCAGTTCTTTCCTACAATGCCAGCAAGGATGATGTCAAGGCAGCGATGGCGAAGACCAGAAGGCTGGAGCGTATCGCAAGGGAATACAAGGAAAACGCTATTCTGGCAGATGTGGACAAGATTACTGCAATGGAGCTTGTGCTTAAGCAAGCCGAGCGAAACAAAGCGAACTATCAGGGCAAACCGAATCCATCCCTGCTTGAGGTTCAGAGGGCAGACGAAGAACCAGTATTCAAGAAAGTGGTTGGCGGTGCAGACCTTGATGTAATGAATAGAAATGCAGCCATAAGGCGAGGAGGTAAATGATGAGTAAACAGTACAACACAAAGCTTCAGGAGAGATTAGAGAAGTTCCTGAAGGACGAAAATTTGAGTCAGGCAAAGGCAGCCCCGATTCTTGGAATCAGTCAGGCAGCACTCAGCCAGTACCGCAGAAGTATGTACGATAAGGGCGATATTGAAGCGGTGGAAAATAAGCTGAAGGAGTTCTTTCAGATTCAGGAAGAGAAAACACAGAATGCGCAGAAAGCGGAACCTTTCAGAACCAAGACTTCAGCCGGGTACATACCGACAACCATTTCCGAGGAAGCGTACAAGCTGATCCGGTACTGCCAGCTGGAGAAGGGAATTGTAGTTATTGATGGGGATGCCGGGATCGGAAAGACGAAAGCAGCAGCCAAGTTCCTGCAGGACAATCCTTCAACAACAGTTTATGTGAAAGCAACACCGAGTACCGGCTCAACAAGAAGCCTTTTAAAGATGATTGCAAAGACATTAAAACTCCCTGAAAACCAGCGCACCGAGGATTTATCGGTATCCATTCAGGAGAAGCTCAGAGAGACTGATAAGGTTATCATTATCGATGAAGCACAGAATCTTAAATTCCTCACTCTGGAAGAAATCAGAGGGTGGGTAGATGAAGATATATTTACCGGAAAGCCGGGTATTGGAATCGTACTCATCGGAAATGTGGAAGTCTACAATAAGATGCTCGGAAAGCAGGAAGCAATTTTCGCCCAGCAGTTCAACCGCACGAAGCTCCATGGAAGGTACCGCACATCGGATATCCAGAGAGAAGACGTTGTCAAATTCTTCCCGGTGTTGGAAGAGAAGGGAATGCAGAAAGAGATTGACTACCTTCTGAGCATCAGCCACAGCAAATGGGGAATTCGTGGAATGGTGAGTGTGTTCAATAACGCAGTCAACAATGAGGATATTTCCTTTGAGGGGCTGGAAAAAATGGCAAATACAATGGGAATCCGCTTCATATAGGAGGGCAGGACATGGAAAAGTGTTATATCGTGACTGCGATATGCCTGACGCTGATTGTACTGGCATATATCGGGAATAAAAAGGACAAGAAGTAAGAGAAAACGGAGGTAAATGCAAAATGAAGAACCCTAAAGAAAGAAGTACCGCAATTTTGGTCGGTGTAGCTGCTGGTGCAATCTTGATGGCTCTTATGTTTATGATTGTATTCGGCTTGCATACTGGAATAGCCGGTGTGGTACTGGTACTGCTGATTGTTGCAGTATCTGCAATATCAGGATGGTTAATAGGATGGAATCAGCGTATCCAGAGGAGTAACTATTACTCATACATGAAAGGGTACCGTGAGGGATTGGAAAAGAAAACGCTGATCATTAGGCATCCGGTATGCGAATGCAAATTCACGTTTCCGGATAGATAACAATGTGCCGGGGCTTATGCCCCAGCCTTAATGCAGCCACTGAATGGTGATGGTCACAAGCCCATGAAATGCAGAGTGAGGCAAAACTGAATAAAAGGAGGATTCAGGCATGGTGGTATGTCCTAAGTGCCGGAAACCATACACTGGACGTCCGGCATTGTCGAGGGTGGATAATAAAACGGATATCTGCCCGGATTGCGGTATGAGAGAAGCTATTGAGAGTATACCGGGGATGAATGACAGAAAGAGAATTGATCCGGCAGAACGCACAAGAAGGTTGGTACAATCCACCGGAAACCGATGGGCGATGGAAAATTTCAATGCAACACACAGTTGAGGTCGGGAGGTGATGAGGTGCCGGGAAAGATTACGGTGAGGAATTACACCACACTGACAGATTATGCAGCATTGCTACGAGCTGGAATGTACCTTGCTGGAAAGAAGGAAGAGGCAGAAGATAATGGATTCCGGTTTAAGGTTACAGAGAGTGAAAGGCATGGTGTAGTGGTAAAGATTGCGGAGGTGGATAAGTGAAGAATGGAAAGAAGCCGACACTGGCACAAAAGAAGTTTCTGCAGGATACCGGGCTGGATTCTGAAAAGTGGCTGATTGTTAAGGACACTCCAGAGGAGATGGTCATTGTAAGCAAAATTGCCCTGCAGAGGAGGAGTGGAAAAACAAAGACTATCAGAAAGGCGAAGAAATGAGCGAGAAATCAGATGTTAAGGTTCCGGAGGAAATTCGGAAAGGATGGGAAGAGGCAAGGTTGTGTGCCAACCTGATCCGGGAAGGTAAAGCCAAGATTATGATTGCAACCAGAAAAGACGGTACCACGTACCGATACACGAAGCCAAAGTAAGGAGGTGCAGCATGGTTTTAAGAGAAGAAATGTACTTTGAGCCGAGGACAATCAGTCCGGCAGGAAATATCCGCTGGTTCGGAGAAATCTACACGGCACCACAGATGCTCTGTCATATAGAGCAGACGGTCTATATCAGGGACAATGGCAGGATGTTATTTATCTACGAGTTAGACAGTGACAAGCTGTCAGAGGAAGAGAAGATTGAGGCTGTGTTTACACTGATCTGTAAGATTGAGAAAACGGACAAAGGACACCGCTACGGCAGGAAAATTACATAAGGGGCGAAAAGCCCCTCCTAATGCAGCCACCGTAAGGTGATGGTCACAAGCCCATGAAATGCAGAGTGGGAGAGGAGGAGAGCATGATAGCAAGGATTGTGTGGACGATCCTACGGTACCCGGTTGGAGCCGAAGTCGGCTTTGCGGATGAATTCACAACTGAATATCGGACAGTGATGGGATACCATTACGCTCATGGAGCCTTCTATGTGCTTTTCTCCGAAGGAAACATGGTACACATGAATCAGCTGGATAAGCTGGTTGTATCAGTAAAAATCAAAAAGGAGGAAACAAGATGGATGCGACAAAAAAAGTGACCAAAAGTGGAGGTATTACTCTTCCGAGAGGTATCCGTCAGGAAACCGGTATTCTTCCGGGGGTTCCGGTTGACATCAGAACGGACGAGGAGGGAATTCATATCTCCAAGCACGTGCCGACCTGCTTCCACTGCGGAACGGTAGATGATGTACAGACGGTCTGCGGAGTTGAAATCTGCAGGAGCTGCGCTGGGAAGATTGCGGAGGTGTTTGAGTGATGAATGATATGGCAGAAAAGCACCCAGAGCTTGCGCAAGAGTATCTTGACGCTGACCGATTGGTGGAACTGACCAACCAGCAGAGCGTAATCAAAGCAGAGATTGACGAGATCAAAGCATGGTTCGAGAAAATTGCAACAGATGACCTGAAGGATACCAAAAAGAAGACTATTGATTACTGGGGCAGCAATAATTCCAAGGTGATGGTCGGAAACAGTGAGACTGTGAAGCCGGTTTCCATGACAATGGTTAAGAAGCTGCTGGGTGATGTATTTGAGGAATTTGTGAAGGAGGATACGTCCTACAAAATGACAGATCCATGCAAGAGGCTGTTTGCAATGATATTTCTTGGCAATTACACTGAAGGAAGTCTGGATGAAACCATCAAGGCAATAACAGCAGACGAGAAGATTCAGCGGACACTCAAAAAAAAGCTGAAAGGAAAGTATGAAAAAGATACAGAAACCTTGATAAAGCTGGCTGGGCTTCCGGAGCAGGAAGCAAGTGACTGGGCATATCTCACTGCTGAGATTATTAACTGGGAATGGATATTGCAGATATTGAAAGCAGCAGAATGGAAAGGAACACCGCAGGAGGCTATTGAAATTATCCGGGCAGCCGTTATTGTGGATGAAGGAATCAAGGTAACTGTGGAAGCTGAAAAAGGGAAATAACCGGAAGGGAGAGGCAGATGAGAACAATAGAGCAATTCCAGATCAGAAAAATATATGCTATCGGCAATGCACTTGGTATCAAGGCTTCCGGAAGCGAGGACGAACTCCATGCGCTGGTAGGCGGAGTGACAGGGAAAGACTCCATCAAGAGCCTTACATATCAGGAGGCTTGTGCAGTGATTGCACGTCTGGAAGAGCTGCAGGGGAAAACTGTCTCTCCAAAGCCACGGAACAGCAAGCCTAAGGAGCATGAGACCAGACCAGGAGGAGTTACATCCGGTCAGCAGAAAAAAATCTGGTTTCTCATGTATGAACTGAAAAAATGTGATGAGGTGCCAAACGATGTGCAGCTGGGGGAC
>OLRO01001858.1_pt1 | contig 11238 bp, 6 predicted proteins | sample 1673131 | NCBI WGS metagenome assembly OLRO01 (sample SAMEA3136757, study PRJEB25190) | human gut metagenome | biome: human gut; feature: human-associated habitat; material: faeces | place: Austria | collected 2013 | reverse complement strand
CGGACGATATTCTTTCCCTTTTTCAATGTCAACCGGGGTGATACACAATCATCCTTCACCATGCGCCTGTCTCCGGAAAGTACTATGGCTTCCTCTCCATTCAGCCACCACATGGATGCAGAATTGGAGCCTACCGCCATCCTTACATTATTAATGTCTTCCGCACAATTGACCACTGTCACAGCCCAAAACAGAACGCCATATACATTCTTATCCAGTCCATGGGCAAAGCGGAATAGTTTAACATTGAAGTTCTTGCTGTCCAAAGCATGCCATGTCAGTTTCTGATTGCCCACCCTGACCTTCGCTCCCGCTTCGGGAAGAACCGTAAACTGATTCGGAAAGTATTCCGTTGTAAATGCTTTCCTTATATAGCTGTCTGTAAAAACCGCATTACTACGATTCGGCTTGGCAATCGGCTCCAACAGCAGCCAGCGTCTTATAAATCCTTCGGCATCAGGCTGCGCCCCTCCCGCCCGAATCGGCGAAAAATAGGCACTGATGCCACTGTATACCACATCCCGACAGGTATCCGCAGGCTGCATGCTGTCTTCTATCCTGAAATAGTCAAAATCTGCATAACCACCTATTTCTTTCGCAGCATAGTTGAACAAGGCGAAACGATAACCCATGAAATGCGGCAAGGTATATTCCATCTTCAACGGGCTACCTAACGGCTTCCACTCCTTTCCGTTCAGGCTATAGTAGAAATAGCCGATATCCTTCCGGTCTCTAAAGTCACATTCAGCCTTGAAATAAACCCTATTCCTGCTTAACGGGATTTTCTCTACCTCCACCGGTTCTTCCAGTTCTCCATTCACCATCACAATACACTTCTCTCCGTTCACTATCTTCACACCCACCTGCCCGTACTTGTGCTGGAAGAGCGAAAGCCCGGCGAAGTCTCCATCCTTCATGCCCGATGCGTCCATGCAGACAGAACCGGAACAAACCGGTCCGATGGTACGCTGCGTCAATGTCCCTTTTGCCTGCATAAAAGAAGATTCCAAACGACCGGTGGTCAATCGCAAATAACCCTTACGTGCCGATACAGACCAGAGGGCATTGTCCGGATTATGGTTCCACTGCCACACAAGCGGCAGGTCGGCCTCGCCTGCCTTGCGCACGAACTCGTCGGAGCAGACAATTCCCGGAATCAGTCCCTTGCCTGCCGGAAGCTCCAACTTGTCGGGAGCCACGCCATTCACCCCCAATACCGGCCAGCCGTCTTCCCACTGCACCGGCACCAGATAGGGAATGCGCCCCACTGCACCGCAATCCTGAAACAGATAGGCAAACCACCGTCCGTCCGGCGTATCCACCAGTCCGCCTTGGGCAATACCACGGTCCTGAAAGACAACGCGCCCTTCGTAAGGTCCCGTTATCTTATCGGCACGGTGCACCACCACTGTACGCATACCGTTCCTTGGCCAAGTGATGTTGAACAGATAATACCTGCCATCTACCTTGAACAGTTGCGAGCCTTCTGCCCCCAACATAATATCACCGCCTGCCGGAGCACTGGCATTCTCCAACAGCACCCGTTCCGTACCGGTTTTCAAGCCGGACAAATCTGCCTCCAGTTCCGCAATAAACAACTTGCCATTGCCATAAATCAGATAATTCCGGCCATCTTCATCAAAGAAGAAAGTATGGTCATGACAAGACGGTGCGAACTCCACACGCTTCCACGGTCCTTTCTCAATATCGCGTGTCATGAAAAAATAAGTCTTACCGGTGGTTTGTGCAAAAGTGGAAACATAATACATCCCTTTGTGATAGCGGATACAGCTTGCCCACGAGCCACGTCCGTAGGTATTCTGCCCGTCATCCAGGTTCATGGCAGGAACATCGTCGGTCAACCTATCATACGCATAGCTCACCAGTTCCCAGTTCACCAAATCCTTTGATTTCATAATAGGTACCCCCGGCACCATGTGCATCGTGGTACTGCTCATATAATAGGTATCATCCACCCGCACCATCGACATATCCGGTACATCGGCATAAATCAGCGGATTGACGGCAGTCTGTTGTGCCGGCAATCCTAAGGCATAGCCGACCAAGTTGCATAAAAGTAAAAAAAATCTCCGTATGTTCATTTCTCTGTTTGAATATTTGCCCCAAATCAGCACAGCGACCGGATATATTGATACGACACTCTGCATCATGCCAGTCCCGGACTGTTTCGGGAGATTCATTGTATAACACAAAATTACTTCTGCTTCCCTCTAAACAGATGCGGGATGAATTCATTCAGGCACCGGCGCCAAGTCAGCCATTCGTGTGCCGTTCCTTGCGATTCGTAGAAGTCCACACGGATATTCATGTCACGGAGGCTCTCGACCAATTGTTTGGTGCCCATGTTCTCTTCCGTGCCGCAACCCAAGAAGAGATAATGCACCTTTTTGTTGAAACTGTCTGCATCGGCAAACACACCATTGAAAGCATCCTTTACATCCAGTCCGAAGATGGCTCCACTGAAGCCGCCTATGTATGAAAACTTGTCAAGGTTGGTCAGCGTGATGTCAAAAGTCTGCTTTCCTCCCCATGACAGTCCGGCCATAGCACGGTGTTCCCGGTCTGTATAAGTACGGAAAGTTTCGTCTATCATGGGAATAAGGTCATTTATCATCAGCGTAGCAAACGCAGAGCCATACAGATTACGTTCCGCATCCACATCCTTTCCAGGACGAGGACGGAAACCTACTTCAATATCCCCACTTTCCATCACCACAATCATAGGCACACACTTTCCTTCCGCTATCTGATTATCAAGTATGTTATACATAAAGCCTTGAGTGATCCAGCCCGTCTCGTCCTCTCCCATACCATGCTGCAGATAAAGTACCGGATAGCGTTTCTTGGTGTTCTTTTCATATTCGGCCGGGGTGTAGACTACGCAACGACGGAAACGCTGCTGGCTTTCGGCATAGTAAGTGCAGGTACGCACTTGCCCATGAGGCACATTCTGCACACGATAATAATCACCCTCTTTTCCTTCGGGCACTTCAATGCCGCTTGCCATACGGCTGCATCCGAAGAAAGTGCAACTCATCGGGTCTATGACCGAGAAACCGTCCACAAGCAAGAAGTAATAGTGGAAACCTACCACTAACGGATCGGTCTTTACTGTCCACCAGCCGTTTTCATCCTTGTTCATTTCATATTTTTTACCGCATATATCTATCTGCAAGCGTTTTACGTCCGGCGAATAGAGACGGAAATAAGCCCGGTTCTCCTTGTCTAAGCGTGGGAAATCACAACCGTGCATATTGGAAGAGGCAGCGACCGTATTTTTCAGCACCTCTTCTGCGGTCAAGTCTGGGTCTTGGGCAAAAGCTACCACATTCAGCAGCAGCAAACCAGACAATATCAATCCTAAAGAAAGAGAATTTTTCATAACAGTTCTATTATTTATGTCATTAATTACCTTTGGTTTGTTCTACATACTGCATAGTCCCGTCTTCATTGTAATGCAACTCGTCCACGCAGACTGAACGACGGCCTATCGCACCTGCACGGCCGTCCAATGTGAGTGCGGCATTGTGGTAGAAGAGGTACCACTTCCCTTTGAATTCCACGATGGCCGGATGGATGGTGAAACTGTTCTCCGCCATGCCGGTCAGTTCGCCCCGGTACGTCCAAGGCCCTTCCATACCGGAAGCCGTGGCATAAGCGATATTTTCCCGTCCCTCTCCCATCGAGGCATAAGTGAGATAATAGATGCCATTCCGTACATGCAGCCACGGACCTTCCACGTATTCGGGCAAATCCACCACTGCGATGTCGCCATCCAGCTCCGTCATATTCGGTTTCAGCCTTGCCAGAAAGCAAGTGCCGTTTCCCCAGCACAGCCATGCCTGGCCATCCTCCTCAACCAACACGGTGGGGTCTATATCATTCCACCACCCCCGGGCACCGTTGGAAGTCATGTCGTCCGTCACCAACGGTCGGCCGATAGCATCCGTGAACGGCCCTGTGGGACTATCGCTTACCGCCACTCCAATGGCTTTGCCCACACAAGGTTCGCCTGCCTGCACCGTGGTATAATAATAGAACTTTCCATCTCTTTCTATCACCTGAGAAGCCCACGCTTCTCCCACCGCCCATTTAAAGTCGGCAGGGCTCAATACAGCACCATGCTCTGTCCAGTTCTTCATATCAGTCGTCGAGTAACACAGCCATTCGGTAATATTGAACTCCCTGCCTCCCGAAGCCGTATCTTGTCCGGCATAATACTCATCGTGTCCGACATACAGATACAACCTATCGCCATGTACCAATGCGGCAGGGTCGGCCGTAAAGTTGTTTCTTACCAGAGGATTTCCCTCATAAACAAATGTTTTCTGATTCTCTTTCGGGCTACAAGCCGCCAGCAAGCATAAAATGCCAATCGATAAAATGTGCTTCATGTTCTATTCTTATTTTAAGGTTCTACACAAACAATTATTCATCTTCATTCAGGAAAGATGATTCTGTAATTTCCGCTCAGATGCATAAAGGCGAACAGCCTGAGCAATCCGTCGTAATAGGCATCGAAATAGCCGTCTTCGTAAGGAACATGCTCCGCATTCCAAAGCCGATGAATGAACTCGCGGCTCTTGTTGTGCGTACAAGTCAGCGATACAGCCGCCGCCGTAGCCACCAGCCCCAGTGAATGGCGCAACTGCTTATGCGCTCCGGCTCCCAAAATTTCCTTCACCGGCGTGCCGTCCACATTATACTGGTCAACGAAAGTATCTATGCCCTGACCATAAAGAAAATTCTGTATCCTGTTTCCATACTCCCGCTGCCACTCGGCATCTTCGCACGCCCAGGAATAATCCAGAGCGATGTTCATGGGGACACGCCAGGAATCAAAGCGGAAAGCATCACCGATAATCCGGTCGCTACCAAGCAAAGTCCCGTCATAATTATTGTAATCCGGATTAAGCCCGGTCTCGGGGTGGATGCTTCGATGCAGATACTCCCTGCTCCGGCGTGCACACTCTCTCCAGAAACCCGCTCTGCCATCGTCCGCCCATCTTGCCCATACTTCATAGAATGCAGGCAGATGGTAAGAAGGATCGGTAAACCGTTCTCCCCAAGGGTCAGGAGTAAATGTGATCAGTTTCTGCTCCAGGTTGATGAAAGGAGCCACACGGTCCATCCCGGCTTTCTGCATGGAACAATCCAGAATATTCTTGGCCTCAGCCAAGTAATCGATACCCGTATCGTTGCCCCAGCGATTGGAAGCGAAGATAAGGGAAGTGACGTAATAAAGTTCCCCATCCGAAGCCGGTCCCTGCGCATTACGTATGCCGTCCGTCCGGCAACTCCAGGCAAAGTAACCTTTCAGAGGACCGTCCTGATGCTGCATGTACTTTTTCCCCCAACGCCACAAGCGGTCGAAGATGTCTTTCCTATCAAACTGCACAGCAATCATCATCCCGTAGGACATGCCTTCGGTACGCACATCATGATTTTTGATGTCACTGATGTAGGCCATGGAATCACCGACCTCAAAATATACCTTATCAGGTCCATAAAATACGCCGTCGAACACTTCTTTCAGTTTGGCATCAATGTCATCCTGCTTATAGCCCGCTTCTGCAAACAGATTACGGTATTCACGGGTCTTGAAAGCACCTTCCTCCCACGGTAGGGCATCAAAGCCTATCCAGTCCACTTCCACCTGCGAGCCTTTCAGAAGCGATACGTGCAAATCGTTCACACCCGTAGGAGCCGATACAACCGGCACACGGCTCTCTACCCACTCCTTACTGCGAGGAATGGAAACAGTCGCCACCGGCTTGCCATTCTTCCCGGTGCGTACTTGCAATACGCCACCGGACAAAGAGCGGGTACGCACCACCAGTTCCTGCACTTTTTCATTCCCAAAGTCCACCTTATTATATTGCAGCCAGGCATTCTTCTTACCGAAGATTGTCTTCCAGCCCTTGAACGGCTCCGCCTCATCCAGAAAAGCGATGGAAACTCCCGCAGGACTGATGCTGCTATAGCGGTCTATCCGGATGCGCGTGCGTGCATCCGTAATTCCTACTCCCCGCAGAGTGGGAATCACCTTGCGGATGGTACCGTCGGCATTAAAAAAGAGCGAATCCACGCGGACGGAACGATTCTTGTCAAAATGCGGCGAATAATCGTTATGATGGTAAAAGAGATACCATTGCCCCCGATATTCCACGATGGAATGATGATTCGTCCAGCAATCCACCGGCGATTCATCCATGATGATTCCCTTGAATTCAAAAGGCCCCATCGGGCTGTCTCCCATGCCATAGGCCAGCGTTTCCGTCTTGTCCCTTACCCATGGAAAAGTAAAGTAGTATTTCCCTTCCCGTTCAAAGACAAAAGGCCCTTCCTTGAATCCGTCGGGCAATCCCGGCACCGGTTCCGGTTCCGAAGCAAGTTCCACCATGTTATCTTTCAGCTTTGCCATCATCATGCCGCGGCCTGCCCAGTAGATATAACTTTGTCCGTCCTTGTCCGTCAGCACACAAGGGTCAATGCCTTCCACTCCTTCTATGGGACGCATCTGCGGCATAAAGGGGCCGCTTGGCTTGTCCGATACGGCCACTCCTACAGCAAATCCCTTTTCCACGCCCCGAGGGGTGGCAGGAAAATAGAAATAATACTTGCCATCCTTGCAGACACAGTCCGGTGCCCACATGGAATAGGCGTCCGGTCTGGCCCAAGGAATGCGTTCCTGGCTGACAATGACCCCGTGGTCTTCCCAATGCGCCAAGTCATCGGAAGAGAACACATGGTAATCGGCCATACAGAACCATTCTTTCAGCCGTTCTATAGGGCTGGGAATGTCGTGAGAAGGATACAAATATATCTTTCCATCAAAGACCCTCGCTGTGGGATCGGCCGAAAACTGATCGCGGATTATGGGATTCTGTGCTTGCGCCCTGCCTGCCATGAGGCAAAGAAAGGTTGCAACGGATAACAAGAGTTTGTTTTTCATAAGCAAATTGTCAGTTAGTAATCTATTATCTCATCAGATTTTCATGGTAGAATATCTCTGCTACAAATGTAGCAAATACACTTCTTATAATTATTATGCATATGTATCACGTTTTATCGTCGTCATTACATTTTCAGGCTTGGCCTCCTTTTTGTCCCATCCCGGCCGTCATCAAGGCACGCCCAGTGTTACAAATACTTTTATCCATGTTACATCGGCCCGTATGCCCCCAATAATCGGCCTGAGATTTTCCCACATTATCGTTTATTCTATCTACTTTTGTCATCAAAACCCTATATACCATGAACAGACCGGCACCTCACAGCAGAAGAATCCCATACATCGTTGCAGGGACTGCCCTATTTGCATTACTTGCTTTTCTATTGAGCCAGACGGGCTACTACAGCTTCTGTTATCTGGAACAATGGGACACCTTCATCTATAATTCCGCCTACCTTAGCGGTTCTTTGGCTCTGCCCGGCGGATGCGTACAACTCCTTTCAAGCTTCCTGACCCAATTCTTCTGCCGACCCCTGACCGGAATATTGATAACAGCACTGCTACTGACGTGGATTGCACTGCTGACAGCCGACATCCTGCACCGCTGGACAAAAAGCAAACTCACATTACCACTCGCCCTTTTCCCCGTTGCAGCATTGTTCTTCCTGCACTACAACGTAAACTACCAATACACCGGAACCATAGCCTTCCTGTGGATGCTGCTTTTCCTCCGCCTGCGGTTCTTCTTCCAGCAGCACGGCTTCTTCTGTGGCTTCTTCCGCTGTATCCAGCGAAGCAACTTCCTCTGCCGCATCCATGGATGAGACCGGTACCCATACCGTCGTAGACCACGGCGGCAACGAAGTAGAAGTGCCTAATAAGGTCACCCGTGTCGTCATCGACCAGATTCCAATCCTGTCCACCTACATGGCTTATTTTGAGGGCAGTGCTCCCTACATCGTGGGTTACTGCGGCTCTTTCAAGTCGGTCATTTCTGACACGGTATTGAAGAATATCGCCCCGGAGCTTCTGGAGTCCAGCGATACGGTCTATGCTCAGAGCGACCTGAACATCGAGGAGATCATGAAGCTGAACCCTGATGTTATCCTGTACAATGCTGGCAACTCCTCCCATGCCGAAATCCTGAAGGCCAGCGGAATCCCCTCCATCGGTTTCGCTACCGTGGGCGCATCTACGGAAGCTGATCCCATTGAACGTTACGAAGAGTGGCTGAAGCTGCTGGAGCAGATCTTCAACGAACCGGGCAAGACCGACGCCTTTGTTGCTGCCGGTGATGAGATCGTGACCGATGTGGAAGCCCGTATTGCGGAAATTCCTCAAACGGATCGCCCCAGTGCGCTGATTCTGTGGAAGTATGCAGACGGTGTGCCGCAGGTATCCGGTCAGGGCACCTTTGGCACCTACTGGATGAAGCGTCTGGGCGTAACGGACAAGGCACTGGAAGCCACTGGCTTTGCACAGGCCAGCATGGAGCAGATTTATAGCTGGGATCCCGATATTCTTTTCTTGGATGGTCCCGGCCTGCAGCCCCTGCGCACCGAGGACGTGCTGAGCGGGAATGTGGACGGTGCTGACTTCTCCACCCTGACTGCCGTGAAGAGCGGCCGGGTCTACAACACTACGCTGGGTATGTGGAACTGGTTCACCCCGAATCCAGATGCTCCGCTGGTGCTGGCATGGCTGGCCTGCAACACCTACCCGGATGCTTTTGCCGATTATCCGCTGGGCGATACCATCAAGGAATATTACAAGACATGGTACGGCTACGATGTGACAGATGACGAGTTGGAGGAAATGCTGCTGTACTGATGAAAGATACCATCTGGATCAAAAAAGGCCGGTTCACTCCTCTGGCCGTGGTATGGATGTTTGCTTTTCCCCTCGTAACCGCACTCATCTGCCTGTGCTTTGGGCGAATGAATGTTCCGGTAGGCGAAGTTCTCACAGCTTTGCGCACTGCTCTGACGGGTGAGAGCACCTCAAATGTACAGAACTACTCCATCGTCATCAATCTGCGGCTGCCCCGCATTCTGATGGCCATCATCGTCGGCGCAGGTCTGTCTTGTGCAGGCAATACCTATCAATCCTTATTCTCCAATCCGCTTGCCACACCGGATATTTTGGGTGTAACCAGCGGCACCTGTGTGGGTGCAATTCTTGCTATTATCCTGTCTTGCAGTATTCTGGAAACGCAGCTCATCGCCTTGGTCTTTGGCCTGATTTCCGTCTGTTTTACTCTGAAAGTCGCAGGCAAGAGTGATGGGCGTTCTATGGTTTATCTGGTGCTGGCCGGCACGATTGCATCCTCTCTGTTCAACGCACTGGGTTCGCTGTTGAAATATACTGCCGATCCGCAGGACAAGCTGCCGGAGATCACCTACTGGCTCATGGGCAGCTTTACCAGTGCCAGTTACCAAAAGATCCTGATTGGCTGCCCACTTATCGTTGCTGGAATCATCATCATCTATCTGCTGCGCTGGCGGCTGAACATCCTTTCACTGAGTGATGACGAGGCTCGTTCCAGCGGCATCAACATCAAACAGACCCGGATGCTGTTTATTGTTGCATCTACGCTGGTCACGGCTTCTGCCGTTTCCATGTGCGGTCAGGTGGGCTGGATTGGTCTGCTGATCCCGCACGCATCCCGGATGCTGGTTGGAAGCAACAACCGTTATGTGGTGCCCCTCAGTCTCAGTCTGGGAGCCAGCTTTATGATCCTGATCGATACCCTGTCCCGCAGCATCAGCATGATCGAGCTGCCTCTTTCCATCCTCACCGCTATCATCGGTGCACCGGCGTTTATTTCTCTGTTGAATAAAACAAGGAGCAATCTGCAATGATCTTAGAAGTGCAGAACGGTTGCTTCGGCTACCCGAAGCAGCCTGTGATTCTCGAAAACATCAATTTGAGCCTGGAAGAAGGCCACATCCTTGCTATTCTTGGTCCAAACGGCATTGGTAAAACCACCCTGCTCAAGTGCATGATCGGTCTGCTGCCATGGCACAGCGGCAAGACCCTGCTTTACGGGAAGGACATTCACACCCTCAAACCGAAGGATGTCTGGAGTACCATCTCCTACATTCCGCAGTCTCGCGGCTTCGCTTTTTCCTACACCGGTCTGGAAATGGTTCTGCTGGGGCGCAGTGCGCATCTTGGGACCTTTCAGCAACCCGGCAAAGAGGAAATCGAAATGGCGGAAGCCATGATGGAACGAGTGGGGATCACCCGTCTTGCCAACAAGGACTGCAACCGGATGAGCGGCGGTGAACTGCAAATGGTGCTCATCGCCCGTGCCCTCATCAATGAGCCGAAGCTCATCATTCTGGACGAGCCGGAAACCGGTCTGGATTTCCACAATCAGATCTTAGTACTGAATATGGTGGAGCGGCTGGCGCATGAATCCGGCATCAGTGCCATCATGAATACCCACTATCCCACCAATGCCATGAGCGTAGCGGACGAAGCCCTGATGCTGAACCGCAAAGGCGAATTTTTCTACGGTCCAGCTGCGGAGATCTTGAACGAGGAGAACATCTCGTATTCTTTTGATGTTCAGGTGCTGGTGGATGAACTGCATTATCAGGGGCGGTCGGTGCGCAGCATCGTTCCGGTTGCTCTGCGGGAGGAAACTGCTGTATGAACAATGTCCCTTTTACACTTCCCCAGGTTCGCCCGATCCGGGATGCTATGACCGTTTCCCGACCTTCCGGACTGGGCTATGGAGTGCCGATAACATGGTTTTCCTTGGGCGCAGGCACTTCTATCACCCCGGAATACTATGACTGCACCACTCTTTATCTGGGTGGTGAGGGAAACGGCAAGTTTCTTCTGGGAGTCGATGGGCAGGAAGTGTCTGTCAAACCCGGAGAAGTGCTGTATGTACCGCCGAAAACACTGTGCGGCACAAAAACCGACAGTGGAATGATCTATACCGAAATCATTTTGAAAAAGGAGAATTTTACCATGAACAACATCATCAAGGCAGGCCAGTCCACCGAACTGAAGAACCTCATTTCTTATGAAGAGGGCAGCATCGCCAATCTGGACATCGCTCATGCAGACAACATGAAATTTGTCCTGATGGCTTTTGACGAGGGCACCGGCCTGACTCCGCACCGCGCTCCCGGCAATGCCATCCTGACCGCCCTCGAAGGCAAGGCCATTATTGGCTATGAGGGTAAGGATTACGAACTGAACGCAGGCGAGAGCTTCCGCTTCGATGAGAACGGCCTGCACAGCGT
>OLRO01001856.1_pt1 | contig 11240 bp, 7 predicted proteins | sample 1673131 | NCBI WGS metagenome assembly OLRO01 (sample SAMEA3136757, study PRJEB25190) | human gut metagenome | biome: human gut; feature: human-associated habitat; material: faeces | place: Austria | collected 2013 | reverse complement strand
TCCACCCGCATCCGCTCGCAGGATAAGACGGTCAGCATCGTGACAAACAGCAAGATTTGTTCGTCCACAGTCCAGAACGCGGCTCTGCGCACCATGCGGCCCTATAAGTTCACGCTGGGCGTCACCTACAACACCACCCGCCCCCAGCTGGAGCAGCTGATGGCCGATCTGAAGAAGATGCTGGACGAAAGCCCCTACACCGAAAAGGGTGCGAACATCGTCCGGCTGACCAGCTTCGGCGATTCCAGCATCAACATCCTCGTTTCCGCCTACCTCAAGACCAACGCCTATGCCGTTTTTCTGGAGGAGCAGAACGACCTGAACCTGAACATCATGGACATCATGCAGAAGGACAAGGTCGATTTTGCCTTCCCCTCCACCAGCGTCTACATCGAAAGATCCGGTTCCTGAGCCGGTTTTCATTTACTCCCTCCGTCATTTCTGCGCTGTGCCTCCCCTATGGAGAAAAGCCTCCCTCATAGAGGGAGGTGGCATCGCGCCAGCGATGACGGAGGGAGTTTTTCATAATGCCACATCCAGCGCCATCATCAGCGCAAAACCCAGCACCACGCTGATGACCCCGGCAGGCTCATCGTTTTCCACCGCTTCGGGGATCATCTCCTGCGCGGTCACGCAGACCATGCACCCGGCGGCGGCGCTCATGAGCCACGGCAGAGCCGCGCTCACCCAGCCCGCGAGGGCCAGCGCCAGCAGCGCCCCCAGCGGCTCCACGAGGCCCGATGCAGCACCGGCGCAGAAGGCTTTCCGTCTCCCCTGCCCGGCCTGCACCAGCGGCAGGCTCACCGCCGCGCCTTCCGGGATATTCTGCAAGCCGATGCCCAGTGCAAGGGCCAGCGCCCCGCTGACGGCCTCCGGCTCACCCTGCAGGGCCAGCGCCGCCGCAAGTCCCACCACCATGCCCTCGGGCAGATTGTGGAGAGTCACGGCCAGCACCACCCGGCCCATCCGGCCATGCTCTTTTGACCCGGTGTGCATCAGCCGCCCGGCAGCCTCTTCCAGCCGCAGCAGGCCCACAGCGCCCAGCACCAACCCCGCCGCCGGGGCCAGCCAGACCGGCAGTATCCCGGCCTCCGCCCTCTCGATGGCAGGCAGCAGCAGGCTCCACACGCTGGCGGCCAGCATGATGCCCGCCGCTCCCAGCGCCGTACAGAGCGCCGGCAGCAGCAGGATGACCACTGCAAACAGATAGACGTTCACATTGCATTCCCCCTTCCCACCGATGTATGCGGCGGAAAGGGGGAATGTGAAGAGAAAAAGCCCTCCTCATTCCGGCAGCTCATGCAGGGTAAATTCGTTTTTTGTTGTTTCCAGTATTCCCTCATCCCGCATTTTGCCCAGCTCTTTCGAGAGGGCGCTGCGGTCGAGGTTGAGGTGATCGGCCAGGCCCTGACGGTCGAAGGGGATGCGGAAACTTTTGCTGCCCGCCTTCGCGGCCTGATTGGAGAGATACAGCAGCAGCCGTCCCCGGACGGTCTTCGGAGCCGTGCAGAAGATGCGCTCCGAGAGGGCCAGGTTCTTGTGCAGCGAGATGTTGAGCAGGTTCTGCACGAGGACCGGCTGCCACTCGCTGTCCGGGTGAGGTGTGTGGATGAGGTCATCCATGTTCAAAAAGAGCACTTCCGTCTCTTCCGCCGCCACCACGTCCACCATCATCGGCTCGCCGCAGAAGGCATAGGTCTCCGCGAACACCTGCCCCGCCGGGACATGGCTCAGGATGCTCCTGTTGCCCCAGAGGTCGATATTCTCGATGTTGACGCCGCCCGCCTGCACGATGCCCACCTCACGGGTGATGCAGCCCGCCCGCAGAAGGACTTCGCCCTTCGCGTAGGTCTTGCAGCGCGCACCGCCGCAGGTAAACATCTCAGCCAGCGCCGTCTCGCCAATGCCCTGAAAAAGGGGCGTTTTCTGTGTTTTCACCCTCAGCGCCCCCTTTTACCGCTTGACGTGGTAAACCTCGAGATAGACGCTCTTGCGCGTCTCATCCAGCGTTTCCTTCAAATCGCGGGAGAACTCCTCATCGTCCAACAGCGCCACCACCTCGGGCGCATAGCGGGTGCCTCTCTGGGCGCGGAATTCGCCCAGCAGCGTATCCACCGGCTTTGCCATCGTGTAGCAGCGGCCGATATTATCGGTGGCCGCGTCCAGTGAGTCGGCCACGGTCAGAGCGTCCACGATGGGCTTGATGTCCGCCGGGCAGGGCGGATAATTTTTCGGGTAGCCGCCGTGTCCGTCGTAGAAGGTATGGTGGTAGAGCGCCGCCGGGGCCAGGTCGTCCTTTCCGCCCACATTGCACAGCAGCTCGTAGCCGAACACCGTGTGCCACTGGATGCAGGTAAATTCCTCGTCCAGCAGGCGGCGGTAGTTGTTGCCGATATACATGAACACATAGCTCTTGCCTACATCGTGGTAAAGGCCGCACTCATAGGCCAGCTCACATATTTCAATGCGGCTGCGGCGGACTTCCTCCACCGTCTTGCAGCCCATGACGCCCACGAACAGCTCGGGCGACTTTTTGAGCATCTGCTTGACGAACATGCGGGTCAGTCCGGCCACCATCATGGAGTGGACATAGGTCGGCTTGTGGGCCACGAGAATATAATTCAGCAGACTGCGGCGGGCTGTTCCGGCCTCGGCCTGCATCTCCACCAGCTCGCGCACGGCACGGCTGACCACACGGGAGTACTGATTCTGGGGTACATTGTTCAGATACCGCAAACTGCGGTCCATCACTTCTTCGGTGCGGCATGCCATCTCCCTCCGGTCGGCAGGCGGCATCTTGACCTCGTAAGCCACCAGATAAGACACCGCCGTGAGGTTCTTGTTGATGCCAGTATCGCTGTAGTCCTGGATGTCGGTGTGGTGGATGATGTCCAACAGCTCTTCCACCACCTCGCGGGCCGTACACCGTCCAGCATGGAAGCAGGCCGCCTTATAAAGATAGCTGACACGCCAGTTCTGCAGCCGTGCCTCCTCGCCCTTATAGAGCACCCGGTCGCGGTAGATGGCTTCCGCCGACTCCATCACCTTGGCGGCGACCACCGGGTCGTTGTAGCGGCGCAGATAGCTCAGCAGCGTCTCTCGGTCCATATGCATCGCATACTCGAATTTGCCCCACGGAAGGTCCGGGTCGAGCTGGTGGTAGTAAGGGTCGGTGATGATGCCCATCGCCTTGTCGAACACCTTCATATATTCGGTGCATTCTTCCGGCGTACTGCGTGGCATGGACATCCGGCTGTTGCCCAGACAGCGCATGATGTAGCCTTTTGTTGTCTTATCGAAGGACTCATACTCCGCAATATAGCCTGCACCCTCCTGAAAAAGGCCGCGCACCTGCGTCCCGTAAGGGTTGATAGCATAGTCGCGGCCCCGGACATTGAGGTAGTGGAGAGAAACCGCTTTTCCATACAGATAGCGGACGATGGCAGGCTTGTCGCCCCGGATGCGGGCGTTTTCCAGCAGGAGGCTGTAGACCTTGTAGGCGATGCCGCAGTCCTCGCTGCTGGCGTAGTTGAACATCTTGTCAGCAAACTCCTGCAGGCTGGCAATTTCGGCACTCGTCAGCTCCGCAGGCGCACGCTGGAATACCAGCTCATTGAGGATAGCGTTGTTCTCCTTCATGTAGTCGAAGCACTTGATGGCGTTGGACTGGATGGTTTCCAGCAGCTCCTTCGCTTTCATATCCGGGGAGAATTTAGGCTGGGAGAGGGTGCGGACTGTCCTGAGATTTTCAATATAGCGCTCGAATCGTGCGTCCATCTACTCTCCCCCTTTTCCGTTTTTTCACGCTCTGCTGTTGGCAGAGTCTTGTTTCCCATGATAGTTTATTATACCGTCTTTTCAAGTTAGAATCAACTGATTTTTCCAACCGGTCCGTTTCTGACGCACAAAAAGACTGCCGTGCATCGTCTTTCTGCACGGCAGTCTTGTCAAATCGGATCTTCAGTTACGGTAGCAGCGGTCCTGGCCTACCAGCCAGTCCTCGCACAGGCGCTCGGCCTCTTCCCGGCTGCAGCTCACACAGCGGAACAGCCGCCCTTTCAGCGAGCAGTAAGAATAGCGAACTTTCGGCACCCCATTTGCATCCCGGAATGATTCCCATCGTTCCTGTCCCGGCATCAAATAGCTTTGTTCCATAGCTTTCGCGCTTCCTTTCCGGCTGCTCTGGCAGCACAACGTGTTCATTTTATCACGTTTTGGCCGGAAGGGCTATTCGCTCTTTCCACAAAAAGCGCTCTGCATTTTATGGGAGAATGTGCATTGACAAACCGCGATTCAACAGCGTTTCTTTTTCTTCCAGACAAAATACCCGGCGTATAGGACGAATACCGCCAGCGCTGCCAGCGAGACTTTACTGGCCAGGGAATAACCGTCGGCCTGATAGACGAAGTCGATGGTGTTCTCCCCCGCCGGAGCCAGAACGGCCATCAGCCCCTCGTCCACCCAGACAATGTCTGCCTCTTTGCCGTTGACGTAGGCCGTGAATCCATCGTCGTACGGTACGGAGAAGAAGACAAGGTTGTCCTTCTTCAGCGTGATCTCCGCATGGAAGCCGGAGTTGGTCATCTGGAAGGTGCTGCAGGCCGAGGCGCGGCGGTCGGCGCAGTCAGAGACGTAGGTGTCGTACCACAGGTCGTCCAGCTTTGCGTCGGGCAGCTTCTTGAGGTACTTGCCGTAGGCTTCGGCGTCCTCTTCGCTGAGCACCAGCGCCCGCATCAGGAGGTTCGCGCGGGTATTTTTAATGGTCGTCTCGTAGGACTCCTCCGTAATATAGTAGTCGTAGGTAAAGCCCATGGGAACGTAGTTCTCGTTCTCGTAGAGCATGAAGCCGTCTTTGGTGTCGTAATAGCTCCATCCGTCGTCCGCAGCGGCGAGGAAATCTTCCTGCTTTTCGGGCGTGGTGATGAGGTATTTCACGCTCAGCAGACCCCGCAGGGCGTAGTTGGAGATGTCCGGCTCACTGCGGACATCCCGCTTGACGCCCAGTGCCGGGTAGAAGCTGAGGATGCTGGGCGCGGCCGTGCTGCCGAAATATTGCAGGCTGCTCTTGTCGAGCCAGAGGCCGAGGTTGTCGTGGGTCTTGTAGGTATCCACGCGCCAGTCGCCCTCGGGCAGGTCATCCTTGAGCTTGATGGCAGAGGTGTACTGCTCCACAAGGTCGCTGTCGGTGTGCCACTGGCCGAACTTGCCGATGCCGATGTGTACCATGCTGAACACGCAGGCAAAGGCCAGCACCACTGCCGTCATCCGACGGGCAAAGGCCCTGCTCCCCCGCCAGCGGCGGCAGAGCAGGTGGTACAGGATAAGACCGCCGATGCCGAAGCTCAGGACGGCGACATACTGGCCGGGATTCTGCAGCACACCCAGCGACCATTCTTTGGTATCACTGTCCTGCACCGGCACCAAGGCAAACGCCAGCGTCGCGATCATCAGCCAGCCGATGCCCCGGACCGGGGCGTCCAGCTCGTCGGCAGAGATGTCGGGGCTTTCCAGCGCACTGGCCGTCATGGCGCAGAGGATGAGCACCGGCATGTAGTACCACCGGGCGTAGTAGCTGGAATTGAGGGCGTAGAAGGCGCTGTTGAGCACCGGCACCAGCGCAAAGATGGCGCAGGTGGCAACGATGCGCTTTTTGCTGTCGCCCTTCCGGGCCCGCCAGTAGGCCATCGCGCCGGCCAGACTGCACAGGGGCAGATAGGCCGACATACTCGTCCACTTGATGATGCCCTCCGACCAGATGGAGGTGATGTAGGGCGAATCGGGCGGTAAGATCCAGCTCAGCAGGATGGCCAGATACTGCTGCACCTTCGAGTAGGTCAGAAAGCCCCAACCCGACGACAGGTCGATGGTGCGGGGGTTCTGCAAAATGCTGAGTACCGCCGGCCAGAGCAGGACGAAGCCCAGAGCCGCGCCCAGCAGGCTTTCAAAGGCCAGCCGGACGAAGAGGCGGACATTCATCGGGAAATCTTTCGTCGTCAGCTTGCAGATGAAGTAGATGATGAGGAAGAGGACCTGTCCGATGAAGAAGAAGTAGTTGTTGAGCAGATTGACGCCCACCCAGAACGCGAAGAGGCCGTAGTGCTCTTCCTGCTCGTAGAGCGTTTCGTCCAGCGCCCAGAGCATCCACGGGAAGAGGGCCACCACGTCGATAAAGTGGTTGAAGAAGACATTGTAGATGCTGAAACCCGAGAAGGCATACAGGCAGGCACCCAGCACCGCGTGATCAGAGCGGCGGACATAGCGGCAGAGGAAGCGGTAAGCGCCGCCGCCCGCCACGGCAAATTTCAGCACCAGCAGCGGCACCATGAGGTAGGGCAGCCAGTTCTGGGGGAAGATAAGGGACAGCCAGAAGAAGGGCGAACCGTACAGGTAGAATGAGTAGGCGTTCATCGCGCCGCTGCCCAGGTCGGTGGCCCAGGAGAAGGTGTTGCGGGCCGCGCCGGCCATGCCGTCCGGGTAGCCTGCCCCCTTGATGAAGCCGTTCATGTAGCGGTAGAAGCTGATCTGCTGGCTGTTGAAATCGCCTGCATAGTGGAAAAATCCGCCGTCGATGATATAGAACGGCAGGAAGAATATCGCCGCCGTCAGCGCACAGAGCAGCATGGTGCGGAGCATCTGGTCCCGCCGCCCCGGCATATTGAGCAGCCGGGCATTTCCGGTCTGATTTTTTGAATCGTCCATTGTCTATCCTCTTTCCCCGCCCGGAGGGGCGGCACAGGCCCATCGCCCGCATCGTTCTCGCGTTCCAGTATAGCACGCGGCTGTGTGGAAAAAAAGAATTTTTGTGTTTTGCTTGACATTCGCCCGCCGGGCGGGTATAACCCTCTCAAAGACACTTCAAGGAGGCCGACATGAAGCTATACCCGTTCAGCGCCCTTCTGGCGCGGATGAAGTACATCACCCGGTGGAGTCTGATGCACTCCACCCGCCCGGAATCCCTCAGTGAGCACACCTGCGACACTGCCCTGATGGCCCATATCCTCTGCCTCATCGCGCGGCGGTACACCGGCACGCCCTGCCGCCCCAAGACGGTGGCGGTGGCGGCGCTCTATCACGATGCACCCGAGATCATCACCGGCGATATGCCCACGCCGGTCAAGTACAGCAGCCCCGGCCTGCGGGACGCCTATAAGGCGCTGGAGGCCGAGAGTGTGGATTCCATGACCCGTCTGCTGCCGCCGGAGCTGGCCGAGGAGGTCAGCCCCTTCATCACCGGCAGCCTGCTGACCGCCGAGGAAAAGCGGCTCCTGAAAGCTGCTGACCGGCTCTCGGCCCTCATCAAGTGCATGGAGGAGCAGCGCAGCGGCAACCACGAATTTGACGCCGCGCTTCGTCAGCAGCGGGAGGCACTGGAAGGGATGCACTGCCCCGAGGCCGACTGGTTCATGGCGCACTGCCTCCCCTGCTTCACCCAGAACCTCGACGAGCTGACCCGCAGCGAATGATCACGGGAAGGGGACTTCCCGCACGTCGTCCGGGTCCAGCCCGGCCTTGCGCTGCTCTTCGAACACCGCCGCAATAAGCTCGTCCAGGTCTTCCAGACGGGACAGGGTGCAGCAGTAGCGGCGGAGGGCGGCAGCGCCCTTGAGGCCCTGATGGAGCTCCACGGCCTCCATGATCTGGTCGCCGATGGTCTTCAGGGGGTTCAGGCTGGTCATGGGGTCCTGCATGATCATGGCGATCTCGTGGCCGCGCACTTTCAGCCAGTCCTTCTCCTTTTTCAACTCGGAGAGCCGGATGGGCTGGTGGTCGTCGGCACCGAAGTAGTCGATGGTGCCGGAAGTGATGGAGCCGTTGGAGTCCAGCAGGCCCATGAAGGACTTGGTGAACACGCTCTTGCCTGAGCCGGATTCGCCCACGATGGCGAGGACTTCGCCGTGGTAGACATCGAGGTCGATGCCCCGGATGGCGTGGAGGATCTTTCCACGCAGATTGAATTTGATATTGAGATCCCGCACAGAGAGGATCAGTTCATTCTTTTTCATGCCTGTTCCTCCTTACTGCAGATGGTTCTTGGGGTCGGCTGCGTCAGAGAAGGCGTTGCCGATGAGGTAGAACGCGATGGTGACGAAGCTGAGGATGATGGTGGGGTAGAGCAGCTGATAGCGCAGGCCGGCCTGCATCATGACCTTGCGGCCATCGTTGATGAGGTTGCCCAGAGAAGGCACCTCGACAGAGAGGCCGAGGCCGATGTAGGTGATGAAGACCTCGCTGCCGATGGCGGCGGGGATGGTCAGGGCCATGCGGAGCATGATGACCGACACGAGGTAGGGCAGCAGGTTGCGCACCACGATGCGGGAGGTGGGGGTGCCGATGCAGCGGGATGCCACGTTGTAGTCACGGTCACGGATGATGAGAATCTGGTTGCGGATAAAACGCGCCATGGCGATCCAGCCCGTGATGGACATGCCCAGGATCAGCGTCTGGACGCTGGGGCTGGCGACGTAGGAAATAAGGATCAGGATGATGGTGGAAGGCACATTGTCGCAGATGTTGTACAGCTCGGTGAAGAAGAAGTCCAGCTGACGGACATAGCCCCAGAGCACACCCACCGTGATGCCCACCACGGCCTCGATGAGGGCCACGAAGAAAGCGATGGTCAGGCTGGTGCGGGCACCGGCCCAGATGCGGGCCCAGAGGTCCTGGCCGATGGCGTTGGAACCCCAGATGAAGCCCTTTTCACCGGGGGCGATGTTGCGGTACTGGATGCCGGTGACGGGGTCCACGGCGCAGAGGTTGGGGTCTACCTGACCGGGCAGGTAGGGCTGCAAAAATGCAAACGCCACCACGGCGATGAGGGCGACGAGCAGCAGCACGGCCACGCGGTTCTTGAAGAAGGCGCGGAAGGTGCTGCCCCAGTAGCTGTAGTTGGAGTAGGACGTGGCCTCGGCCCGCTCTTCGCTGAACCCGGCGGGGGTGAACAGCTCTTCTTCGGGCAGCTTTGCCCATGCGGCGGGGCCGTCCGCCTGTAACTTATCCAGCTCTGCCTCGAGCTGGTGTGCTTTTTCATCTTTCATACGGAAAAGCATTATCGGCCACCTTCTTTCTTGCCAAAGCTGATGCGGGGGTCAATGAGCACCATGAGCAGGTCGCCCAGAATCAGGCCGATGATGCCCACGCAGGCGTAGAGCAGAACGATGCCCTGCACCATCGTGTTGTCGTGGCGCTGGACACAGGTGACCAGCAGGCCGCCCATGCCCGGGATGCTGTAGAGGCTTTCGATGTAGATAGAGCCGACCACAGTGTTCAGAAAGGCGGAGGGAATATACTGCACCAGCGGCACCATTGCGTTGCGGAAGATGTGGCGCAGGGCGATGTTGTTTTCACTCACGCCCTTGGCACGGGCAAGGCGGACATAGTCCTTGTTGCTCTCGTCCACCATGTACCGGCGCAGCCACATGGCGTAGAACGCCACGTTGCCCAGACTCATGGAGCAGACGGGCAGCACCCAGTATTTCCAGTTGGAAGCGTCGAAGAGCAGGCCCACGTTCAGCGCGGTGGTGCCGTACATCTGGATGTACAGATAATACACTGCCGCAGGCACAGCCTGGATGAGGACGATGATGGCCGTGCCAATCTTATCGGGCCAGCGGCTCTTGAAGCGGCCCATGAACAGGCCCATCGGGATGCCGATGACAAGGCTCAGCAGCATGGCGTACACGCCCATCTGGATGGAGATGGGCAGCTTCTTAGCGAGGATGCTGGTGACGGAGGCGTTGACCTTATAGATATGGCTCACGCCGAGGTCGCCGTGGAGCATATTGACCCAGAAGCGGCCGATCTGCACCGGCAGCGGGTCCAGCAGGCCCATGGACTGTAAGCCGGCCTGTATCTGGGCCTCGGTCATTTTTTCGTAGTTAGCAAAATAGCCTTCCACCGGCATCAGCCGCAAAAGGCAAAAAACGAGCGTGACGATAATAAACAGGGTCAGTATCGAGCGCCCGATGCGTTTCGCCAGATATTTGAGCATATCTGTGCGCACCCCTCTCTTTTATAAAATGAATGTCGGATAGGAATAGAATACAACAAAAAACCACTTTTGGAAAGTGATTTAGCAAAGTTCGTTACAAAAATTCATGTAAGAAGCTTCAAAAACGAAAAGCTCTCCGCTTTCCCGTGGGAAAACGGAGAGCTTTGGAGCAGACAGACTCAAAAAGTCTTAGCGGGCGTCGCGGTTGGCCTCGTACTCGCTCATGGAGATGTAGTGGTCGAGGACATGGATGCCCTTCAGACGCTTGTTGGAGAAGCCGGTGGAAGCGTACTGGCCCTCCCAGTAGTTCAGACGGGTGGCAATGTAGGCCGGGATGCTCATGCCCATGGGGACGACGAGGGCATTGTTGATAAGAGAAGCCTCGGCGTTGGCGAAGGCATCGTAGCGGGCGTTGATGTCGTCGGTGATCTTGACAGCCTCTTCGATGGCCTTCATGTAGTTCATGACGGCGTCCGCGGTGTCGCCGGTGATGAAGCCGTCCTCGACGCCGGTGCGCAGGAAGGCGTAGCGGCTGCCGCGTGCGCCCTCGGCCTGATAGAAGGGGTCGGTCTCGGTCTGGGGGTCGGAGTAGTCAGCGCCCCAGTTGCACTGCAGGAAAGCGAACTTGCCGTTGCGGCGGACGCTGGACAGGAAGCTGTCGGAGGGGCCGGCAGTGATGATGATGTCGATGAAATCGAAACCGTCGTTCAGCACACCCTCGAGCTGCTGCTTGAACACCTGGCACTGCTTGTCCCAGTCGGTGGAAGAGGGATTGTAGGGCATCTGCACCTTGATGGGGAAGGTCACACCAGCAGCGGTCAGCTCCGGGATGGCAGCGTCGCGGTACTCCTTGGCCTTCGCCTCGTCGAAGAACTCGGTGATGTTGGCCAGGTCGCCGCACTTGAGGTAGTCCACGCCGTCAGCGTTGGCACAGAAGCTGGGGGGCGTGATGGTGTTCAGCTTGTAGTTGTCGTAGCCCTCGGGTGCCTTGACGGCCAGCGTGACAGAGTTGTTGATGCCGTAGAGGAAGGACTTGCGGAAGTTGGTGTTGTTGATGGCCTTGGCCCAGTTCTCCGGCTCATACTCAGCGTCCATGCCCTCCACGCTCCAGTTGGAGAACTCGTGGGAGAAGGGCATGAAGTTGAACATATAGAAGTAAGTGTAGTTGGTGTTGGGGCGGTCCATGGACACCATGTCCTTGGTGGTGTCGTCGGACAGCCAGCTGTCGAGGATGTCGGAGCCGATGGTGGCC
>OLRO01001852.1_pt1 | contig 11259 bp, 8 predicted proteins | sample 1673131 | NCBI WGS metagenome assembly OLRO01 (sample SAMEA3136757, study PRJEB25190) | human gut metagenome | biome: human gut; feature: human-associated habitat; material: faeces | place: Austria | collected 2013 | reverse complement strand
CCATGGCGCTTGGTGGAAAAGTGCCCAGGGAAATGGTGCGGGAGGATGCGGACTACGCGCTCTCAGAACTGGTCTTCACGGCAGACCGGCCGGAGATCCGGCATAAATTAGAGGAACTTGGTATTCCGGCAGAGGATGAACAGGTTATCCTGTCCCGGAAGATCTCTAAGGGTCGCAGTATCTGCAGACTCAATGGAGAGACCGTCAGCACTTCTGTGCTCAAAGATGTGGCGTCCTGTCTCATCGATATCCATGGACAACATGAGCATCAGTCATTATTGAATAAGCGGAAGCATCTTGAGATTCTGGATGAATATGCCGCAGAAGCACTGGCAGATGTGAAAAAAGCGCTGCGGAAGCAGTACGATATTGTAAAAAAGCTTCGCCGGGAACTGGAAGAAGCTTCTATGGATGAAAATGACCGGATGAGAGAACAGTCTTTACTGGAATTTGAAGTGCAGGAGATCGAGGAAGCAAATCTGAAGGTCGGGGAAGATGAGGAACTGGAAGAGCGCTTCCGCAAGATGAGCAACAGCCGCAGAATCGTGGAGGCACTTGGCATCGTGCAGCAACTCTGCATGGACGGCGAACCCAGTGCCACGGAACTCATTGGTCGTTCCTGCAGGGAATTATCCGGTGTGGAGCGTTATGGAAAAGAGATGGAGAGTCTCTCTTCCCAGCTTCAGGAACTGGATGACATGCTTTCAGATTTTGGACGAGAGCTGGAAAGCTGTATGGAGGATCTGGAGTTCTCTGAGCAGGAATACCAGGAGACAGAAGAACGTCTGAATCAGATCAATCATCTGAAAGCCAAATATGGACAGACATTGACAGACTTTTCCCGCCTGGACGACTGGGGAGACCTGCTGATACTGACCGGACAAGTGAATTTCGACCATCTGCTGGTCATCATCAGCGCCCGCCGCGGCTCCATCTCCTATGACAGCTCCTTCGAGAAGCTACCGGCACAAATCAGCAAGTACTTTGCAAATAACAGCCTGATAGTACTCTATCCCGACCAACTGGGCGAGCCGCAGGATGCGGTATCCTTCTCCAACCCGCGTGGCAACAACGAGTCGCAGCACTACGAGAAGGTAGGCAAATGGTTCTATAAATGGTTCAAGAAGAATTGACGATTGACAATTGATAATTGACAAAAATCTGTGTAAATCCGTGTAATCTGTGGTGAAAATGGAAGATTGGCAACAACGAACGCAACTTTTATTAGGAGATGAAAAAATGGAACGCCTGCGCCGGGCACATGTACTTGTCGTAGGACTGGGTGGTGTAGGTGCTTATGCGGCCGAGATGATATGCCGTGCCGGAGTGGGGCGGATGACGATAGTCGATGCCGATACCGTGCAGCCTACGAATATAAACCGTCAGTTGCCGGCTCTGCATTCTACCCTGGGGCAAAAGAAGGCGGAGATATTGGCATCACGTTTCAGGGACATTAATCCGGCTCTGGAACTGAGAGTGTTGCCCGTATTCTTGAAAGATGAGAACATACCGGAACTGCTGGATGATGCGGCTTATGACTTTGTGGTGGATGCCATCGATACGCTTGCTCCAAAATGCCACTTGATAGCGGAAAGCATGAAGCGGCATATCAAGATAGTGTCCAGCATGGGGGCAGGAGCAAAGAGTGACATTTCGCAAGTGCGCTTTGCCGATATCTGGGATACCTATCATTGCGGGTTGAGCAAGGCTGTGCGTAAGCGTTTGCAAAAAATGGGCATAAAGCGGAAACTTCCAGTTGTTTTCAGCACCGAACAGGCTGATCCGAATGCCGTTTTGCTGACGGACGACGAGATGAACAAGAAGTCCACCTGTGGAACAGTGAGCTACATGCCCGCAGTTTTTGGCTGCTATTTGGCCGAATATGTAATTAAAAGACTATAGTAATAGCACTTGAAAGAAAACTATCAAATAGTAAATAGTAAATTGTCAAATTGTAAATAGCCTAGTGATTCATTTAGAGAATATAACGAAGAGTTTCGGTAACCTGCAAGTGTTGCGGGGTATTGACCTGGAGATAGAGAAAGGGGAGATTGTCAGCATTGTAGGCCCCAGTGGAGCGGGTAAAACTACCTTGCTGCAAATCATGGGTACGTTGGATATGCCGGATGGCGGTTCGGTGGTTATTGACGGTACACAAGTCAACCGTATGAGGGAGAAGGAACTTTCCGCATTCCGCAACCGCCATATCGGCTTTGTGTTCCAGTTCCATCAACTGCTGCCGGAGTTTACGGCTTTGGAGAATGTAATGATACCAGCCTTCATTGCCGGAAGAGGACAGCAGGAAGCCAAGGAGGCGGCTACGGAAATTCTTGAATTCATGGGGCTTGCCGAACGGGCCTCCCACAAGCCGAATGAGTTGTCGGGAGGTGAGAAGCAGCGTGTGGCGGTGGCCCGTGCTCTCATCAATCATCCAGCAGTGGTGCTGGCAGATGAACCTTCCGGCAGCTTGGATACCCATAATAAGGAAGAACTGCACCAGCTCTTTTTTGATTTACGTAACCGTTTCGGACAAACGTTTGTTATCGTAACCCATGATGAAGGACTGGCGCAGCTCACCGACCGGACGATACATCTGATTGACGGGGAAATCAATAAAATGGTTTGAGCCTATTTCCCCGTGCCCATTACTCCCGAGTCATTGTCACTGTTGTTTACCTTCCGCTGTGCTGTCTTGAAACTGCGGCCGAACGAGAAGTTGTAGGAAAAGTTCACCAGGAACATGCGGGAGCTTTCTTTTATGTAATTATTTGTCTTGTAGGATGCGAATTTATTCCAGTTTTCGCTTTGTACTTTATAGTTGTCGGTGAAAGGATTGAATGCACCGACTCCTACCCGAAGATTCTTATGCTTGTAATATACAGCTAACATCTGGATGTTTTCTCCTCCCGAGAGGGTTTCTCCCCAGAAATTGTTCCAATTGGTGTTTATCTGCCAGAACAGAGAGAACTGTTTGTAGTTTAATGAGGCTTCTGCCTCACAAAACCAGTTGGTGTAGGTATGTGAGTAGTGATTGCCATGGCTCATGTAATGGTTGACACCGCCCGTAAAAGAAAATTGCAGAATGTCGCGGATGGGTCCTACGCGGAGCATGGCACGCCCGGAGAGTTTCTGCCAATCCTTCTGATTGTCCCAAGTCTGCACTATTTTGTTGCCTTCTTGAATCTTCTCGTCCATAATGGCATTGGGACGATAGTCATAGGCTCCCCATAAGTTGGTGTAAAAGATGCCTTTTTTCCACTCGTAAGTCAGCTCCGTATGATAGCACATGTACGACTTCAGATTCGGGTTACCACGACGTATCTGGAATGAATCCACTGCTTGTTCCACATCGCTGAGGTCGCCCAATGAAGGAGAAGCGTTATAGATGTTTCCCTTCCAGCGGAGGTAGGAGTTGTCTGACATGGCATAGTGCAGAACGATACTCGGGTTGAAACTGTAGTTCTTGGTAGATTTGTCCTTGCCGCTCTGATTATAGTAGAAACGGGTCATGGCCACTCCCAGCCGGTAGTTTAGTTTGTCTATCTTTCCACGGTATTCTCCGAATATGTATGTGTTCCCTTGGTGCATATTGGTTTTATAATAATGCCCGTTTCTGTATTCATTGTTAGAGTAGGACTGTGTATGGCTCAGACCGAAGCTCAATGCGTTCCCCTTGGAATATTGCTTCTCATAAATGGCCTCGGCAATCAGGGAGTATTTGTTGCCTCGGATATTGTTGTCAATATCGGTCAATATGTTCCCCGGGGTGCTTTCTTGGTAGAGCCGCTGCGATTTTTCCCGATTATAGGTGCCTACTACATTGAATACCAGGGTTTGTTTGTTTTTCAGGTCTTGTTGGTGGTACAAATCGAGTGAGGGACGTGTCCAGCTCTGGTCGGTACGGTCGGTCATGTCTACCACGTCCGCTTCGTCATTGGCGTTATAGAGAGTTCCTTTATAATCCCAGTGTGGCTGATTGTTTCCTCGAAGGCGGAAGGTGGCGCTGAAAAGGGAATTCTCAGAAGCCTGCAAACTATAATTTACGTTTAGGTTGTGCTGGCACATGGTTGCCTTGCTGGGCTCTCCTTTCTCCAGGCGTCTGAGTGTGGTGCCGTCTGCCAGGTGGAATTCTTCTTCATTGTCGCGGTACATGCCGTTAAAATCCCGCGGTCCCATGTAATAGGAGAAGCCGAATTCTGATTTTTTGTGGTTTACTTTGCCGTACAGATTATAGTTTCCCCACATCGTGTTCAATCCTTGGGAAATGTCGGCACCGAAGTTTCCGCCCGTTTCAGGTCGGCGCACTATGTAGTCCAAAACGACTTCGGCATTACCGTAGCGCAGTCCCGGATTGTCATGGTACTCTATACGTATAATGTCGGCAGGGCGAATGGCTTTTATCTCGTCTATTTCGGCTTTGACTCCATTGATGCGTAATTGCAGTTCTCCACCGCCGGACAATCCAATCTCATTGTTCATGGGGTTGACCAGAATACGTGGCAGCATCAGTTCCTGCAACAGATTCACTCCGTTTGTGGAAGTTTTCATTTGTCTTTCGGATGGGAAAACCAGTTTGCGGTCTGCACGGCTGATTTGGCTGGAGCCGGTGATAGTCACTCCTTCCAGTGCGATAGAAGCACTGTCTAATACGATTGGTCCAAGGTCGGTATGGCGCTTTACTCCATTGAGGGTGATGTATCCGGTATTATACCCGATGCTGGAAAGAACAAGTCTGTAATCTCCGGTAGCCGTGTTCTTGAAGATGAATTCTCCTTCTGGACTTGTGGTCACACCGGCGACAAAAGTAGAGTCGATGGTCTGTAATACCACATTGACATACTCTATACTCTTGTCGGAAGCATCGCGGACGGTTCCTTTTATTTCTATTTTTTGAGCAAAAGCATTCTGTGCCATACTGCCCAGCAGCATGGTTATAATCATTAATTTTTTCATATTGATACGATGGTTCTAATCCTTATTGCAGTAGGCCTTCCTGTTTTTAGGGTGTTTCTGCTTGTTAGACGAAATGACTGGTGAAAAGGTTGCATCAGACATTGAAAAATGTTGCATGATGCTGTTATTCAAAGCAAACGTAGTGACTGATTTTCTCCAAATCGGTATCGGAGAATTCCTCGTAAAGTGCAAAAGGTTTCAGACTATGAAGGTCGCCTTTCTTCTTCCGGTATTCTACAAAGGCCTTTGCCTGGTAGAAGTTGATGTAAGGATGGTGGCGCAGCCTCTCTATGCTACTACGGTTCAGGTTGATGAGGCGGATGGCACGGGTGTCGATGGAAAACCAGGACTGCAATTGGCTGGTGTCCAAATGGATTTCTTGTAATTGCGTGATGTTGTAGAATCCTCCCAAGCGTTGCCGATAACCGATGATTAGACGGGCAATGCCGCTACCGATGCCTGGTATTTTCTTCAGTTCTGTGGTGTCGGCACGGTTCAGGTCGACAAGGATTCCAGCCGGATATTTTTCCGGTGCAATTCGGGAAGTAGCAGTGCTGTCATTGCTTGCAGGAGAGCTGTATAACTGGACGGTTCTTGTTTCTGTGTCTTCCGGAGTGATGTGGATATAGGGTAGGAGTGCTTGATATTGTTTTTCTGTCATTCCATATATTTTCCGGAAATCTTCTGCCTCACGGAACTTCCCCCCTTTGCTACGGTAGCGGAGTATGTTCCGCGCCATCCATCCGGGCAGTCCCAGTCGGCAAAAAATGACGGAGTCGGCGGTATTGGGATTGAAACGGGCCAAGGAGACGGTTGTCGGTTGTTTTTGGGAGGAAGAATTAAGTCTGTTGTCCCATTTTTGTTCCTTTTCTTGTATGGATGCGACGAACGATTCGTATTCTGCCATTGCAGTGGCCTGCCGCCGGATTGCTTCATCGGAGAGAGGGCGGTGCTCTCTTTGGTATATATAAATATACCCGGAGAGAAAGACGAGAATAATGCCGGTAATCAAAACCAGTATTCCGCGCCTTTCTCCCCGGGAGAAATAAAGGAATTCTTTAAAGGGGTTCTGCATGATGGCTTATTTCAGAAAACCCAGCTCATTGATAAAAATCAATGCAATTCCTATCGGGGCAATGTATTTCAGGATGAATATCAATAGTTTGTAGACGGCTACTCTCAGGGTACCGTTGTTGCAGACTTCTTCCCATACGATTTTCTTGTCTAGATACCAGCCTATGAAGATGGAAATGAAGAAACCGCCTAACGGTAGCATTAGCTTGGCCGTTACAAAGTCGAACAAATCGAATAGGTTTAGCCCGAATACGGTATAGCTTTTGCCGATACCGAGAGACAGTGAGCAGAATACTCCTAAGAAAATACAGCCCGCTGTCACGTATCTGGCTGCCTTGCTGCGTGAGAACTTGAACTCTTCATGTAGATAGGCAGTTACCACTTCGTGCAGGGAAATGGTGGAAGTAAGTGCTGCCAATGCCAGTAGGATATAGAACATCAGAGACAGCAGTACCGCCAGCCAGGGAATATTGCCGAACGCTTGCTGAAAGACATTAGGTAAGGTGATGAATAGCAGACTAGGACCCGCATCCGGTTTGATGCCTACAGAGAAGGCGGCAGGGAAGATGATGAATCCTGCCAAAATGGCTACCATGGTGTCGATAGCGGCCACGTTGAGTGCCGTTTTGGGCAGGTTCGTATCATTGCGGAAGTAAGAAGCGTATGTACAGAGACATCCCATCCCCAAGCTCAAGGAGAAAAATGCCTGGCCCATGGCTCCAAGGAACACATTGCCGTCCACTTTGCTGAAGTCCGGTTTCAACAGGAATTCAATGCCTGCTCCTGCTCCGGGCAGGGATATGGAGCAGATGGCAAGGATTATCAATAGGACAAATAGCATCGGCATCATGATTTTGGCTGATTTTTCAATACCTTTTTCCACTCCTTTGACAATGATGAGATGGGTGGCCAGCAGGAATAGCACCAGCCAGATGACCGGACGCCAGGGGTTGCTGACAAAGCTGTTGAAGGATGCGATGAAATCGGCTGCCGACTTCCCGGCAAAACTGTTGGTAGCCGCTTCGCCGATAAACTCAAGCGTCCATCCTGCCACAACGGAGTAATATCCCAGAATAAGGAATCCGGCCAGTACGCCCATACGTCCTACCCAGCGCCAATGCGTGCCGGGTGCCAATTTCTGATAAGCCCTTGCCGTATTGGCACGCGAGCGCCTGCCGATGAGGAATTCTGCAATCATGATGGGGATGCCGAGAATGAGCACGCAAACCAGGTATACAAAGATAAATGCCGCACCTCCGTGATTCCCGGTCTCAAACGGGAAACGCCAGATATTGCCTAAACCGACTGCGGAGCCTGCCGAGGCAAGTATGACGCCTAATTTGCTTCCGAAGTTGGCTCTGTCACTTTTTGTCATAAAACGTAGATTTTTCTTTCAATTCGTTATTAATACCAGCTAAAACATGCAAATATAGAAAATGTTCTGTACTTTTGCGCACAGTTCGTTGATAATTTGGTATATGCTATATTATATTAAGAAATATCCGGTGTCGCTTTTTATTATTCTGACGGTGATTTATCTTTCATTCTTTAAACCGCCTTCTACAGAAATAAGCAAGATTCCCAATATAGACAAGGTGGTGCATATCTGTATGTATTTCGGCATGTCAGGAATGCTGTGGCTGGAGTTTCTTCGCGCTCACCGGAGAGACAACGCCCCTTTATGGCATGCATGGGCAGGGGCGTTTGTCTGTCCCGTTTTGTTCAGCGGAATGGTGGAGTTGCTGCAAGAATACTGCACGACATACCGTGGTGGAGACTGGCTGGATTTTGCGGCCAATACCACGGGAGCGGTGCTTGCATCAATGGTCGGCTATTTCATTTTAAGGCCAAGGATGAAATAGGATTATAAGTATTCAACTACGGAACTTAGCTTGATGCCGTTCGACCCTTTTATCAGAATTGTTTTCCCGCAAGGTTTCTCTCTTTGCAGCTCTGCGATGAGTGCGGTTACATCGGGATAACTCTGATAAGAGTGGCGTGTGGCGGCAAACAATTCCCCTACAAGAACTACATCCTTGAATCCGCATTCTTCCAGATAGTCTGCAATCTTCTGGTGCTCGTCGGCACTGTCTTTACCCAACTCCCGCATATCTCCCAATATCAACATTTTGTTTTCGGCCTGCATGTTCCGGAAGTTGCTGATGGAAGCCATCATGCTTGTGGGATTGGCATTATAGGCATCGATAATCAGTGTGTTGTCCGCTGTTTTTTTCAGTTGTGAACGGTTGTTTTGCGGGGTATATCCGGCCAGTGCCTTGTCTATTTTCTCCGGTTCCACACCAAAAAAATGTCCGATGGTGACAGCTGCCAGAGCATTGGGGAAGTTATATTCACCGATAAGCCGGGTTTGTACTTCGTGATATTTGCTTTCGTTGTCCGTTTTCCACTCGAAGGTGAGGTAAGGAGAATTGCCGGTGACGTGTCCGTTGATGTACAGCCCGTCCTCACTGCCGTAGGCAATCTGGTGGAGTCCGTAGGCTATCTTTTTCAAGTAGGGGTTGTCGTTATGGATAAAGATGGTAGCTTCTTTCCGCGTCCGCAGATAGTCGTACATCTCTCCTTTGGTCTTGATGATTCCTTCAAAAGAGCCGAATCCCTCCAGATGGGCTTTTCCTACGTTGGTAATGATCCCGTAGTCAGGTTCGGCTATCTCTACCAGCTCCTTGATGTCTCCCGGGTGGCTGGCACCCATTTCCACCACGGCAAGGTCGTGTTCAGGGCGCAGGCGAAGCAAGGTGAGGGGAACACCGATGTGATTGTTCAAATTTCCCAAGGTATAGAGCACGTTGTGAGTTTGCGAAAGTACGGTGGACATCAGTTCCTTGGTAGTAGTCTTTCCGTTTGTACCCGTAATGCCGATGATGGGTGTACGCATCTGCCGACGGTGGTAATTGGCAAGTTGTTGCAAGGTCTTCAAGCTGTTTTCCACCACGATGTATCGTGTATCGCCTGCGGGGGCATAGGCTTCTTCATCTACTATGGCATAAGCACTTCCGCTTTCCAGCGCTCGGGCGGCAAAGGCATTTCCGTTGAACGACTCGCCTTTCAGCGCAATGAATAAAGAGCCTTGGGGGCAGTTACGGCTGTCAGTAGTGACACTGGTGCATGTTAGGAATATCTGATGTATAGCTGTTATATCCATGACTTTATAATTAAATCAATCTGTGTGAATCTGTGTAATCTGTGGTAAACCATCGTGCAAAGATATAGTTTTAATCCTCTCCCTTCCCGGGTACAAGCAAAAAACTTATCAGTTTTATGAGTTTATGTATTTTGAAACCACTTTTTTGTTTACATTTGCAGGTACTATATAGAACAGACTGCCTATGGAAATTACAACTGCCCGATATATAAATGTCAACGGTTCGCTGCTCGACCTCTCTCAGCCTCGTGTCATGGGCATACTGAACGTTACTCCCGATTCCTTTTATGCCGGTAGCCGTACACAGACAGAGGTGGAAATAGCACGCCGGGTGAAACAGATAGTTTCGGAGGGAGCGGCCATTATTGACATAGGCGCTTACTCTTCCCGTCCCAATGCCGACAATGTCTCTGCCAGGGAAGAGATGGAACGGTTGCGTATGGGCCTGAAAATACTTTTTGAGATACAGCCGGATGCTGTGGTGTCGGTAGACACTTTTAGGGCGGATGTGGCAAGAATGTGTGTGGAAGAGTATGGTGTTGCCATCATCAATGATATTGCGGCCGGTGAGATGGATGCGAATATGTTCCATACCGTTGCGGCATTGAACGTACCTTATATTATGATGCACATGCAAGGCACTCCGCAAAGTATGCAGCAGCATCCTCATTACGACAATCTTCTGAAAGAGGTTTTCTTGTATTTTGCGCACAAGGTGCAGCAATTACGTGACTTAGGTGTAAAAGACATCATTCTGGACCCCGGTTTCGGCTTTGGAAAGACAATGGAGCATAACTATGAATTGCTGTCCCATCTGGAAGAGTTCCGTATTTTTGAGTTGCCTTTGCTGGTAGGCGTTTCACGTAAATCGATGATATACCGCTTGTTGGACATTACTCCTCAGGAGGCGCTGAATGGTACTACGGTGCTCGATACCATCTGTTTGCTGAAAGGTGCTGACATCCTCCGCGTACACGACGTGAAAGAAGCCGTGGAAACCGTACGGATTGTGCAAGCCATGCGAAATAATCACTAATCACTAACCCCTAATCATTCAATATCGTGTTTTTTGAATTTGGAATAAAAGATTTTATAGATATTCTGTTAGTGGCTTTCTTGTTGTACTATACGTATAAGCTGATGAAAGCCTCCGGTTCTATAAATGTGTTTACGGGTATCCTGGTGTTTATCCTGATATGGCTGGTGGTATCGCAGGTGCTGGAGATGAAATTGCTCGGTTCCATCTTCGACAAGCTGGTCAGTGTGGGCGTGCTGGCGCTTATCATTTTGTTTCAGGACGAGATACGACGCTTCTTGCTGACACTCGGCTCGCATCAGCATGCCAGTGCGCTGGTGCGCTTCTTCACCGGTAACAAGAAAGAGAAGCTGGAACATGACGACATCATGCCGGTGGTAATGGCATGTATCAGTATGGGGAAGCAGAAGGTTGGTGCCCTGATTGTCATTGAACATAATCTGCCTTTGGATGATGTGGTGCGTACGGGGGAAATTATCAATGCCGATATAAACCAACGTCTGATTGAGAATATTTTCTTTAAGAACAGTCCGTTGCACGATGGGGCAATGATTATACGTCACAAACGCATTGAGGCGGCCGGTTGTATTCTTCCGGTGTCTCATGATTTGAATATTCCTAAAGAGTTGGGATTACGGCATCGTGCAGCCATGGGGGTGTCGCAGGAGACGGATGCGCTGGCCATAATCGTATCCGAAGAGACCGGAGGCATTTCGGTAGCTTATAAGGGACAATTCCATCTCCGACTTACTGCTGAGGAGTTGGAACGTATTTTAACGAAAGAAGAGTAGAATTTGACCAAACAGATTTATCATGCTTTGGCTGCTACTGTTGAGCGAACTCATGTGTCTGTCCAATAGCAGGAAGCAGAAAACCATGTTTCACACATATCAGTGGGTTAATGCTTTGCTTTACAATAACTTGATGTGAAACGAGAACTTTTCGTTTACGGTAAATACCTGTTTGGGGGTTGTGGAAAATGATTAGCTTTACATCCATGAGAAAAGAACGTATTTTGCGTTGTTGGGGTATT
>OLRO01001845.1_pt1 | contig 11271 bp, 4 predicted proteins | sample 1673131 | NCBI WGS metagenome assembly OLRO01 (sample SAMEA3136757, study PRJEB25190) | human gut metagenome | biome: human gut; feature: human-associated habitat; material: faeces | place: Austria | collected 2013 | reverse complement strand
TTCAGCAGTATTATCCAAGTACAAAATTGCATCCATTTTTATATTTGCATCAAATCTGCTAAAAATTTCTTCAAAATTTGATTCTTTATCAATTTTTAGAAGTGCCTTAGCAGCTGGATTTATATGCATAATATTACCTTTTTCATCAAAGGCCACTATGCCATCATTCATGTGTAATAAAATAGCTTCAATTTCTCTTTTTTGTCTATTTACCTCATTCAATTTTTGGTTCATTTCCACATTCATAACACTAATTATATTTATAATAGAATCTAATTCTGTTTTCTTTTTTCTTTTTTTCTTAGGGTTTAACTCTATAAGTTCAACACTCTCACCATTTGCTAGTTTTTGAGCATTTATTATCATTTTATTTAGTGGCTTTACAATAGCCTCTGAAATAAATATTCCAACAACAATTACAATGCAAGAAAATACTAATATTGTTCCTAATATTAGTATTTTTGCTTGGTTCATTTGAGTATCCGTAATATTTATTAAATCTTGAGAAGTTACATATTCCGAAGTTCCTATAAAATCTTGAGTTTCACCTACTATCCCAGCAAAAAAAGCGCCCATTCCAATTATTATAATTGTTCCTATTATAAAGAATATCAATAATATTTTATTTTGTAATTTTTTCATCATTAATTCCTTTTATTTAGAGGCTAGATAGTATCCAATCCCTCTTTTATTAATAATAATTTTTGAATTCTTTGTGCTGTCTCCTAGTTTTTCTCTAATTCTACAAACAGTTACGTCTACAGTTCTTATGTCTCCATAGTACTCGTAATTCCATACTTTTTCAAGTAGAACTTCTCTTGTAACTGGAACTCCAGGTTGCATTGCTAAGAATTTAACAAGCTCAAATTCCTTTGGTGTAAGTGGCTTAACTTCTCCCTTTACTTTAACTTCAACCTTTTCTAAGTCAAGTTCTAGGTCTCCTACAACAATTTTTGTGTCCTTCTTTTTCTCTTTAGCATTATTTTCATCATCATTTTTTCTTAAGTTTGCTTTTACTCTCGCCATCAATTCTCTTACGCTAAAAGGTTTCGTAATATAGTCGTCTGCACCTAGTTCAAGTCCTACAATTTTATCAACTTCTTCATCTCTGGCAGAAATCATTAATATTGGAACATTGTATACTTGCTTTACCCTATTGCAAACAGTTAATCCATCTACTTTTGGAAGCATTACATCTAACAATATTAAATCTGGTCTTGCTTCTAGTGCCACATTTATGCCCATTTCGCCATCAGTGGCTTCTAATGTGTTATACCCCTCTTTTTTTAAATTATATACCAAAATGTCTATTATTGGCTTTTCATCGTCAACAACTAATATTGTTTTTTTGTTTGGATCTAATTCTTCTTTCATAGAAGCACACTCCTTCTTTTTATTTTCGTTTTATCTATCGTCTCTTTCTTGTGATTTTGAACGCTCTATTTCTTGCATTTTGATTTTTTCTCCATCTTTTTCGTCCAAACTAATATATGTAGATGGAACCATTTGAATTTCTGCTTCTAAAAATTCTATTCCTTTTGTTTCTAAAGCTTCTCTTACACTTGAAAAATCTTCAGGTGTTATAGTTTGCATCAAAAGCTTGTGCATCTGCAAAATTCTCAATAATCTTATCTAACGTTTCTGTTGGTATTTTGCCATCTTTTGAAAAATGATATTTTTCAAGTTCATTTGATTTTTGAATTTCGTTTACGAATTTCTTATCTATGCTTCCACTATAGAACAAAGATGTAGCGCTCTTTAGTTCTTTGCCTGTTGGTAATTTTATTTCCGTGACTTTGCTAACCTCGCTGCCATCAAAAACCTCATCACAATATACTTGTATTCTATTTACATAACTTGGATCTTTTATACCATATGCCTCTGCAATTTTCTTCTTAATTATCGCATTATAATTATCTGTTACCAATTGTTTTGCATTTCCAATTGTATTACATGCTTCTAAATAGGCTTCCTGCTCATTAAATGTTGGTTCTACCTTATTTTTATATTTATTATACGTATCTATGGCATTTGTCAATTCTTCAAGCCTATCAAAATCTTCCGCAGAAACAACCTTACTCATCATTGGATTAGCTTTAATGCTTTCTAAATATTCCTCAGAATCTGCTACCATTTGTATTGCAGCTTTTGTATCGTTTGTATTTCTAATATTTTTAGCCATATTTGAAATTATTGGACCACCAATTATTCCTGCTGCCAAGCTAACTGTTGCAGCTCCAAGTCCTAACTTTTTATATAATGATATCTTTTTTGGTAATTGTTTGCTTTTATAGACTCTTCTTCTTGCTTGCTCATTTGTTTCTCTAATGTTTAATGTTAATTCTCTTTTTTCCATATTTTATCCTTTCTATGGTATAACAATAATTTTTCAGCTACCATTTCCGTTCAAAATCTTTGCCCTTATTATAACTCTACCTCGCATATATGTCAAAGCTTTTTTTCAATATTATTACTAGATTATTACATTTAAGTTTCATAAATAATTTTGACTATTGATTTGCTCATAATTATGTATTTTCGCCCAAAAAGGGGCGTCCCTATTGGGCGAAAGTTTATATTATTACTTCTATATTGTATACTCCATTTTCTCCTATTTTAATTTGTTTTTCTGGTATTTCTTCTCCATTACATATCATTTGTTTTACAATAGTTGTATTGCTTATGCTTGTGATGTTGGCAGTATTTTCTCCTGTTTTTTCGCTGTTTTTATTTAGACCTAAAATAATGTTTCCACGTATTACTTTTATATTGATTACACTATTTTTGTATTTATATTTTATTTCGTAATTATCCCAATTTTGTGGTATGTGTGGTTCTATTTTTAAATATCCATTTTCTATATTTAATCCTAAAATATATTTTATTCCTGCAATATACATCCAACTGCTTGAACCTGTATACCACGTCCAGCCTCCACGGCCAGCTAGGTTTCCTTGTCCATACACGTCTGCTGCTATTACATATGGTTCTACTTTGTATTTGCTACTTTCGTCTTTGGTACGAGCATGTTCTATTGGGTTTATCATTCTAAAGTTTTCATATGCTTTGTCATTTAAGTTCAGCATGGTTTGAGCAATTATCGTCCAAGTTGCAGCATGAGTGTATTGTCCTCCATTTTCTCTTGTTCCCGGCAAATATGCCTTGATATATCCGGGTTCTAACTTGCTTTTTTCGAATGGTGGGTCTAACAATTTTATTATTCCTATTTCTTTGTCTACTAAATGGTTTTCTAGGCTTTCCATTGCTATATATTTTTTGTCATTATTGCCTGCTCCAGAAATTGTTGCCCAACTTTGTGATATGCTATCTATTTTGCATTCTTCGTTTTGCAAACTTCCGAGTGCATCTCCATCATCTGTAAAGGCTCTTTTATACCATCTACCATCCCATGCATTGTTATTTAATGCTCTTTTTAGCTCTTCCATTATAAACTGATATTTTTCTTTCTTCTCGAAATTTCCCATTCTTTCACAAATAGGAATAAATTCCTTTAACACAGCATACATGAAGAAACCAAGCCATACACTCTCACCTTTACCTTTTGCTCCGACATTGCTCATTCCATCGTTCCAATCTCCCGTACCGATTTTAGGCAGACCATGTTCTCCAAAATTTCCTATTCCAGTTTGATTTAATCCTTCTTTTCCAAGATTGTCAGTTTCTCCTTTATTCTGTTCTGCATCTTGTTCATATTTTCCTACTTTTATTTTTTCAACTTCATTATCTTCTATTCCAATTGCCTTTTCTATTGCTCTTATGCAGTGTTTGTATACACTTTCTTTAAAGTCTGCGTCTTTGTATAAATCATACCTTTCATTTTCGTTTTTGGATAATTGTAGTCCGTCTTTGTACGACGGGTTTTCTTCTAAAATTTCATAATCTCCGGTAAAGGAAATGTAGTCTGCGACTACGTATGGAAGCCACAACAAGTCATCAGAGATTCTGGTTCGTATTCCCTTATCAGTTTCTTCGTGCCACCAGTGTTCAACATCTCCTTCAATAAATTGATGTCTGCAATTTCGTAATATTTGTTCTCTTGCGATGTTTGGTTCTACATATTTTATAAGCATACAATCTTGTAGTTGGTCTCTGAAGCCATATGCACCACCAGATTGATAGAACCCAGTCTTGCCATACATTCTAGAGCTTATTGTTTGGTATATTAGCCAACCATTTAACAATATATTTGTAGATTCCATTGGTGTGTTTATTTGCAATTTGTTTACTAGCTGTTCCCAATGTCTTCTTATATTTATATATTCATTTTTGCAGTTATTTACATTTGAATACTTATATGCCAAATCTTGATATTCTTCTTTGTTTGACGCATCTCCTAAAGTGAATACTATTTCCTTTGTTGAATATGCTTCTATTGTTACATTTATTTGAATTGCAACTATTCCATCCTCTCCAAATGAATTTTCTCTGTTTAGAGCAAGTTCATCTAGTCCAACTGGATTTTCTAGTGTCGAATTTTTTAGGAACGATGTTTTACTTCCAGTGTATGAGCTTATTTTTTCACTGCACCCGATAAAAACTTGATTGTTATTTTTTTCATCTGATAGATTTTTTACTAGCATAATGTTTGACGCATTATTCATTTCTAACTGTAGAAATCCATTGCTTTTTATCTCGTCCTCACCTAAAACAGGCTTTATATAATAAATTAATTTTAAATTTTTACGCTGAGGATTTTTGTTTTCTAAGGTTATTAAATTTACTTTAATATTGTCGTTTTCTGGTACAAACATATCAACAGTCTGCCTTATTCTCGAAGAACTGTGAATATATTTTGCATAACCAAATCCATACACTACAAAATAATCGTTACTGTCTGGCATAGGATTAAATCCCAGTGACCACTTTCTGCCTGTATCCATGTCTTTTGCATATATTATTTCTGATGGAGTGTCTAGCACTTGATCATTTGACCATGCTGTAATTCTGTTTAATCTACTGTTCTTGTACCAAGTATATCCTCCCATATTCTCTGTTGTTAATGTTCCAAAGGTTTTATTGGCTAAAATATGGCTCCATACCGTCGGTAGCTTACGGGCTTTGTTAACGAAAATCAAATTTTCCTTGCCATCTTTAGAAAATCCGCCATATTCGTTAAAATATTTTAAAGAAGCTTCTTCCATAAAGTTTTCTTTCTCTTCATTTACTTCTATAAAATTGTTTTGTTTTGCATCAAACACAGTTTCTTTAACATTGTCTAGCATCTTGCTTTCTATGTCTTCCATTTGAAGCGCTAGAGAACTGTAATAAGCGTTTATTACTAAGTTTGCACGCTCTTCTAGTAGTTTTTTGTCTTTCTTCTCTATATTTTCCAAGCAGAAAATCCCAGCTGGAATATTAAGCAAATATGCTAAATTTCTATTAAAAATAGCCCTTTGTATAGCGTCTTTTACATAATTTTCGTACGATTCTTTTTCTTCATTTAATATTACTAAATCCACTTTGATATTTTTTACCCTAAAGAATTCATAAGCACTTAAAACTTCTTGAATTATATCAATATCGTTTATGTCTTTTATTTTTACCATTAATATTGGCAAGTCTCCAGATATTCCATATTTCCACAGTTCAGATACTGGGCACAGTCTATCATACGAAGCTTTTATGGAAACTTTTGGTGTAAACAGCAAATATGAAAGCATTTTCTGATATACTTCTATGTCTTTACCCTTTATGCCTAGATATCTATTCTCCGCCTCACTCTTTGCTTTTAACAGTTCGAATGTACGTTTCGTATTTTCGTTGTTCATGAATTTTGCCATGTTTTTTATTACTTGCTCTTTATCATATCCAACCGAAACTATTAGGTCAAATATTGCTGTTTCTTCTGGTTTTATATCAACAGTTTTCTTTAATGCAATTATTGGGTCTGTGGTATATCCTATTTTCTTACTAAATGGAATCGAATTTTCTACTTCACGTGGAATTCTATAATTACATCTGCCCCACAATTTTTCTTTGTCAATCTCGAATTCTACGTCTCCCAATTCATTCGACTGGCTAAATAGATTTACTGCCATATATGCATCTTTTTCACCGTTAGTGTGTGCTTTTCTCTTAACGACTATTGTGTTTATTGAATCTATATACTCAAACGAAACAAATAAATTATTGAAGGCCTTGTGCGCAAAATCCTGCATTGCATTTGATAATACTGGTTCTAAAAGTGCCGTTATTTCCAATACTTCTTCAGATACACCATTGTTTTTCAGTTCCAGCCTTCTTATTTCGACTGGATCATCTGTATCTACTATTATTTTTGTAACAGTTCGAATATTTTCATCATTTCTTACTATTTTGTTAGCTTCAGGCGAGAAAATTATATCGTATTTATCCGGTATTCGCAGATTTTTTGAATACGTATTCGTCCAAATGTTTTTATTACGTATATTCTTAATATAAAATTTTATTCCCTGCTCAGCCTCATCAGTTTCCTTATATCTATTAACCTGCAAATCTCCATATTTACTATAACCATTGCCATATTGGTCAAGCACAATTGTGTAGTTGTCGTTTGCAATAACATTAGAAACATTCAAATTTTCGTTTATTTTGCTGTATTTTCTTTGAGTGTAATCTTCGTAATCTACATATTTTATCTTCTCAATTTTCTCTTTTTCTTCTTTTGTAGTTATCATATTTTCTGGCATTTTTTCTTGCAATAAGATGTCGACAGCCTCAATTTCCGGATTTTGCTTAAACCTCTTTTTTATTACACCATTGTTTAATAAATTGTCTATTGAAAGCAAAATTAATCCTTGATGATGTGCCATATACGTTTTTACAGGCGTATAGCCGTTTTTCGCCCTGCCAGGTGTAAAATCTATCGACTCATAAAAGCCATACTTATTGTACATTCCCTTTTCACTTAGATTTTTTAGATTTTCTATTACTAATTTAGGTTCTTCATCAATAGCCAAAATTGAACCATATGAGGACGTTACAATCTCGTCTGAAAGTCCTCTTTTTAACCCCAGCCAAGGTATTCCAAACGCCTTGTATTGATAATTATTATTTAAGTCTTTTAGATTAAAGGCAGCCTCAGAAATTCCCCATGGAATTCCCAATTTTCTTGCGTATTCCAGCTGACTCATTATCATAAATTTACAAGACTCATCTAAAATACTGCCCGGGTATTGCTCGATGTTTATTGTAGGCATCAAATACTCAAACGAAGTTCCAGACCATGAGATAAGCCCTTTGTAATTATTTAGAGTCGTAAGAGTTCTGCTTAAATTATACCAATGCTTCTCCGTAATATCTTTTTTAGCAATAGCAACTAAACTTGTCTGCCTTGCCTCAGATGCAAGTAAGTCGTAATATGAGTCTGTTAGTTTATTTTCCTCTACATTGAAACCTATCGAAAATAGCCTATTCTCACTATCATACAACTTTGAAAAATCTGTGTTATTTATGAGCGAGTCTGTAACATTAATCATGAAATCTATCTTATTTAGCACATCAGGCGTTATTTGTACATTTTGTTCTTTTTCTTCACTACTTAAATTCTGATATATTTCATCATTCTTATTCTCTCTTTTTTCTATTAAAAACTGCTTTAAAACATACAAATATCCTACAAAATTTCCACTATCAACAGACGAAACATACTTTGGAATTAGTGGCTCTAATGTTTCTATATTGTACCAGTTGTACAAATGTCCATTCCATTTTGTGAGTCCGCTAATTGTTTCTAGCATTTTATATAATAAATTTAGTGTATCCTCTAAATTTTCAAACTTTAAGTCATATGAAGCCATTACAGCAAGCAATGCAAGCCCAATATTGGTTGAAGATGTTCTCATTACCACTTTTGGTTTTCTATCTTCTTGATAATTGTCTGGTGGCAAGAAGTTCGATTTTTGTGTTAAGTTTTCCTTAAAATATAACCAGGTTCTATATGCAACTTCTTGCAAGTATTTTTTTTCGCTTTCATCTATTTTTTCTACAGCTTTTATTTCTTTATTTGCCTTGCTAATTTTACACATTAAAGCTGGAGTTAAAAGCCAATACAAACCTATTATTAGCGTAAAATTTGCAATGCCAACATTTAAGCTTTGTACTAATATTGCAACAGCAATTCCTAATATTCCAAACAGAGTGTTTGCACTCATATTCTTGTAATATGAAAATACATCTGTTTTAGCCGTTCGTTCAGCTTCTTCTGATGTAATCCACTCTAAGAGATGTTTCTTGCTTTTCGCCATTCTGTATATTGTTTTGGTTTCTGCCTTTGTGGTTATCCATGCCTTGTCTGGAATTAATCCAATATCTAAAATTCCTCTATAGACACTAGCCTTTAAACCATCTATTGTTTTCACAAACCTTTTAGTCTTAATGTTTCCATCTTTTTTACTAATGATGCCATTTATAATATCTAGTATAGTTGGAATTAGAGAAGATATCAGTGCAAGCACAATTATTCCACACATGTTTATTTTTAATACAGTTGCTATAACCGCCGAAAATACTAGCATTGCTAGTACACTACTTTCCTGTTTACTTCTTACTATATTGCTAAATATTTTATATTTACTAAGTAATTTTAATGGATTTTGTTTTATCTCACCTTTTTTATTTTCTATTGTTTTTCCAAGCCATGGTAATATTTGATAGTCGCCTCTAATCCATCTATATAGCCTTGTTCTAAAACTTATATAGCTTGATGGATAGCCATCCATAAGCATTATGTCTGATGTTAGTGCGCATCTTAAATAGCTTCCTTCTAATAAGTCGTGGCTCAAAACCGTGTTTTCTTTAATCTCATTTGCAAGCACTTTCGAAAATATAGATAAATCGTAAATTCCTTTTCCAGTAAAAATTCCTTCATCAAAATTGTCTTGATACAAGTTTGAAATTACATTTGTATATGAATCTGTACCACCTTCTCCAGCATATACTTGAGTAAATATACTCTTTCTGCTCTCTACTAGTCCAACTCCAACGCGTGGTTGCATTAGTGCATGCCCTGAAATTACTAGATCTCCTCTCTCGTTTACTTCTGGTTTATTTAAAATATGAGCCATTGCTCCAACAAGCTCTAATCCAGATTTCAATGTTAAATCAGTATCTGAGTCCAATGTTATAATGTATTTTACTTTGTTCATTTGCGAGATATCTATAGTATTAGCCCTAAAAGGATTTGTAATATTCCCGAGCAAATATTCATTTAATTGGTTTAATAAGCCTCTTTTACGTTCCCATCCCATGTAACACTCTTCATTAGAATTCCAAATTCTTTTTCTATATACAAAATTGAAAATGTTACCATATTTTTCGTTTAGACTTTTTGATTGCTCTATTCCTTCTCTTATAACTTCTTCATCAAACTCTTCTATTTCCTTGTTTCCAGAACTACAGTCTCCCAGCAAAGTAAAGTACAAATTTTTGCTCTTGTTTGCAATATAATAAACCTCTAATTTTTTCATTAATTCTTTAACTTTTTCTTTGCTCTTTACTATCGTAGGAATTACCACCATTGTGCTACAATTCTCTGGAATTCCGTTTTGAAAATCAATTTTCGGAATAAGCTTTGGTTTTATCACTTTACTTAGCACATATTGAATAATCTTAGAAACAATATTTTCTATTGGTAATATTGAAACCAACGCTAGAATTATTGAAAGTAATACTTTAACTAATATTGGAATATTTCCTATAAAATTACGAGCAACGTCTCCAAAGCTCTTGTACCATAACATATAATAAAAATTAATGCTCAAAATAAGTGTCAACAGCAAAGAAACTCCCCATACTGTCTCTATATAGATTTTTGCCTTTTCTTCATTTGATTTTAGTGTAATCTTCTTTTCTAGCAGGCTATTCAATAAAGTTTCTTTTCCATCAGAAATTAAGTAAAACCCAATATGCATGCTCTTTTCGTTTGCTTCTGGTTTCTCACTAGCCTGCAAACTTAACTCCAAGCACTTCTTTGCAATATAAATTTCTGAAATTTTAGTCTTTTTAGAAATCTCCTGTATTGCATTTCTGTAATAGCTTTTAGTAGTACTATCCATTTTCTCATACTGCTTTGCTGGGTCTTGTTTTAGAATATCCTCTACCCTATTTATCTTTTCGAATATTTCCAAGAAATTAATTCTCGAAATTGCCTTAAGAGTCAATATACAATTTCCAACAGATACTTTCTTTACTGCAATATCAAAATGCTCTTTTTTTACAACCTCGTAGATATCGTTGCCTGTTTTTGCAACTTCGTCTTCCAAAATATTTAGATACGCATATGCCTTGCTTCCCATCTTTTTTAGTCTATATGACATATACTCTATGAACGCATTTTTTACTTGCCCATTCTCTATAAGCATAATTTTAGGTAATATTACAGTTCTGCTTTTTTTCTTTTCCTCTCCAAAATACTTGCATATAATCTCTTCTACTCTGCTCTTTTGCATTTGAGACATGTAAATTGTTTCACAAATTTCTCTTATATTTTCTATTAATGCAATCTGAATGAACAATCCAATATTCCAAATTTCATTCATGCTTAGAGTTTTTTTAGTTTGATATGCTTGTAACATATATTCTAAATTTTCTGAATTTATCTTACCATCAGTATAAGCTACCATTTCTGTTGCAAGCACATAAACACGTGCAAAGCCCTTGAACCTGCCATTTGCAAGTCCCAGAAAATCTGTATATTTCTTTAACGTTAACTCTTTACTTATATTTTTTACAATTTCTTCTATTACATATAAATTATCTAGAATCCACTCTCCTGCTGGATGTATTGGTATTCCCTGCTTTATTTGTTCATTCAATAATTTATAAATTTCTTTAATAACAAAAAAATTTTCTTTAAGTCTTGGAATTGGATACGTATCCTTCGCCGATTTTTCGGTTAAAATATGGTCAGAAGCAATTTTTTCTAAATATTGCTCCAGTTGGTATCTATCTAAAACGGTTCCTTTAATATTTAATTTCTTTTTTTCCTTCAAAAAAATCCACTCCTTGGAATATGTTTTACACATATTTTCTCCAAAAAGTGGATAGTTTATTCTATTTTTACTATAAATCTCTATTTCTCTTTATTTGTATATACGATACTACTGCAATTAATGCAAGTGCAAGCACTGCTATTGCTACATCTAATTCTCCTGTTTGAGGTAATTTTGTATTACTTTGTGTATTGTCTACTGTTATAGTATTTTCAACTACTTCTATGTCATTAGTAACATTTCCAATTACGATTGTATTTTCTACTGTGTTATTTTTGTC
>OLRO01001841.1_pt1:5000-7500 | contig 11287 bp, 13 predicted proteins | sample 1673131 | NCBI WGS metagenome assembly OLRO01 (sample SAMEA3136757, study PRJEB25190) | human gut metagenome | biome: human gut; feature: human-associated habitat; material: faeces | place: Austria | collected 2013 | reverse complement strand
TCATGAGATGAATGACCAACTATCTCTATGAAATGAGGTTTGGAGAGATGTTGTGTGATGTCGTGATGCCACTTAGTTTTCTCTATAATTGAAATTCTGTGAGATGAATGACCAACTATCTCTATGAAATGAAGTTAGATTAAACTGAGGCTGTGATATCCTCAACCCACTCATATCACCCTATCATTCAAATTCTGTGAGATCAACCATCAACTATCTCTATTTGGTACCATTTCCAACAATGATGTCTACATCATCTCTCTACACCCATCCTCTCCGATTTCGCTCCTATTCAAATTCCATGAGGTTCATATACATATGTTCCATGCTAGAATCAATTTCAGCTATGAAGACATTATCCACTCTTCATCTTCAATCATCCTCCATTCGTAGAGAGAACCATCAATGAAGGTTTTGTATATACTTATTATGGAAAAAGAAAGTGTGAAAGAAAGAAATGAGGAGGAGTCGAACCCGCGAGGGGATGTGTGTCCTCTTGTACAATCGCAGGAGTGACTGATGGAGATGTGTTTAGAAGAGATGGGGAGGGTCTAGGAGGGAGTCCCTAAGAGGTGTCTAGGAGTGTCTAAGGCATGTCTATGAGGTTGGATGAGTCCGTTTGGAGTGAGGAAGAAGAGTTCGAAGGAGAAACTCGGGAATCGGAGGTTTGGGGTAAAGGGGAAACGGTGGAAGGAGTTTCATGGAAATTGAAATTTGAAAGTTTGGGTGAGATGTGTGAAGTGTGATGACATCGCGTTAGTGTTGGTTTGAAATGAGGAGGAGAGGTAGAGAGAAGGAGAAAGTTGCGCTAGAATAGTGTTAGTATAGGAGTATGAACACAACTTTCAGAACGGTGCTAGCTCGCTTGGTCATGCGAAAAAATGAGTTTGAAGTTGGTGGGTTGAATTCATAGGAACATCCTTAAGATCGTAAACGACCACCTCTACTAGACTTCTCCTATGATACCTCCCCTTAAGGTCTTAAGAAATTGTTCAGATGAAAGTTAAGTTGCGAAACGAGAAGTGGGAGTTACATCGTAGAAACGTGGAATTGTGGTAAGGGGGTAATGGAGTAACTGTGGAAGAAGTTTCGAGGAAAACGATTTTTGATGAGTTTTGGCGATGTGTGGAAAGTGTCGTGACTTCGCGTTAGTGTTGTTACGTAATGAGGAGGAGAGGTAGAGAGCAGGAGGAAGTTGCGTTAGGAAGGTGTTGGTGTGTGAGTATGAACACAACTTTCAGAACGTTGTTAGCTCGTGTGGGTATGCGAGGAGAAGCGTTCGTAGTTTGGAGGGTGAGTTTGGGAGATGTGTGAAATTTGCTTAAGGATGTTACTGGGAGGGGTCAAGTAGAGTAGGTAGACCTAGGGGTCCACCAAGACATAAAGGGTTGAGTTTGAATAGGAATGGATGAAACATGGACAAGTGTACTAGACTCCGCCTATGACACCCTCCATGAAAGTCTTAAGGATTGGTGAGGTGGGAGTTTCATCGAAGGGTTGAAGCCTTATGTGAGATAGGATGAGTGTTAGAGAATGCGCCTATGACCCCTCCATCAAGACATTAAGGGTTGAGTTTGAATGGATATTGTGGGTGATGGACTAGTGTACTAGCAATTCCTTATGACACCCTCCATCAAGACATTAAGGATGAGAATGAATAGGAATTCCATGTGATGGACTAGTGTACTAGCAATTCCCTATGACACCCTCCATCAAGACATTAAGAAAGTCAAAGTCAATAGAAATCCCAAAACATGGACACCTCTACTAGCCTCACCCGTGCAAACCCTCCATCAATATGAATAGGAATTCCAATGCTCGTAAAGTTGGTAGAGAGTGGCGAAAGTGATCTTAAAGACTGCTATTGGTATTACAAGTACTAGCTATACGTGAACTATGACATCGATGTGAGCGACATCATGCATCGATGCTCTTCGAACTTATCGCTACACACCTCCTTCTGGTACAAAGCATCGTTTCAGACAATTCTGCGTCGATTGGTATAAGAATTGGTCAAGGTACACGAGAGACGTTGTCTTGATATATTTAATTTTCATAGGAAAGGGTAGGGTACCCCCCTAAAATACTATATGAAAAGGGTGAGTTGGTTGTATGGACATTAAGAAAAGTGTGGTAATGGACTTGTCTTAGACTTTTCGTAATAGACATAGACTAGTGAAGCCTTTTCAATAGGTTTTGGTTGATGGTTTGGTTTGAAGTGGAAATGAGTCCAAAGTCAGAAGTGGATGTTATGAGGTATATGGACGACAATGCGATATCCTTGAGATGGGTCATTGATTTCATATATTTGATAATGACATGGATGATAGAGGATGAATGGATATGGATGACTAGACTATGTTAGATCATTGAATAGGTTGTATTGATGATATGATAGTATGAAGAGTAGTTGACTTCATCGTTCATAGAATCAATTGGTGTGAATGGTTAATAATTGGTAAATGGTATGTATGGAATGCACGCTAGCCATGTAGGTAGC
>OLRO01001841.1_pt1:0-2500 | contig 11287 bp, 13 predicted proteins | sample 1673131 | NCBI WGS metagenome assembly OLRO01 (sample SAMEA3136757, study PRJEB25190) | human gut metagenome | biome: human gut; feature: human-associated habitat; material: faeces | place: Austria | collected 2013 | reverse complement strand
TATATGATTCAATATTGTTCAAGCATTGAATACTATTGGAGTCGAGCTGTTTGGGATTGCAGCTCTAAGTTGGTGGTGAACTCCATCAAAGGCTAAATATGATCAAGAGACCGATAGCGAACAAGTACCGTGAGGGAAAGATGAAAAGAACTTTGAAAAAAGAGTGAAATAGTACTTGAAATCGTATATAGGTTAAGCGAAGATTGTGTGTAGATTGTATTCAATGTGCTGATGATCGTAGATGATTGGTTTATTGTATGCAATGAGGGTATGTGGGTTGCAGGTAATCAAAATATGATTGCTAACGACCCCTCACACCCACATCACACACTCTTCGTCCCGTCTTGAAACACGGACCAAGGAGTCTATCCTTTATGCAAGTAGTATGGTGTTAAACCAATATGCATAATGAAAGTAAGAGGTGTGAAACTTTTGAAGTGTCAACATCTGCCGATCATAATTCTTTGATGAAAGATTCGAGTATGAGCATATAGGGTGGGACCCGAAAGATGGTGAACTATGCCTGAATAGGACGAAGCCAGGGGAAACTCTGGTGGAGGTTCGATTGGATTCTAACGTGCAAATTGATCTTTAAATTTGGGTATAGGGGCGAAAGACTAATCGAACCATCTAGTAGCTGGTTCATTCCGAAATTTCCCTCAGGATAGCTGCAACTTTTGAAATAGTTTTATGAGGTAAAGCGAATGATTAGAGGTTTCTGGGATGGAATATCCTGGACCTATTCTCAAACTTTCAATGGGTAAGAAATCGGGGATGTTTAATTAATCTCTGAGTTTGAATATGAGTTGCAAGTGGGCCATTCCGGGTAAGCTGGACTGGCAATGCGGGATCAACCGAACGCTATGTTACGGTGCCTTATTATTCGCTCAGTTCGATGTAAAAGGTGTTAGTTCATCTAGACAGCAGGACGGTGGCCATGGAAGTCGGAATCCGCTAAGGAGTGTGTAACAACTCACCTGCCGAATGAAGTAGCCCTGAAAATGGATGGCGCTAAAGCGAATAACCTATACATAGCCAACACAATTAGGATTGTATGGTGTTGAGTAGGAATGCGTGATGAATGTTGTGAAGTATATCGTGTGAACGAATATGGAACATTCATTAGTGCAGATCTTGGTGGAAGTAGCAAATATTCAAATGAGATCTTTGAAGACTGAAGTGGAGAAAGGTTCCATAGGAATAGTGATTATCTATGGGTTAGTCGATCCTAAGAGATAAGTGAAATCTGTTGAAAGTATAACATTTGGTTATAAGTTATCGAAAGGGAATCAGGTTAATATTCCTGAACCAAATAGTATAAGAAACGGTAACGTATATTCCTCTTGAGACATTTCTATTATTCCCAGGAAGAGTTTTCTTTTCTTGTTAACAATATTTGAGTGCTTGGAATTAATTCAGTTAGCGATAAGCATTGAATATTGGTAAAGTAGTATACTATTGTATATTATCTGGTGCAATGATAGGGATCCTTGAAAATGAAGAGGTAAAATCTTAGAATATTTGGTCGTACTAATAACCGCATCAGGTCTCCAAGGTGAATAGCCTCTAGTTAATAGAATAATGTAGATAAGGGAAGTCGGCAAATTAGATCCGTAACTTCGGGAAAAGGATTGGCTCTGAGGGCTAAGTGGATATGAGTGTTAGGTATGTGTTGGTATGGTATGAATGTTGTTTTTGATGGCTTCGGTTGTTGAGAATGGCATTTATAGTATTCCTACCCATCCTGTCACTCTCCCACTATGAATAGCTAACTCAGAACTGGTACGGACAAGGGGAATCCGACTGTTTAATTAAAACAAAGCATTGTGATAGTGTGAAAGATATATTGACACAATGTGAATTCTGCCCAGTGCTCTGAATGTCAAAGTGGCGTAATTCAACCAAGCGCGGGTAAACGGCGGGAGTAACTATGACTCTCTTAAGGTAGCCAAATGCCTCGTCATCTAATTAGTGACGCGCATGAATGGATTAATGAGATTCCCACTGTCCCTATCTACTATCTAGCGAAACCACAGCCAAGGGAACGGGCTTGGAAAAATCAGCGGGGAAAGAAGACCCTGTTGAGCTTGACTCTAGTTTAACATTGTGAAATGACTTTAGAGGTGTAGCATAGGTGGGAGAAGCAATTCGATCCTGAAATACCACTACTCTGAATGTTGTTTTACTTATTCCATGAAAAAGGATAGTATATTCGTATACTGTTAAGAAGTAAATTGGTTAATCCAATGACCTAAATGGGAGACATTGTTAGGTGGGGAGTTCGGCTGGGGCGGCACATCTGTTAAAGAATAACACAGGTGTCCTAAGATGAGCTCAATAAGAACAGAAATCTTATGTAGAACAAAAGGGTAAAAGCTCATTTGATTTTGGTTTTCAGTATGATCACAAACTATGCAAGTATGGCCTATCGATCCTTTATATTTAGTGAGATCCTAGATAGAGGTGTCAGAAAAGTTACCACAGGGATAACTGGCTTGTG
>OLRO01001834.1_pt1 | contig 11298 bp, 9 predicted proteins | sample 1673131 | NCBI WGS metagenome assembly OLRO01 (sample SAMEA3136757, study PRJEB25190) | human gut metagenome | biome: human gut; feature: human-associated habitat; material: faeces | place: Austria | collected 2013 | reverse complement strand
TCCTGCCAGCCTGTTCCAACCTGGAAGAACTGCTTCGCCGCCTGCAGAGAGAAGGCTATGAGATCAAGCGTGGCAAATATATCTCCGCCAGAGCGCCGGATCAGGAACGGTTTACCCGTCTGAAAACCTTGGGGATGGACTACACCGAAGAAGCCCTTGCCGCCCGGATTGCCGGACGCGCCAGACCTTCCCGCCAACCGAAACAGCAGAATGGAAAGATCAGTCTGCTCATTGATATCCAGAACAACATCAAGGCGCAGCAGAGTGCAGGCTATCGCCGCTGGGCGACCATCGAAAATCTGAAACGGATCGCGGATACCTCCAACTTTTTGACGGAGCATGGTATCGGCAGTTATGAAGAATTGTTGGATCGGTGCGAGGTGGCATCCGCCTCCGCTGCCCGGCTGAAAGCGGACCTTCGGGATACCGGGGCGAAAATCGACGAGCTGGCCTTGAAGATGAAGCACGTCGCCGCCTACCGCCAGCTCAAGCCAATCTATGACCGCTATAAGGCGTCCAGGGATAAGGAAAAGTTTCTGCGAGGGCATGAGAGCGAGATCATCCTTTTTGAAGCCGCCGCCAGGGAGTGTAAGCGGCTGGGTGCGGTTCCGCTGCCTGCCACAGAGCGGATGCAGGCCAAAATAGACGAGCTCAACGCAAGAAAAGCCATTCTAAAAGCTGAATTGCAGAAAGCCCAGCGGAAAGAACAGGACTATGCTGCCATGCGTCAGAATGTGGAGGATTTTCTTTCCCCGCCGCAGCCGGAGCAGGAGCGGAAAAAGAATGTGGAGCTGGAATAAATCCGTTTTCTGCGTTTTATTCTGGGCTTTTGTCAGAACATCAAATATAATAACGATATAGACATATCAAAGGAGGCGAGCCTATGACGAGAGGCGAAGCAATAAAGGATTTCTTTTGCAAGACGATCCTGCCCGTGGCGGCCGCCGCGCTGCTGTACTGCATCTTCCGGTCCGCTTGCGTGAAAACCGGTGAGCTGGACTACCTATGGTTATGGATACTCTGCGGGCTGCCGTTCGGCATCTGGCGGCTGCGCCTCTGGATCATACCAGGCGGCGGCTCCCTGGGCAGTGGGATTGCCTTGTTCGCGCTGAACTTTATTCTGGCCGGGATCATCGGCGGTTTCGTTCTGGTCTGGCGGCTGATCGTGGCGGTGTGGTATGTGCCGCTGACGGTGTGGAGATTGATAGTTGGATGACTACACTTAAAACACAAACCGGAGGGATAATACCCTCCGGTTTCTTAATCATTCCGTGTCCGCAAAAAAATCATATGCATTTTCTTTGTTAAAGTAGTAGTTTGCTATCACTCGGTTTCGTCTTTGATAGTATTCTTTTAGATATAGATTTGAAATGATTGTAACAGCATCAATAACACTTGAAAGCAGTTTAGCAATATCTTCATCTTCTATTTTAATGAGCGGGATGTCTACTCGATCTTTCCATCTTCTGAACGTAGATGTGGACTCAAAGCGCTTGTCTACTTGTCCGTTATTATGTACTATCATGTTCCGAAGGTTCACAATATCCAGTAAATCATCCCAAGTTTCAGCGTTCAAATTCTTTCGTATTTCAATTCCAAATGCCTTTTTGTAGATATCATTTGTTTTTTCAATATTCATAAAGTCGTTCCCAGTATACTTGCGAACAATTTTTTCCAAGAAGCTATCTTTTTTAGATTCACAACTTATGAAGAGTAAGGCCTCAAAATAATCCCTAAATAGAACCTCGATAATAGATGCCAGTTCAATTATTTCGATTTGATAGCAGTCATACGCCAATAGCCACGTCTCTGTTTCAGGTCGATGTTCCGCAACTGCCTGAATACTAATACGATTCATTCGTTTAATACGAACAAAGCGAGCCAGATGCTTTTGTATATTTTTTAGCGTAGATGTTCGGCCACAAGAATGGCAAAAATTATATCCAGCAGTCTTAGATTCTTTCTTATCGTGAATGCATAAGGAAAACATCGCTTGACAAGGGCACACAGAGAAAAACAACTGAAAATGAGCTGCCAAGCCTTACACAATGCACCGCCTAACAGGACATAGGCGGTGTTTTTGTATGCAGACAGCGTTTTCTCTGTGTGCCGATATGGGCCAGCCGTGCGGCGTGGCCTAAATTCTTGTCAAGGAGGTTATTCGTGTCATGGCAGAAGAAAACAAGCATCCCCCTACCACGGAGGAACAGACCCCGCCTGAAATGCCGGGAAAGGCCCCAAAAATGGAGCAGGCCGAAATCCCTGATGTGGGCGGCGGCCCTGCTCCGTCCGCAAAGGTGATCGACCTTTCCGCTGTGCGTTCCACGCCGGAAAAGGATGCTCCGACGGACATCCCCAAGGAGCCGGAAGCCCAGCCTGTTTCCGTCACCGAGTACAGCAAGCAGGAATGGAAAAAGCCCATGCCGGAGCCGGAGAAAACCAAGCCCAAACGGGGCCGCCCCGCAAAATCCGAAAAAGCTGCGCCTACCGAGCCGGGGGCCAAGAAAGAGGCACAGGCGGAAAAGCCCCGCCGTGGCCGCCCGTCCAAGGCGGAAAAAGTGGCCCCGGAGCAGACCAAGCCGCCCAAGGCTGGCAAAACCCATGCAGCCCCCGAGGAAAAGGCAGCACCTCCGGCCCCGGAAGTGCCGCCTACACCCCGCGACGCTACCCGCGCCGAAAAAGAGGAAATCGTCTATCTTGACCTTTCCGACCTGCACCCTTTCAAGGATCATCCTTTCGGTGTCCGTGACGATGCGGAAATGAAATCTCTGGTGGAGAGTGTCCGCAACGGCGGCGTCAACCAGCCCGCGCTGGTGCGCCCCCGTGAGGGCGGCGGTTATGAGATCATCGCGGGCCACCGCCGCCAGATGGCCAGCCAGCTTGCCGGGTATCGCAATATGCCCTGTATCGTCCGCAATATGACGGATGACGAGGCCATTCTCGCTATGACGGATGACAACCTCCGTCAGCGTGAAACGATTTTGCCCAGCGAAAAGGCTATGTCCCTGAAAATGCAGTATGAGGCTATCAAGCATCAGGGAGCGCGTGGTGACAGCGCCGAGGCTGGAAAGCTCTCTCTTGAAAGCGTGGGCCAGCGCAACGGCATGAGCGTGAAAACCGTACAGCGGTATATCTGGCTCAATGATCTTGTGCCGGAATTGAAGCAGACGATGGATGACGGAAAGCTGTCTTTTACCCCGGCTGTGGAAATTTCCCGTGTGCGGCCCAAGCACCAGAAGTATATCGCCGTGTCCATTGAGGGCCAGCAGGCTTCGCCCTCCAAGGGTCAGGCAAAGCGGCTCCGTGAGCTGGACAAGGAAAACAAGCTCTCCCCGGACGTGATCGACGGTATTTTGTGTGAAGAAAAGAAAAAGGAGGATCGTGACGTGATTATTACTGGCGCTGAACTGGAAAAGTTTTTTGGTAAGGAGGCCACGCCCCGGCAGATGAAAGACCAGATCATGACGCTGCTGGAGGACTGGAAAGAGCGGCAGCCGCCCGAGCTTGCCAAGCCCGACAAGAAAATGGATATGGAAAAGTAACGACCTCTGGCCACCATGACCAGAGGCTTTTTGCTGCCCCGATAGGACAGGCTCTTTGGGTTATATCCCCCGTCGCCGCCCGTAATCGAGCACAGGCGGGAGTGGGCTGTCAAGGGGGCTTCGCCCCGCCGTGTGCGGCGGCCTTGCCCTTGACCGCCTGCCCCGGCTGTGCTTTTTCTCCGGCAAGCGGCGGGGGTATATCCTCCAGAGCCGCCCCCTTTTCCAAGATTGGAAAAGGGCGGGGGAAAAAGGTTGACCCACTACATTATAAAAATGGAGGTTTTCAAAATGAAACGACCCCTTGCGTATATCACCGCCGCGTGGAGCGGCGATCCCTGCGAGGCGACGGAGCAGGCCGCCAAGTATTGCCGCGCTGTCTATGAGGCGGGCTTTTCGCCCATCTGCCCCACGCTCTATCAGCCGCTTTTCCTGAACGACGCCGTTCCCGAGGAGCATAAGAGCGGCATCGACATGGGCCGTGACCTGCTCCGCCGCTCTCATGTGCTGGTGGTGTGCGGCAGTATCTCCACGGAAAGCATGAAAAACGATGTGGCCGTGGCCCAGCGGCTGGGGATCACGGCAACCACGCTGGACGGCATCCTGACCGTAAAGCGTCAGGGCCACCGCTGACATGAGCGAGATCCGGCTGGGGAGCCTGTTTGACGGGATCGGCGTGTTCCCGCTGGCGGCAGTGCGCTGCGGTATCGTGCCCGCATGGGCCAGCGAGATCGAAAAAGCGCCTATCTCCATCACGAAACGCCACTTTCCCGGTATGGCGCATTTAGGAGATGTGACAAAGCTAAACGGCGGCGACATTCCGCCCGTCCACATCATCACCTTTGGTTCACCCTGCCAGAACCTCTCACAGATCGGCAACAGGGCCGGTCTTGCCGGGGAAAAATCCAGTCTGTTCTTTCATGCGATCCGTATTATCCGTGAAATGAGGGAGGCGACAAATGGTATATTTCCAGCAATCGCTGTTTGGGAGAACGTCATGGGAGCGTTTTTTTCAAATGACCGGATGGACTTTAGAGCCGTGCTCTCAGCGTTCACAGCCGCCGACATTTCAATGCCTGCTTCTGGAAGATGGACAGGAGCCGGAATGGTGCGAGGGCATACGCCCGATCTCGCATGGCGGCTCATGGATGCCCAGTATTGGGCGCGGCCCCGGCTGGCCCGTCGGGAACGAGTCTTTGTTGTGGCAGATTTTACAGGACAGCGTGCCGCAGAAATACTTTTTAACGCCCGGCCAATGTACGCGGATTCTCGGATTTGCGGTACGGGTGGGCTGCCCGCCGCCGAAGATCATAGAATCGCTTCTTTTGAAGCAGGGCGGCAGATACCCGTCATTTTACCCTTTTACGGATTCAAAATGCGCGGAGCAGCCGCAAACCGCGACCGGCGACAGTTCCTTCGGAGTTTTGGAAAACGCACAAATGTCTTTCCAACTATTCTAGCGTCTGAACAAACTGCGTTCGCGTATTATTATGAGGACGATCCGCTTGCCGGCTGCATCCGTTACCCGACCGAAGCGGAAAGTGAACGCTTGATGGGGTTGCCGCCAGACTGGACAAAGTACGGCGCAGACGGCGCGGAAATCCGAAGCTCCAGCCGCTATGCCACGATTGGAAATTCTGTCGCGCTGCCCTGCGCGGAGTATATCATGGAGGGGATTGCGGCAGCTTTGCAGAAATAGGTCTCACGGTGAGACGTATTTCTGCAATGTCTGCTTTTACAAAGCCAATTTCAAAATTCAACATTAAATGCGTCTCACCATGAGACGCATTTCGGAGGTGAATACCATTCCAGACATTCGAGAACGAAACGACCGGCCAAAGGACAAGCAGCCAAAACATCAAGTCACATCCACCGTCCAACGCCAGATGGTGCAGAAATTTGTAAAAGAGTTGGGCGACAGCGCGAAGCAGCCTGACCGCTCGGACAGCGCGGAGCGCATTGCAACAGAGCAGGTAGAAACGGCTGCCCGTGAAATTGTCCACAAAGCTGTTCAACTGCCGCGTCGTGCAATCCAGTATTCTACCCGCAGAAGATCAGAAGATTCTTCTGCGAGCGTGCAGCCGGAGCGGTCCGACCAGCCGCGCCATGCGCCGGAATTACCGCGAGAACGAACAGACGCGCCGCGTACCCGGCCAAATGCAACGCCGCCGCAGAGCACATCGATACCCGCACCACAGGAGCAGGCCCGCCGCGCCTATGTTCAGCAAACCGCAAAAACGGCTACGCCAGCGCCGTCGATCACGTCGGAGCAGCCGCAGCATACCACAGTGACCGTGCCATCGGCAGAAAATGCACCGCGTCAGCGCACGGACGATGTGCGCACCCGGCCAGAACCGCAACGGTCACAGAGCGCACCGCCGCCAGCGCCGCAGGAGCAGGCCAGACGTGCCTATGTCCAGCAAACCGCAAAGGCGTCCACCACAACAAAAGCGCCGGAACGCTCGACAATTCCCGACACCACGCCGATTGAAAAACAGCCGCGCCAACGCATGGAGGATGTACGCATACGGCCAGAATTGACGCAGCGGCAGCACAAGCCAGAATTTCAACCACAAGAGCAAGGCCGTCGCGCCTATGCCAAGCGAACAAAGGAATCCCGCGCAGAAAAAACGTCTGCGCGGGATCATCTTCATATAGGACAGCCGGAAATCCGGCTTTCGGATGATATGCCGCAGAACGCATCGCCACCAATCCGCGAAAAGCCAACGTTTACAGAGCTGCGTGGTGAACCGCATCCCGAACCGACACCAGAAAATGCGTCGAACGTTCAGCATATCAAGCAGCCTGGCGCGTGGACACCACGCAAAGAAGCGCTGCCGATCACGCGTAGCAAGGGGCAGACGATTCGTGAACGGCCAGCGGTCACACAAGCGCACGATTTACCGCCCGTACCGCAGGAGCAGGCCCGACAAGCCTTTGCGGAAAAACAAGCGCAGCTCTCTCAAAATCCATCCATCGAATCGATCTATCCATCCGAAGCGGCTGCCCCCGTTCCACCGCAGCCGCCTGTTTCGGAAGCCCACACAATTACGCTGGAGCGTCAGACGGTCACGGCTGGTAGCAGCAAATCGGCCCCACCTGTCCAGCCGTCAGCACCGACACAAACTTCCCCAACGGAACAGCCGCCCACCATCCGTGAAAAGCCGAAGCCAAACACCGCACCGAGGGAACGCCCCCAGCATAGTATTTCTATTCGTACAAGGGATACGGAGCAAATCAGCGCACCAAAGGCAGCGCCGAAAGCGTCTGCATCGAAAACCGCGACAAAACGCGCACGAAAAACAGCAACGCAGGATGCACAGAGAAAGATGCTTAAAAAGAGCAACAACCGCGCAGCCAGAGCAGCCGCCGCAGCCGCGAAAAAGCTGACCGAGGCCGCGGCAAAAGCCGTCAAGGAGCTGATAAGCGCCCTTGCCAGTCTGGGCGGCGGCACGGCGCTTTTTGTCGTGTTTTCCATCGTCATTGTTGCGGGGGCGTTCCTTGCATCGCCGCTGGGGATTCTCTTTGCCGACGAGCAGCAGGCAGACGACACCGTTCCACTCGCAACGGCTATTGCGGAAATTCAGGGCGAGTATCATGCCGAGCTAGAGCGATTGCAGAACGGTGATTTTGTATCTGTTCAGATCGTCGGGCAGGCCCCGGATTGGCGCGAAGTCGTAGCTGTGTTTGCGTCCAAAACGGCAGGCGCAGAGGACGGCGTAGACGTGTTCACGCTCGACGAAAAACGTGTTGAGCTGTTGCGTCAAGTCTTTTGGGATATGTGCGAGATCACGACGGCAACGCAGACCGTTGACGTTCCGGACAGTGATCCGGATGACGATGTGGACGACAGCCACACGGGAATTGCGCTGACCATCACGATCACAGCCAAAACCGCCGAGCAAATGCGTCTGATATACGTTTTTACAAAATATCAGAATGACGCGCTTGACATTCTGCTCGAAAATCTCGGCAGCCTGAATATTCCAATGGGTTCGCTGACCATTTCGCAGGAGGACGCGATTGCACTGCTTGAAAATCTCCCGGATGATCTTGACCCGGCACGAAAGGCCGTCGTGGAAACGGCAGTGCAACTCGTCGGGCGCGTGTCGTACTTTTGGGGCGGCAAGAGCTTGACCCTCGGCTGGGACGACTGCTGGGGCGTTCCAACGGAAGTGACAGCCGCAGGCAGCGGCTCCACCGGCACGGTGCGCCCGTTCGGACTGGATTGCAGCGGTTTCGTCGATTGGACGTTCTACAACGCGACGAATGGCAGCTACTACCCCGGACGCGGCGGTGGTGCAGCCACGCAGCACAGCTATTGCACGAATATCTCATGGAGCGACGCGCAGCCGGGCGATCTGGTGTTCTACCCGGACGATTCCCACGTCGGCATTGTCGGCGGTAAGGATGCAGACGGAAATCTCCTGATCGTTCATTGCAGCGGCGGCGCGAACGGTGTTGTTATCACCGGCTCGGCAGGATTTACGGTTGTGGCCAGACCAGATTGCTTTACAAACTGAAATGCGTCTCACGGTGAGACGTATTTCGACAAAGGCCGGACTGGGGCGATTCTCCAGTCCGGCTTTTTGATACATATTATAATGTAGAATCCTGAAGAAATGCGTCTCACCGTGAGACGCATTATTTTTGTTTGAAAATCCGGTCCGGAAAAACCGAAGCGTCGATCAGATCGGCAGGGGCAATATCAAGCGCGTCAGCAAGGTTAAAGAAAACGTCCAGTGAAAAGCTCTTTGCCAGTCCAGGTGCTTCGATTGCACTGATAAGAGAACGGCTGATCCCTGCTTTTTCAGCCAACTGTTCCTGTGACATCCCACGCATTTTGCGGAGCGCAGCGATGGCAATGCCAAGATGAATAAATCGGTCGTGATTCTTGAATGAAATATCTTTGCCCATACACTGACACCTCCTGCGTATAAGCAAATTATACGAGCTTCCATAAAAACTTTCTGTCTGAAATGGTATTGTATTGATTTAATCTGTGAGCAATACTATAATAATCAAAAGCGAAATAACGCATACAAGCGTATTTGCACACAGTTTGCAGAGAGACAGAAAGCAGGTGTTGGAATGACCTCGCCCAAAAGCTGCGCGATCCTCGGACACAACCCCATGCGGTTTGCATGGGGATTTGATGAAGAAGCTGCGGAGTGTCACGATATGAAGATGGAGCTGGCCCAGCAGATCATGGTGCTGCGGCAGCAAGGGGTGACGTATTTTTCCGTGGCCTGCGACTACGGCGTGGGGCTTTACGCCGCCGAACTCATTAACGTTCTGCGCGACAATGATCCGGAACTGATGCTGTTTTGTGTTACGCCATACGAGGAACAGGCGACAAAGTGGACACCGGAACTGCGCGAACGCTATTTCGATATGCTGATAAAATGCACACACATGACGGCTGTTAGTCTCCATAAACAGCCAGACGCACAGCTGAAAGCCTACCGAACAATCATCCGGCAGTCTGACATGGTGCTGGCGGTCTACGACCCGGCATCTGCGCGCGGGGATGATACAGATAAGGCGATTTCTTATGCGAGAGAATTACGCCACCCCATGCTGATGATCCACCCGGACACATTGAAAACGACATATTCCTGCGTGGAAGTCTGATATGTCAGCGCACTGTCCTTTGCTATAATGAGCATAGAAAAGACTTCGTAAATTTCTACAAATTTACGATGAAACGCCAGATGCTCCTTGAGATCATCGGCCTTTCCGCGTTTTGGGTGACGGAAATTTTGACGGCGAATAGCTTTTACGCGACCCCCAAAAAGCTGATCTTCTGGACCGCCTTGCGTTTGCTGTCCATCGACGGATGGACATACAGCTTCAGCGTCGTTGTAATATCCGCATGACCCAGCATTTCGCTGACGCTTTTAACGTCAATCCCATTTTCGATACAGCGCGTCGCGTAAGTGTGACGGAGTGTGTGATAGCTGCGTTTTCGGATGCCACACTGACGCAGGACAGATTCAAAGTAGTATTGATAGGTGCGTGGCTCCATCGGCTTGTCTTTTCTTCCTGTCAGAATATAAGCATCCTGCGGCAGACCAGAAACAGCTTTTTTCAGATATGCCATCATATCATCCGGAAGCGGCACGATGCGCACGGAGTTTTCACTTTTTGGTGTCTGAACGATGAGCTGCGTTTTCTCATCCTGACGGACACGCTGTACTGCGCGCTCGATGCTCACAGTACCATCCCGGAAATCAATATCCGAAACCCGCAGTGCGCAAACCTCGCCAAGCCGTAATCCACCATTTGCAGAAAGCAGGACTCCAACGTCTTTATGATTGCCTGACGGCAATAGGGCTTTTCCGAGTTGCGCAAGCTCCCCCGAAGAAAACGGTTCGATCTTTCGCTGCTTTGCTGCGGGCAGTTTTGTATTCAACGCATCACAATAAAAATGGTACTCCGCGCTGGCCAAACGGAGCGCCGCTTTTATCAGAACCCCAATATCCCGGACACTCTTGGCAGACAGGCCGCCGCCGCGAAGTCGTCCGTGCTGTTTCTTCTGATTCAGGAAGTCTGTCAACTGTGCCGCTGTCAGTGCAGGAACAAAAACGGAACCAAGGTACGGCAGAATATGATGGTCGATCAGAAAAACATATCTGGCTCGCGTAGACGGTTTGATTTCAGCCTGTGCCAGATACCACGCAAAAAGCTGTGCTACCGTCAGGCGGCAGTTCACGACCGGGGGTGACACGACCATCCGTTTCCGTTCCTCCAGCTTGGTCTTTGCTGCGGCATAGGTACGCGCATAGACAGAAGTGTATTTTGCGCATCCATCCGGTTTCCTGCCGCTGATAAAGCGTGCTTCCCATCGGCCGTCCTTGCGCTTATAGACGTTCTCACCGGTTTTTGGCAAATGGCATCCTCCTTTTGACGGCTGTTCTGACTGCGAATACAGACACGCTACTTGCAAGAAGTATTCTGCATCGTCTGATACCGATTGATCTTTACGGAAACGACACAAATAATCAATATTTTGATACCGAACCGCATTGACTTTTTACTGTGCTATTGTATAATGGTGTCAGAAACAGAAGATTATTGCGTTTTTGAGACTTCGTAAATTTGTAGAACTTTATGAAGCCGAAACCGCCATGTTTTGTATGTGCAGATAGTATGTCACATCTATGCTGGCACATACGGAGAATGGAAGAAGCTTGACAATTTAATTGTTTGCCAACGAAGAATTGTAATTGCAGGTCATCTCTCGCCTTATAGTCTGCAATGAAAGAGCAATGGATCTACTCGCCCGGAACTGTGAGGATGAGCTAGTTTCTAAAGTAGCTTGGAGGAAACGTAAGACAGCGTTACACCGCAGGCTATGTGGTCGAAAGACCGCCATTGTGGGGGTTACCCCATGAGAAGGTAGGAAACAGAGCGCGGATGCAGCCGCATCTATAGTCCAAGTCAGGAGAATCGCTTTTCTTCGCCTGCATGAGATGCTGTCTGGTTTATGGTCTCGCTATGTGCAGAAGTTGGTAAACAAAGGGTAGATAGCACGATGATCCTATCGGTATTTCGGAACAGGGCGCCGATTTGCTTCTAAAAGTTGAAGCAAATCGGTGTTTTTGGTTTTCGGAGCAATCGGATCATCTCGCCGCAGCGAGATGATTTGTTTTTGTGCAAAAAAATCGATAGGAGGATCATCTGCGATGAAAGAGCAGCAACGGCAAGCATATCTGGACCAGATCGACTACGGCCGCATTGAGCGTGTCATTGCGTA
>OLRO01001832.1_pt1 | contig 11303 bp, 9 predicted proteins | sample 1673131 | NCBI WGS metagenome assembly OLRO01 (sample SAMEA3136757, study PRJEB25190) | human gut metagenome | biome: human gut; feature: human-associated habitat; material: faeces | place: Austria | collected 2013 | reverse complement strand
ACATGGAGATATATTTCCTACAGACAGTCGGCTCGATCAGCTTACGTGTCTGATAGAGATCGTCGATACTTTTTTCGGTAAAAGGAGAGAGAAATACAATGGGTGGGTATCCTTTCGGATGAGTGTATCATACACGCATCCGGGGCGGAAGTCAACAGGCTTGATAAAGAATTAACAAATCATTCACAAACACAAAGCGCGCCCGCCGTTCACAGATCGTTTACAGAGCCGCCCCTCTTCCCTATTGACAACAAAAAATATTGGTGCTACCATTTAGCACACTAATAGTTTGTATGCTAAAAATTCAAATGCAAAGAAGGAGGACCGCCATGAAATTCTGCTTTGACGAGCACCCGGCGCACTTCGGCGCGCTGTTCGGCTACTGCGATCACCAGGTGCATAAGCTGATGGGGCGGATGCTGAAGCGCTACGACGTATCGCCCATGCAGTGCCGGACGCTGATGTTCCTGCACGACGCGGAGGACAGCGTGAACCAGAAAACACTGGAGCGCCATCTGATGATCAAGCCCAGCACGGTGAACGGCATCGTGGACCGGCTGGAGGAGAAGGGGCTGGTATACCGCACCGTCAGCGCCACGGACGGACGGTGCCGCATTCTGGCACTGACAGAGGAGGGCCAGCGGTTCCATGACGATTTCCAGACCGTGCTGCACCAGGTGAACGAACGGCTGGAGCGCGGCTTCACGCAGGAGGAAAAGGCGCAGTTCACCGCATTCCTGCTGCGGGCGGGACGGAACCTGACCGACGAGGAGGAGGAAGCATGATAAAAAAATTGGCGCCCTATACCAAGGGCTACCGCCTGCTGATGCTGTTCGCCATCGCCTGCTCCGCCGGAGAGGCGGTGCTGGAGCTGACGCTGCCCCAGGTGATGAGCGACATCGTGGATATCGGCATCGCCAACGGAGACAGGGGCTATATCCTGATGGCGGGGCTGAAAATGGTCATTATGGCGCTGCTGGCGCTGGGCTGCGGCGTGGGCGCTGCGGCTTTGGCCGCCAAGGCGTCCATGGGCTTCGGCGCGGCGCTGCGGAAAGCGGAGTACGAGCAGGTACAGCGCTTCTCCTTTGCCAACATCGAGCGCTTCTCCACCGCCAGTCTGGTGACGCGGCTGACCAACGACGTGGCCTCGGTACAGATGACCACATTCATGGGAATGCGTATGCTGGTCCGCGCCCCTACCATGCTGGTGACGGCACTGGTGATGGCCCTGATCATCAGCACAAGGCTGAGCCAGGTGTTCCTGGTGGTCATTCCCCTGCTGATCATCGCGGTGGTCATCGTCATCAAGCGGGTAGGGCCGTTCTTCACCTCTTTGCAGGGGGCCACGGACCAGCTGAACCTGGTGGTGCAGGAGGACCTGAACGCCATACGCGTGGTGAAATCCTTTGTGCGTGAGGCGCAGGAAAAGGAGAAGTTCACCCAGCGCAGTGAGAAGCTGCGAAGCATGGCCGAGCGCGCCTTCGGCTTTGTGGTGCTGTTCATGCCGGTGATGATGATCCTTATGGGCGGCACCATCACGGCGGTCATGTGGATCGGCGGCCACTACGTGTGGGAGGGCACGCTGCTCTCCGGCGATCTGATCGCGTTCTTTACCTATTTGAGTGAGATACTGATGTCGCTGATGATGGTATCCGTGGTACTGATGATGCTGACCCGGGCCATCGCCTGCGGCAAGCGTATCGCCGAGGTGCTGGAGGAGAAACCCCGCATCACCGACGAGCAGGCCGACCCGGCGCTGAAGGTGGAGGACGGCTCCATCCGCTTCGACCATGTGTATTTCAAGTACCACGACACGGCGGAGGCCTGGAATCTGGAGGACGTGAGCTTTACCGTACCCAGCGGGGCCACGGTGGGCATTTTAGGCGGCACCGGCAGCGCCAAGACCACGCTGGTCAGCATGATCCCCCGGCTGTACGACGTGAACGGCGGCGCGGTGTATGTGGGCGGCCACAATGTGAAGGACTACACCATGGAGGCGCTGCGGGATGGCTGCGCCATGGTATTGCAGAAGAACACGCTGTTCTCCGGCACCATCCGGGAGAACCTGCGCTGGGGCGACGAGAACGCCACGGACCGGGAGATCGAGGCGGCCTGCCGTCTGGCCTGCGCCGATGAGTTTATTGAGAAAATGCCGGACGGATACGACACCTATATCGAACAGGGCGGCACCAACGTCTCCGGCGGGCAGAAGCAGCGGCTGTGCATCGCCCGAGCGGTGCTGCGGAAGCCGAAGATACTGATTTTGGACGACTCCACCAGCGCGGTGGACACCGCCACGGACGCGAAGATCCGAGGCGCGCTGAAAACGGCGCTGCCCGGCACCACAAAGCTCATCATCGCCCAGCGGATCACATCCGTTATGGACGCCGACCTGATACTGGTGATGGACGATGGGCACATCTCCGCCATGGGCACCCATGACGAGCTGATGAAAACAAGCGACATTTATCGGGAGGTCTATCGCTCCCAGCAGGAAGGGGTGAGCATCGATGGCTGAACAAAAACGCGGCGGACCGCGCGGCCACGGGCCCCAGGGACACGGCTTCCAGCGGCCCAAGGACTTCAGAGGCACGGTGAGCAAGCTGCTGCGCTATATCGGGCGCTATAAGGGCGCGCTGGTGGTGGTGTTCGTGTGCCTTGTGGTCAGCTCCGCCGCTTCCGTGATGAGCAGCTATCTGCTCAAGCCTATTATCAACGACTATATTCTGGTAGGCGACTTCGCCGGCCTGCTGAAAATGCTGGCGCTGCTGCTGGGACTGTTCCTGCTGTCGGGCCTGTGCTCCTATGCCTACGCCCGCATCATGGTGCATATCTCCCAGCGGACGGTGGCCCAGATGCGGCAGGACCTGTTCGATAAATTGCAGGACCTGCCCCTGCGGTACTTCGACACCCACCAGTCCGGCGACCTGATGAGCCGCTTTACCAACGACATGGACACCGTGTCGGAGATGATCAACTCCAGCTTCGCCAGTGTGGTGTCCTGCGCCTTGACGTTTATCGGCATTGTTGTTATGATGCTGTATATGAACTGGGTGCTGACGCTGATCACCTTTGCCTTTCTGGTGCTGATGCTGCTGGTGGTCAAGGGCGTTGGCGGCAGAAGCCGCGTGAGCTTTCAGGCACAGCAGCAGGCGCTGGGCGCCATGAACGGCTATATCGAGGAGATGGTGGAGGGCCAGAAGGTCATCAAGGTGTTCAACCACGAGAGCAAGGCCATCGCGCAGTTCTCCGGGCTGAACGACAGCTATCGGGACGCCGCCACGGCGGCCCAGACCTACTCCGGCGCCATGATGCCGGCCATGGCCAACCTGTCCCGCATCGACTACGCCGTCACCTGCTGCGTGGGCGGGCTGCTGGCCATCGGCGGAATGTTCGACGTGGGCTCCCTGGGCGCGTACCTGCTGTATGTGAAGCAGGTGAGCCAGCCCATCTCGCAGATCAGCCAGCAGGTGAACGTGCTGCTGGCGGCGGTGGCCGGCGCGGAGCGCATCTTCGCCGTCATGGAGGCCGAGCCGGAAGTGGATGAGGGCAAGACCGTCATCGTCCGGGTGGAAAAGCATGGCGATGCGCTGACCGAGACAGACCGCCGCACCGGCTGCTGGGCATGGAAAAAGCCCGATGGCACGCTGGTGGAACTGAAGGGCGACGTGCGCTTCGACCATGTGACCTTCTCCTACGACGGAGAAAAGACGGTACTGAACGACGTATCGCTGTTCGCCAAGCCGGGGCAGAAGATCGCCTTTGTGGGCTCCACCGGCGCGGGCAAGACCACCATCACCAACCTCATCAACCGGTTCTACGATGTGCAGGAGGGCACCATCACCTATGACGGCATCGACGTGAAGGACATCCAGAAGGACTCCCTGCGCCGTTCGCTGGGCATGGTATTGCAGGACACCCATCTGTTCACCGGCACCATCGCGGACAACATCCGCTACGGACGGCTGGACGCCACGGACGAGGAGGTACGGGCCGCGGCAAAGCTGGCCAACGCCGACGGGTTTATCCGCCACCTGCCCCAGGGGTATGACACGGTCATCACCGGGGACGGCGGCAGCCTGAGCCAGGGCGAGCGCCAGCTGCTGGCCATCGCCCGGGCGGCGGTGTCCGACCCGCCGGTACTGATCCTGGACGAGGCCACCAGCTCCATCGACACGCGGACGGAAAACCTGATCGAACAGGGCATGGACTCGCTGATGGAGGGCCGGACGGTGTTCGTTATCGCGCACCGGCTGTCCACCGTGCGGAACAGTCAGGCCATTCTGGTGCTGGAGCACGGGCGCATCATCGAACGCGGCGACCATCAGGAGCTGCTGGCGCAGAAGGGCAAGTACTACCAGCTCTACACCGGCAAGGCGGAGCTGAGCTGAGGTATAAACGAGGAAGAAACCGGAAAAGATCAAAGGAGGATGCACCATGACGGAAAAACAGCTTTGTGATATGGCGGTGGCCATGCTGGAGCGTTCCTATGTACCCTATTCCCACTTCCCGGTGGGCGCGGCGCTGCTGTGCAAGGACGGCACAGTATTCACCGGCTGCAACGTGGAGAACGCCGCCTACGGCGCCACGATATGCGCCGAACGGACGGCCATGGTCAAGGCGGTCAGTGAGGGGCACAGGGACTTCGACACCATCGTGATCGCCGGGCGCAGCGAGGATTACTGCGTGCCCTGCGGCACCTGCCGGCAGGTGATGATGGAGTTCGCACCCGACCTGACGGTGATCTGCCTGAACGGAAAGGGCGAGAGCAAGCGCTTCGCGCTGAAGGAGCTGCTGCCCTACGGCTTTGACCAGAGCTGGCTGTAAAAGCGGCAGAATTTTCATGGAACCAAATCGCACCGCGCTCCGTCTCAATGGACAGAAACCTATTTCAGGAGGAAACTACACGATGAAAAAAATCATTTCCCTTGTGCTCGCCGCCGTGCTGACCCTGAGTCTCGCCGCCTGCGGCACGAAGAACGACAGCAAGGGCGATCAGCCCGCCGCGCCTGCCAGCGCTCTTGACCTGCTGGAAAAGGTGTGGAGCACCTACACCGACGACGAGAAGTTCCCCACCTCCGGCGGCGACTACTCCGAGGCGAACAGCAAGGAGGACGCCCCCGGCGTCTATGACCTGACCGACCGCGCCGCTGTGGACAGCACCCTCGGCCTGCCGGAGACGGCCAAGGTGGATCAGGCCGCGTCGCTGGTGCATATGATGAACCAGAACACCTTTACCGCCGCGGCGTACCACTGCACCGATGATGCCGATGCGCTGGCCACCGCCCTGCGGGACAACATCCAGCAGCGGCAGTGGATGTGCGGCTTCCCCGATAAGGTTGCCGTGGCCGTGGTGGGCGAGTATGTGGTGTCCGTGTTCGGTGCCGAGGACCTGGTGGACACCTTTATGTCCCACCTGAACGGCATCTTCGGCGTGCAGCCCGTCTACGACGAGGCCATCCTGTGAAGCGCTGGATAGAGCGAGGCGTATTTCTGCTGGCGGCAGCGGCTATGGGCATAGCTGCTGCCGCCATTCCCACCCGGCGGGGGCAGGAGGATACGCAGCCGGAGGTATATGTGTACCGTGGCTATGCCGCCGCCGCTGACGCGGCGTGGGACGAAAAATCGCTGGACTTCGCGGTGAAGCGGTTTTCCCATCTGCTGGAGGCATATTTTCCCGGGTCGGAACACGTATATATGAGCGTGATCCCAGATAAGGCCGCTTTTATGGAGACGCCGGAGGGCTACACGCCCGCCGGGGCAGCGGAGACGGCGGACTATCTGGCGCAGCGGCTGCCGGTGGAGATCATCGACATCGCGCCGCTGCTGGCGCTGGAGGATTATTACCGTACCGATCCCCACTGGCGGCAGGAGCGTCTTTCCGCCGTGGCGCAGACCATATCGGAGGCCATGGGCGCGCCTGTGCCGGACACGACGGAGGAGACGCTGTGCGCGCTGGCGGGCGAATTTCACGGCAGCTACTGGGGCAAGACGGCGGAGCCGCTGACGGCGGACGTCCTGTCCTATATCACCTCTCCCCTGCTGGATGGCTGCACGGTGTACGACTATGAGACGGACAGCACCGGCGGCGTATACGACTTTACCGCGGCGGAGAAATCGCCCTATGATCTGTTTCTGGGCGGACCGAAGGCGCTGCTGCGGATCGAAAACCCGGCGGCTAACAATGACCGGACGCTGATCGTGTTCCGGGATTCCTTCGGCAGCAGCCTTGTGCCGCTGCTGGCGGGCAGTTACCGCACCGTATATGTGGTCGATATCCGGTATATGGCCACAGACGCGCTGGCACGGGTGACGGAATTCCCGGAGGGAGCGGACGTACTGCTGCTGTACAGCGTTGCCGTGCTGCAAAACAGCATTACGCTTAAGTAAACAAAAGGCCGGGCGCTTTCAGTGCCCGGCCTTTTGCGGCAGAAAGAACGCCGGAGCAATGCTCCGGCGTTCTGCATTTACTTAGAAGAAGAAATCCTTGATCTGGCCGTACAGGATGAGGACCATGCACAGCGGGGTGATGAACTTGACGCAGACCTTGAAGAAGCCGTAGCTGCCCATGGCATGACCGGACTGCTCCGCCTCTTCCTTGACGAACTCGGGGCCGATCTCCCAGCCGATCATCAGGCACATCAGCAGGGCGCCCAGGGGCATCATAACGCCCTCGGACAGCGCATCCCAGAAGTCCAGCCAGTCGGCAGCCCAGGTCTTGGGATTTGCAATGTTCAGCAATTCCGCAGGCGAGAAGCTGCTGGCACCCAGACGGTCAGCGCAGACCAGGATGCAGCCCAGGCACACACAGGCGGCGGCGATGAGGGTATAGCTCTTGCGCTTGTCACCCTTGCCCTCGATACGGGCCTTATCCACAAAGTGGGCCACGATGACCTCCAGCAGGGAGATGGAGGAGGAGATGGCGGCAAAGACCACCAGCAGATAGAACAGGATGCCGAAGATGGGGCCGAGGCCGCCCATGCGGCTAAACACGTTCTGCATGGTGACGAACAGCAGGGACGGGCCACCCACTGCGCCGGAGGGATCCAGAGCGAAGCGACCGGGCAGCACGCACAGGCCGGCCATCAGAGCCACCATCGTATCCATGACCACGATCAGCAGCGCGTTCTTCTGGATGTTCTCCTTCTTCTGCAGATAGGAGCCGTAGGTGATCATGGCGCCCATACCCAGGGACAGGGAGAAGAACATCTGGCCGCCGGCGGTAGCCAGCACGGTCAGGACGTCGGGTGTCTCCTGCTTGAAGGTCACGATGCGCTGCATGACGCCGTTGATCTCCACCGCGGACATTTTCACACCATCGATGACGGCGGAGGCGGGAACATAGTATCCATTTTCAGTAGCCCAGCCGGGGGCAAACATGTACTTCAGGCCATCCAGGGCGCTGCCGTGGATCACGTGCTCCACCAGGGAGCCGTCCGCCTGGAGCACCTGCACGGTGGTGTCCACACCGTCCAGCGTGCAGGCGCGGATGATGCAGATCAGCAGAGCCACGAACAGGGCAGGCATACCCACGGAGCAGACCTTCTCGATGCCGCCGCCGACGCCGCCGAGAACGATAAGCATAGTCAGCACCACGAAAATCAAGCCATAGATAATGGCCTCGGTGGTGCTGGACATGAAAGCGCCGAACACCGCGTCGCCCAGAGAGGCGCTGGCCGCGTCCGCCGACGCGGCGGCGATGGCACTGGCGCCAAAGCCCGCACCGAACAGGTCGCCTACATTGAGCACCACATACTTAATGCAGTAGCCGCCCAGAGCGCAGTAGAAGAACAGGATGAAGAACGCGGACAGGATGCCCATCCAGCCCATCCAGCTGAACTTCTTGCTAAGGGCCTTATATGCTGCCACAGCGCCCTTGCCTGTCTTACGACCAATGGCCAGCTCGCCCACCATGACGATGAATCCGCAGCAAACAGCCAAAATGAGGTAAATGATGAGGAACGTGAAGCCGCCGCAGGCGCCCATCTTATTGGGGAAGCCCCAGATGTTGCCCAGGCCGACCGCCGAGCCGACCGCGGCCATCAGGAATCCGAAATTGGATCCAAAGCCTTTTCTTTCTTCCATTGTTTTCTCTCCTTACAAGTTTCCCCCGCCGCGCCGCGGCGGGCGTGTTTGTATCTTACTGCGAAAAAACCGCCCTGTAAATACAGGCAGGCGTTTCTTAACACGGTGACAGCGGAAATGCGGTTTTTCTTTATCCGTACATTATAAATTTTCCGTAAAGCGTCGGTTCGTGTCGGCACATATTTTCTCCAAAAGAAACACCCGCATATGAAAAAGACCGCCCGCAGGCGGTCTTTTCTTCTCGGTATGTATCAGTCTCCCTCGCGCATACGGTAGCCGACGCCCACCTCGGTGAAAATATACTGGGGGTTGCCGGGGGTAGGCTCGATCTTGCGGCGGATGTTGGCCATATTTACCCGGAGGATCTGATTGTCGGTCTTGGCCTTGGGCCCCCACAGCTCCCGGATAATGAAGTCGTAGGTCAGGACCTTGCCGGCGTACTTGCCCAGCAGGGCCACGATCTTGTACTCATTGACGGTCAATCCGGCGTTCTCGCCGTTCATCAGCACCTGGTGCTTATCATAGTCGATGGTCAGATCGCCGGTGACGAACTTGCCGGACTGGGCGATCTGGGTGTTGGAAAGGGTGGTGCGGGTGTGGCGGATGGCGGTGCGGATGCGGGCCAGCAGTTCGGAGGTGCCGAAGGGCTTGACCAAATAGTCGTCGGCGCCGTAATCCAGGGCCTCCACCTTGTCGTGCTCGTGGTTGCGGGCAGAAACCACCACCACTGGCAGATTGGACCACTTGCGGACAGATTTCAGCACCTCCATGCCGTCCATGTCGGGCAGGCCCAGGTCCAGGACGATCATGTCCGGGCAATGGGAGGCGATCATGGTCAGGGCCTCCTCGCCGGTGCGGACAATGATGGTGTCGAAGCCGTTGGCGGTGAGGATCATGGAGATAAAGTTGCTGATGGACTGCTCATCCTCCACGATCAGGACTTTGTCTTTAATCTTCATCTGCTTCTCCTTTCATGGGCAGGGTCACGGTAAATACCGCACCGCCCTCCTGTCTGTTGTCTCCCCGTATTACACCGCCGTGGGCCAGCACAATGGTGCGGCACACGGACAGACCAATTCCCATGCTGCGCTTGCCGTCACTGCTGCGGTCGCTGCGGGCGGAGCCGTCGAACAGACGGGGCAGCAGGTGCTGGGGAATGCCGCGGCCGTCGTCGGCCACGGTGAAAACCGCGCAGTTTCCCTCGCTGGACAGGGTCACGTTGATATGGTGAGTCTCGCCGTGGATGACGGCGTTCTCCATCAGGTTCACCAGTACCTGCTCCATCAGCAGGGGATCCATGGGCACCATCATCAGTTCAGCCGGCAGATGGACACGGATATCCACCTCCGGGTAGTGCTTGTGGGTCTTGGCCACGGCGGACTCGATGACCTCCTCCGCCGGCTCCGGCTCTTTCTTGACCTTAGCCTCCTCAGAGCTTATGCGTGTGATGGACAGCAAATTCTCTACAATGCGGATGAGCCACTGGGCGTCCTCGTTGGTGGATCGCAGCAGCTGCTGGCGCTGCTCCTGCGTCAGTCCGCCGTCCTGCTCCAGCAGAACGTTGGTGGCGCCCACGATACCGGTCAGCGGCGTGCGGATGTCGTGAGACACGGCGCGCAGCAGGTCGGCATACATCTTTTCGCGGTCGGCCTCCCGGCGCACCTGCTCGGTCTGCTTGGCCCGGCTGGTAACGGTAGCGGTCAGGATGGAGATGGTCATCATCACCAGGAACGTCAGCGGAAAGCCCGTCAGCGTAAAGCTGATATGCCAGAAGGGGTAGGTAAAGATGATGTCCACGCTGAACATCCCCACCACTGCCATGATGATGCCCAGCAGATAGCCGTCCGTCCAGTAGGCGGTAAGGAACACATCCAGCAGAAAGATCATGGCAACGTAGCTGGTGTCGTTGTGCATATCGAAGCTGCGAAGCAGCAGACAGCACATAACGGCTACCAGGTAGAGTCCCAGTGCTTTCAGCACATCCATGCCGGAAAAGCGCAGGCCAATGGTCCGCAGCAACTGTCTCCGGCGGGCTTGTTTACCGGTCATAGCCGCCCTCCCCTCCTTTTGATGACGCTATTATAACATACATTGTCGCTAAGGTAACGCTAAGATATCGTTAAGGTATCACGAATATCTCATTAAGAGCAACCGAAAATAACAAATAAGAGACGGCGTTGGCCGTCTCTTTTCATCTTTGCTGCGCGGGGATCAGGCTTTGCGATCTATGTGCAGGAGGCGTTTTCTGTCGAAAAACACCCATAAAAAAGCAAATCACCACGCTTTCGCGTGGTTTCCTCATCGGTATGCCTTACCGCTGGCTCACTTCCCAGTCGCTGTCGGCAAAGATCATGTCATCCAGGTCACCCCAGATCCAAGTTGTCGTCATGGTGATATCACGCTCCTTTCTTCCGTTTTACAGTGTTATTATATGCCGCGGCAGCCCGGATAACAAGCGCAAAATTGGATATTATGTATAAAGCTTTTGTAAACTTTTATTGCACATTGCACAATACCTATGAGTTATTTCTGTGTAACACTCTTGCGCTGTTGTGTGCTGTATAGTATAATAAAGTGTTCAAGCAGTCTTATGTGGTGAGGTGAGCACCTGATGAGAGAGTTTCACGGCGGCGACTATGATGTGGCCGTCATCGGCGCGGGGCACGCGGGCATCGAGGCCGCCCTGGCGGCGGCCCGGATGGGCATGAAGACCGTCTGCCTGACGGTGAGCCTTGACGCGGTGGGGAATATGCCCTGCAACCCGGCCATCGGCGGCACCGGCAAGGGCCATCTGGTCCGGGAGCTGGACGCACTGGGGGGCGAGATGGCCCGGGCGGCGGACAGGGCCTGCATCCAGTACCGGATGCTGAACCGGGGCAAGGGTCCCGCCGTATGGTCCCTGCGGGCTCAGGCGGACCGCCGGAAATATCAGCAGGTGATGAAGCACACCCTGGAGCTGCAGGAGAATCTGTGGGTGAAGCAGGCGGAGGTGGTGGACATCCGCACCGACGGGCAGGGTGCGGTGTCCGCCGTGGTCACCCACACCGGGGCGGAGTATGCCGTAAAGGCCGTTGTCGTTGCCACGGGGACCTATCTGGGGGGCCGGACCATCGTGGGAGACGTGGTCCGGGACTCCGGGCCGGACGGCCTGGCAGCGGCACTGCCCCTCACCCGGCGGCTGGTGGAGCTGGGATTGTCCCTCCGCCGCTTTAAGACGG
>OLRO01001831.1_pt1 | contig 11307 bp, 9 predicted proteins | sample 1673131 | NCBI WGS metagenome assembly OLRO01 (sample SAMEA3136757, study PRJEB25190) | human gut metagenome | biome: human gut; feature: human-associated habitat; material: faeces | place: Austria | collected 2013 | reverse complement strand
GCCCGCTTATGGGTGGCCGCGCAAGGCCGCGGGCCGGGCATGCCCGGCCCCTACCAACTTGACTCTTGAAAGGAGCCTGCACAATGGCGCAGAACGAATATGCTGTGCGCTTGGAGCACGTCACCAAGACCTTTGGCCCCGTCGTGGCCAACAAGGATGTTTCCCTGGGCGTGCGCCGCGGCGAGATTCTGGCCCTGCTGGGCGAAAACGGCAGCGGCAAGACGACCCTGATGAACATGATCGCCGGTATCTACTTCCCCGACGAGGGCGAGATTTATGTCGGCGACAAGGCGGCGACCATCCGCTCCCCCCGCGACGCGCTGGACCTGGGCATCGGCATGATCCACCAGCACTTCAAGCTCGTGGACGTGTTCTCCGCGACGGAGAATATCGCCCTGTCGATGGGCAGCGGCGAGAAGTTCGACCTGAAAAAGGTCCACGACAAGGCCCGCGCCATCTGCGAAAAGTACGAGTTCGCCCTTGACCTCGACCAGAAGGTCTATGAGATGAGCGTCAGCCAGAAGCAGACGCTGGAGATCGTCAAGGTGCTGTACCGCGGCGCGGACATCCTGATCCTCGACGAGCCTACGGCAGTTCTGACCCCGCAGGAGACCGAGAAGCTGTTCAGCGTCATCCGCAACATGAAGGCCGACGGCAAGGCGGTCATCATCATCACCCACAAGCTGCACGAGGTCCTGTCCATCAGTGACCGTGTCGCCATCCTGCGCAAGGGTGAGTATGTCGGAGACATCGCCACAAAGGAAGCCGACGAGGCCAAGCTGACCGAGATGATGGTCGGCGAGAAGGTCGAGTTGAACATTGAACGCCCCGAGCCGGTCAACCCGGTCAAGCGGCTGGACATTGAACATCTGACCGTCCGCAGCGCCGAGGGCATCACCGTGCTGGACGATGCGTCCTTCCCGGTCTACGGCGGCGAGATCCTCGGCATTGCGGGCATCTCCGGCAACGGCCAGAAGGAGCTGCTGGAGGCCATTGCCGGTTTGCAGCCCGCCGAGAGCGGCGCAAGCATCGAGTATTACGCGCCCGACGCTGCCGCACCCGTGCAGCTCGTCGGCAAAAGCCCCAAGGCCATCCGCGAGGCGGGCATCCACCTGTCCTTTGTGCCCGAGGATCGTCTGGGCATGGGTCTGGTCGGCTCGATGGGCATGACCGACAACATGATGCTGAAAAGCTACGGCAAGGGCCATTCGCCCATCGTGGACCGCAAGGCCCCGCTGGCGCTGGCCGAGACGATCAAGAAAGAGCTGGGCGTCGTCACGCCCGACCTGAACACCCCGGTCTCCCGCCTGTCGGGCGGCAACGTCCAGAAGGTGCTGGTGGGCCGTGAGCTGGCCGCCGACCCCATCGTCCTGATGACCGCCTACGCGGTGCGCGGTCTGGACATCAACACGTCCTACACGATCTATCACCTGCTCAACGAGCAGAAAAAGCGCGGTGTGGCGGTCATTTACGTCGGTGAGGACCTCGACGTGCTGCTGGAGCTGTGTGACCGCATCGTTGTGCTGTGCGGCGGCAAGGTCAACGGCATTCTCGATGGCCGCAAGACCACGAAGGAGGAGGTCGGTCTGCGAATGACCAACCTGGTAAAGGAGGAGCAGGCATGAGTCAGACTGCCACTGCGGCCCGCGAGCCGCTGCTGCGCATTGCCAAGCGTGAGGGCACGACGATGCCCCAGAAGATCGCCGTGCGCGCCATCGCCATTCTGCTGGCGCTGGTCGTCGATGCGCTGTTTATCTTTTTCGTCACCGGCCTGAACCCACTGTCCGTCTATGGCGTCATGTGGAGCGGCACCTTCGCCAACATGACCCGTTTCAGCTGGATGCTGCGCGACCTGTCCACGCTGCTCTGCGTCGGCATCGCGCTGGCCCCGGCCTTCAAGATGCGCTTCTGGAACTGCGGCGGCGAGGGCCAGATTTTGATCGGCGGCCTGACTGCCGCCCTCATCATGGTGTATCAGGGCAACAATCTGCCGCTGCCGCTGCTGTTTGCCGCCATGGCGCTGGGCAGCATTGCCGCGGGCGCACTGTGGGGCTTCATCCCCGCGTGGTTCAAGTCCCGCTGGAACACGAACGAGACGCTGTTCACCCTGATGATGAACTACGTTGCTACGTCCATTGTTGCCTGCATGACCAACATCATGCGCGGCCAGGCGTCGAGCCTCGGCACGCTGAACAAGGCGACCAAGGCCGGCTGGTTCCCCGTCATTATGGGCCAGCGCTACACCATCAACATCATTGTGGTCATCGTGCTGACCTTCGTCATGTACGCCTATCTGCGCTTCTCCAAGCAGGGCTATGAGATCAGCGTTGTCGGCGAGAGCGAGAACACCGCGCGGTATGCGGGCATCAACGTCCGCCGCGTTACGGTGCGCACGATGCTGATCTCCGGCGCGATCTGCGGCCTGTGCGGCTTCCTGATCGTGGCCGGCAAGGATCAGACCATCTCCACGGCGTCCGCCAACGGGCGCGGCTTCACGGCCATTATTGTCGCATGGCTGGCCAAGTTCAACACCTTCTATATGGCGCTCATCTCGTTCCTGCTGGTTTTCCTCGAGCGCGGTGCGTCGGAGATCGCGTCTGCGTACTCGCTGAACGAGTACGCCGCCGACATCATCACCGGCATCATCCTGTTCTTCATTCTGGGCAGTGAGTTCTTCATCAACTACCGCGTCATCCCCCGCGGCGCACACAAGGAGGGCAAGTGATATGCACAGCAGTCTGATTGCGTGGATCATGCGCGCCATCCCGTTTGGCACAATTATCATGTACGGTGCGCTGGGCGAGACCATGACCGAGAAATCCGGCAACCTGAACCTCGGCGTGCCGGGCATCATGTACCTGGGCGGCTTCGCGGGCTTTGCCAGCGCCTGGGCCTATGAGAACAGCGCTGCCAACCCCAACGGCTTTGTCAGCATCCTGATCGCCCTGTCCTGCGCCATTCTGGCCTCGATGGCGGGCGGCCTGATCTATGCGTTCCTGACCATCTCCCTGCGCGCCAACCAGAACGTCACCGGTCTGGCGCTGACGACCTTCGGCATGGGTGTGGCAAACTTCTTCGGCGTGTTTATCCTAAACGGCGCCAGCTACTCCGCCGCTCCCATCGCCAACAAGGCGTTCAGCGCCAAAATTCCCGTGCTGTCGGGTCTGGGCGACATCGGGCAGGTCGTGTTCTCCTACGGCTTTCTCGTCTATGCGGCCATCCTGCTGGCTGTGGTGCTGCACTGGTTCCTGACCCGCACCCGTGCGGGCCTGAATCTGCGCGCTGTCGGTGAGAACCCCGCCACCGCGGACGCCGCGGGCATCAACGTTACGCTGTACAAGTACCTGTCCACCTGCATCGGCGCGGGCATCTGCGGCATCGGCGGCCTGTACTATGTACTGGACTACAACCAGGGCATCTGGGCAACCACCGGCCAGATCGAGGCGCTGGGCTGGCTGGCCGTGGCGCTGGTCATTTTCACGACCTGGAAGCCGCTGAACGCCATCTGGGGCGCGTACCTGTTCGGTATGCTCTATTGGCTGTACCAGTTCCTGCCGTCGCTGCTCGGTATCACGATGGCCAGCCACATCACCGACCTTGTGCAGATGCTGCCCTACGTCGTCACGATCATCGTACTGATCGTCGTTTCGATGCGCAAGAAGAAGGAGAACCAGCCCCCGGCTCATCTGGGTCTGGCCTACTTCCGCGAGGAGCGGTAAGGTTGCCTTCCCCCGTGGGGGAAGGTGGCCGAGGCCCCGCCCGAGGCCGGATGAGGGGCGGCCTAGTGGCTGCTGCCCGTGAATGGGAAGTGGCCGTAAGCTTTGCCCTCATCAGTCGCCTGCGGGCGACAGCTTCCCCCGAGGGGGAAGCCTTATAGAAAAGTCCGTGCGGCACATCTTTCCAAGATGTGCCGCTTTTTTTCATGCTTCTTTCAAAAATCCAACACATTTGCAATATATACTAAATTTTGTCAAAAAATCTCCGAAAACAGAAGGGAACCCGGTATGGCAGAAAAAACACAAACCCGACGCGGCCCGCTCGGCTGGGTCAAACGCCACAAAAAGCTGACGATCTTTTTGGTCATTGTGCTGGTCGCGGCCCTCGTCCTCGTGAACGTGCTGGGCAAGACCGACAAGGCGGCCGCCGATAGCTATCAGTTCGTGCGCACCACCGTGCTGACCAAAACGAGCCTGAGCGATACGGTCAGCGTGACCGGCACGGTCAAGGCCGGCAGCAGCGCCAGCGTCACGGCGTCGGATTCCGTCAAGACCTACAAGGTCACGGCAGTCAACGTCGCTGTCGGTGACACGGTCAGGAAGGGCGACGTCATCGCCACGCTGGACACCACCGACGTGGAAAAGCAGATCGCCAACGCGCAGCTGCAGCTCAGCGACACCCGGACCGACGCCCGGAAGAACTACACCCAGGCCGTCGAGGACCAGACGACAAACCTGGCTACGGCGCAGGAAAATCTCGATAAGGCGCAGAAGAACTACGACACGCTGGGCATGGATGACTACTATACCTCGATGGCGTCCGCCGCCAACAGCGGTAAGACGAACCGTGAGATCGTCACCGACTGGTACACCCGCTACGCCGAGGAGATCGCCGGGTACGAGAACACCCTTGCCAACCTGAACATTCAGCTGACCCAGGCCCAGCAGGACGGCGACACGGCCCGCGCAGACGGTCTGCAGGGCCAGATTGCGGATTACACCAACCGGGAAAATATCGCCAAGGGCCAGTGCAGCATCCCGGAGCTGGGCCTGCAGGGCTTTGATGCCGTCAGCCAGACCTACAATAAAATTGAGCAGTACCGCGAGGCGCTGGAACAGGCGCAGCAGTCCTATCAGAACAGCGCGACAAGCGCGTCCCGCAGCGTGGACAGCGCCGAGACGAAGCTCGCGCAGTCCCAGCGCGAGGATGACACCCTGACCAATCTGCAGACCGCGCTGGAGAACTGCACCCTGACTGCCACGATGGACGGCACGATCACCGCGCTGGACGCCACGGTGGGCGCGGTGTGCAGCGGCACGGTGGCCACGATTCAGGATGTGGACAACCTGACGGTGGAAGTCACGATCCCGGCCAGCTCCGTCGGCAGGCTCAAGACCGGCCTGCAGTGCAACATCACCAGCGACGCCACGGACGACACCGTCACCGGTACCCTGACCCGTATCGACCCTGTCGCCAACGACAACGGCAGCTTCGGCGCTACTGTCACGGTCAACGGGCAGGACAGCGGTCTGCTGGTCGGCATTCCCGCCAAGGTCGAGATCGTCATCAGCACCAAGGACAACGTCTTTACCGTCCCGCGCGACGCCGTGGGCACCAACGACGACGGCAGCACCTACGTGCTGCGCAAGACCGGCGGAGAGGGCGTCGATATGACCTTTGAGCAGGTCGCCGTCACCGAGGGCGACACCAACGACTACTATGTGGAGATCACCGGCAGCGACCTGAACGAGGGCGACGTCATCCGCGCCACGGCGGACCTGACCCAGGGCATTGAGTCGGGCACGTCCGACAGCGATGTGCAGATGATGGAGAACGGCGACCTTTACGTCGGCGACGGCAGCAATATGCCCGAGGGCGCCGTCGTCATGGGCGGTCCCGGCGGCGGCCCCGGCGGCCCGGGAGGTCAATAATGCCGGAAAAAACACAACAGTTTGCGCAGAATATTGCCAGGAGCCTGATAGGGGAGGAGGCCGCGCACCCCGCGCAGCCCCTGATCCAGATGCAGGGCATCCGCAAGAGCTACTACATCGGCCAGCCGAACGAGCTGGAAATTCTGCACGGTATCGACCTGACCGTCTACCCCGGCGAGTTCGTCGCCATCGTGGGCGAGTCCGGCTCGGGCAAGTCCACGCTGATGAACATTATCGGCGTGCTGGACAAGCCCACGGCGGGCGAGTACGTGCTGGACGGCGTCAACATCCACGACGCCGACGACAACGACCTGGCGGCCATCCGCAACCGCAAAATCGGGTTCGTGTTCCAGACGTATAACCTGATCGGACGCCAGAGCGCGTTAAAAAACGTCGAACTGCCGATGCTGTATGCGGGCGTCCCGGCAGGGGAGCGCACCCGCCGCGCCAAGGAATGGCTCGAGCGCGTCGGCATGGGCGAGCGGATGCGCCACCAGCCCAACGAGCTTTCCGGCGGACAGAAGCAGCGCGTCGCGATTGCCCGCGCCATGGTCAATGAGCCGGCGCTGATCCTGGCCGACGAGCCTACCGGCGCACTGGACAGCCAGACGAGCCGCGTCGTGATGGATCTCTTTCACGAGCTGCATGAAAAATACCACAAGACCATCGTGCTCATCACGCACAACCCCGAGCTGGCCGAGGAATGCCAGCGGGTGCTGACGCTGCGCGACGGCCTGATCGTGGGCGAACGAAAGGGGACCGGCGAACGTGCAGCTTTTTGAGAATATCGGCATGGCGCTGACCAGCGTCAGAAGCAACAAAATGCGCAGTCTGCTCACGATGCTGGGCATCATCATCGGCATTGCGGCGGTCATTGCCATCGAGACCGTCGGCAACAGCATGACCGGCTCGGTCATGGACTCGATGTCCGGCATGGGTGCCAGTAACATTTCTGTCACGGTAACGCAGAAAAGCAGCTCCGACACGTCGGGCACGTCCCAGGGCGTCCGGCTGCGCCGGTTTATGGATTCCAAACCGTCGGACGCAGACCTTATCACCGATGCGATGATAAACGATTTTACAGCCGCTTTCCCGACCCAGATCCATCACATCGAGCTGACCCAGCAGGTGGGCAGCGGCACGACTGCCAAATACGGTGACCCGACCACGACCATCACGGCCACTGTCAGCGGCATCAATCATGCGGCACTGGCAGCCAGGGACGATGATTCGCAGATTTTGTACGGACGCTGGCTGGACGACGACAGGGATGCCGGGCGCAAGGTCGCCTGCGTGTCGGAAAAGTTCGTCGAGCAGGCCATCGGCGGCAGTGCACAGGACGCCATCGGCAAGGCGGTCACGCTGACCATCAACCAGAATTTGTACACGTTCTATATACAGGGCGTATACAAATACACGGAGGATAGCTACTCCAGCATGTTCGGCGGCAGCGATGACGACAGCATCCAGACGGACTTTTACATCCCGCTGGATGTTGCCAAGGCCATCGCCGGGGCGGGGGCAGGGTACCAGAGCATCACCGTTGTGGCCAACGGCGGCACGGTCAATGTCACGGACTTCGTCAACACGGTGGGGGATTTCTTCGCCAGCTACTACACCCGCAACGACTCCTGGACGGTCAGCGCATCGAGCCTGGCGAGCCTGCTCGACTCGATGACCAGCATGCTGAGCACGGTTTCGCTCGGCATCTCGGCCATCGCGGCACTGTCGCTGCTCGTCGGCGGCATCGGCGTTATGAATATCATGATGGTCTCCGTGACGGAGCGCACCCGCGAGATCGGCACCCGCAAGGCGCTGGGCGCGCCTGCTTCGGCCATCCGTATGCAGTTTATCACCGAGAGCGTCATCCTCTGCCTGATCGGCGGCTTCATCGGTATTGTGCTGGGCCTGGCGCTGGGCACGGTGCTCAGCAATGTGGTGGGCTATGCCGCCAAGCCCAGCATCGCTGCGATCCTGATCGCCGTCGGCTTCAGTATGGCCATCGGCGTGTTCTTCGGCTATTATCCCGCCAACAAGGCCGCCAAGCTCGACCCGATCGAAGCGCTGCGGTATGAGTAAATAAATAGCCTTAGCCTTCCCCCGAGGGGGAAGGTGGCCCCGCAGGGCCGGATGAGGGCGGAGTTTACAACGCTGCCCGGTAAACGGGAAACCATGGCAAGCTCTGCCCGCATCAGTCACCTTCGGTGACAGCTTCCCTCTCGGGGGAAGCCTTTTTGTCCCCCGCATTGCGCGGGGGCTTTTTTTGTGCTATACTCAAAACTGGGAAAGTGAGATGTATTGTAAAAATGAAAAAGGAAAGGCTGTTTACCAACCGCCAGCTGCTGACGCTGCTCTGGCCGCTCATCATTGAGCAGATGCTGGAAATTCTCGTCGGCATGGCGGATACCGTTATGGTATCGTCAGTGGGTGAGGCCGCAATTTCCGGTGTGTCGCTCGTCGATATGATCAACCAGCTGATCATCACGCTGTTCGGTGCGCTGGCCACCGGCGGCGCTGTCGTCACAAGCCAGCATCTGGGGGCCAAACGTCCCGAGGATGCCGCCAAAAGCGCGGGCCAGCTCGTGGGCCTGAGCGCGATCCTCGGCGTCGGTGTGGCGGCGTTCTGCCTTATCACCCGCACGGCGCAGCTGCGGCTTTTCTTTGGCACCATCACCGACGAGGTCATGCAGGCGTGCCTGACTTACTTTACGATCACGGCGCTGTCGTTTCCGTTTTTGGCGCTTTACAACGCGGGTGCGGCCATCTTCCGCTCCACGGGCAACAGCGCGGTGTCGATGAAGGTCTCGGTCATCGTCAACGGTATCAACTTCTGCGGCAACGCGCTCTGCGTGTTCGTGCTGAAAATGGGTGTCGCGGGCGTTGCCGTGCCCACGCTGATCTCCCGCGCTGTCGGTGCGTGCATCATTCTGGCACTGGCCGCGCGGCAGGACTACCAGCTGCGCATCACGCCGCAATCTGTCACCCGCTTTGAGGGCCGCACGGTCAAAAGCATTCTGTACATCGGCATCCCGTCGGCGTTTGAGAACAGCCTGTTCCAGCTGGGCCGCGTGCTTGTCGTCTCGATGATCTCGCTGTTCGGCACGGTGCATATCTCGGCCAACGCGGTGGCCAACAACCTGGACGCCATCGGCTGCATTGTCGGCAATGCCATGGGCCTGGCGATGATCACGGTCATTGGCCGCTGCATCGGTGCGCAGGACTTTGAACAGACAAATTATTATACAAAAAAACTGCTTTTGTGGGATTATATCGCCCAGGGCGCGGTCAATGTTGTGGTGCTGCTGTCTCTGAACCAGATTTTGAGCATGTACACCCTGACGCCTGAGACCCGCGCACTGGCGTGGACGCTGGTCATGATCCACAATGGCATGTCAATTTTTCTCTGGCCCGCCAGCTTTGTGCTGCCCAACGCCCTGCGTGCCGCCAACGACGTGCGGTTCACGATGGTCGTTGCCACGGCCTCGATGCTGGTCTGGCGCATGGGCCTGAGCTGGGTGCTCTGCGTGCAGATGGGCATGGGTGCCGTCGGCGTCTGGTACGCCATGGTCGTTGACTGGATCTGCCGCATTATATGCTTTGTGGTCCGGTTCGTCAGCGGTGGCTGGAAAAAGAACGCGGTGAAGAAGGCTGCGTAGAAAAACCTTGCCGAGAGGTAGGGGCCGGGTATGTGCGGCCCGCGGCTTTTCCCATAAGCGCTCATTTGCCGGTAAGTGCCGGGCCGCACATGTGCGGCCCCTACTGCGTGGCTGACAAAATACTCGCGGAAAATCATATATAAAGGAGTACCATCCCATGAAATTCATCAGCTGGAACGTCAACGGTCTGCGCGCCTGCCTGAAAAAAGGCTTTGAGGACGTGTTCAACGCGCTGGACGCGGACTTCTTCGCCTTCTCCGGTCACAAGGTCTACGGCCCCATGGGCATCGGCGTTCTCTACGGACGTGAAGAATTGCTGAACGCCATGCCGCCGTTCCTCACCGGCGGCGAGATGATTGAATCTGTCACCCGCGATGGTGCGGTCTTCGCCGAGCTCCCGCACAAATTCGAGGCCGGCACGGTCAACGCGGCAGACGCCGTGGGCCTGCATGCGGCCATTGACTATGTCAAGAGCATCGGCTTTACAGCGATGCATCAGCAAGAGGTCGCGCTGACACGCCGCGCGATGGACGCGATCGGCGAGATGCCGCACGTCCACGTGCTGGGCTCGGAAAAGCCCGAGGAGCATTGCGGCATCATCACCTTTACGGTGGACGGTGTTCACCCGCACGACATCAGTGAGATCCTCGCGAGCGACGGCGTCGCCATCCGCGCAGGCCATCACTGCGCGCAGCCGCTTCTGGCCTATTTGAAGCATCCGTCCACCGCGCGGGCAAGCCTCGCGTTTTATAACACGGAATCCGAGGTCGACCGGCTGCTTGACAGCATTTCCACGCTAAGGGAGCGAATGGGTTATGGAAAATAGAAGCTTTTATAACGAAATCCTTACCGAACACAACATTCATCCGGAATTCAAGCATGATCTGCCGGATGCAAATCTCGTCCTTGAGGGCGTAAACCCGAGCTGCGGCGATGATATCTGGCTGAAATTAAAAGTAGAAAACGGTATCATTAAAGACGGCGCATTTGTCGGGGACGGTTGTGCCATTTCACAGGCATCGGCAGACATTATGCTTGGCATGATTATCGGAAAGTCTAAAGAAGAGGCATTGCGCCTCGGAAAGCTGTTTTTACGCATGATTCAGGGCGAAGCAGATGACGAAGAAATCGAACAGCTTGAAGAAGCTTCGGCGTTAAAAGATATTGCCCATATGCCTGCCCGTGTAAAATGTGCCGTTCTTGGCTGGCATACGCTGGAAGAAGCGTTAAAAAAACTTTGACCAATTTGTATATCTGTGTTATGTTAAAAGAGAAACAGAGGACAGATTACAAAAGGGGGCATATTTTTTATGACTAAAATGCTGAAAAGCATCATTGCCGGTGCGGCAGTTCTGATTGGTGCATGTTTTATCGGACAGACCCAGCCGGTGCAGGCAGCAGATGATTATGCACTGCGTCTGGCAGAGGATAACCAGTGGTACTATTATCAGGATGACGAAGTCGATACAGCGTATCAGGGACTTGCGTTAAACGAATATGGCTGGTGGTACTTTAACAATGGGGTACTGGATTTATCATATACCGGAATGGCGTTAAACGATTACGGCTGGTGGTATTTTAATAAGGGCCATCTTGATTTGTCATATACGGGAATGGCACGCAATGAATACGGCTGGTGGTATTTTGACAATGGGATGCTTGATTTGACGTATACAGGCATGGCATGCAATAAATACGGCTGGTGGTATTTTACAGATGGATTACTGGATTTAGAGTATTACGGTTTAGGTGAAAATGAGTACGGTTTATGGCTGTATGAAGACGGACGGATTAATTTTAATTATACGGGAAGCATCACGGACGGTTCACAGATTTACATCATTCAGAAGGGCTATGTTACAGAGATTTCAAAGGTACGTTGTAACCTTGATCCGAATGATCCGATTGAAGTGAGCTATGAAAAACCGTTCCCTGGCGAACCGTTGGGAAAAGACCATCCGGAATTGCTTACCAAATTGAAACCGAGTCCGAACCATGGGCAT
>OLRO01001827.1_pt1 | contig 11334 bp, 9 predicted proteins | sample 1673131 | NCBI WGS metagenome assembly OLRO01 (sample SAMEA3136757, study PRJEB25190) | human gut metagenome | biome: human gut; feature: human-associated habitat; material: faeces | place: Austria | collected 2013 | reverse complement strand
CTGCTTTTTCTTGGCATCTTTCTCTTTACGAGCCAGTTCGTAACGATACTTGCCATAATCAATCACCTTACAGACAGGTGGCTTCGCATTCGGAGCAATTTTTACAAGATCAAGTCCTGCTTCGTCCGCAATCTTCTGAGCTTCTCTTGATGAAACAACGCCAATCTGCTCTCCATCAGGCCCAATCAGGCGAACCTCTCTGTCTCTGATCTGTTCATTAATCATTAATTCGCTAATAGTCTTGTACCTCCAATAAAAAATAGTGGATAGGCAGACTATCCACTATTACATCTAACATACATACGGAATGTTAAAGTATTAACGCTAAGTCGCCCAATTGCGCTTAGGGGAGAGTGGATACTCTACTTGTTTCTAACAACTATTAAACTCTATCACACTTTTTTCTCTGTGTCAACAGAAAATATCTAATTAATTTTCTTCTAAATTATTCAGCCGGCTCTGCTGGTATAAAAATTCTCTGGCTTCCAGCAAACTGCTCTTTCGGCACAGCATCTTTTGCCTCCTGGCAAAACTGCTCCTGTGAGTTTACCAGAACTTTTCCTCTCTTGTCAAGCTTTTCATATGTGCCATCTGCCTGCATCACTCTCGCTTTGACGTTATCTGCAAGTTCTACCTCAAGAATATGCAACGCTTTTTCTTTCAATTCTTCTTCAAGAACAGGGAAAATGATTTCCACGCGACGATCGAGGTTTCTTGGCATCCAGTCTGCGCTTCCCATATAAACTTCTGTATTTCCATCATTCCAGAAATAGAAAATGCGACTGTGTTCCAGGAAGTTTCCAACAATGGAGCGGACCGTAATATTCTCACTCACACCCGGAATACCAACCTTAAGGCAGCAGATTCCGCGCACGATCAGATCAATTTTCACTCCAGCCGCTGATGCCTCATACAGTGCCTCGATAATTCCCGGATCACAAAGAGAATTCATTTTTGCAACAATACGTGCTTCACGCCCCTGCTGTGCATGTTTTTTTTCTCTGGCAATCAAATGTAGAAATTTATCACGCAACCAGTACGGTGCCAGAATAAGTTCATTCCAGGAAAGCGGTTCTGAATATCCGGAAAGCATGTTAAAGACAGCTGTCGCATCTTCACCTATAGATTCTTTACACGTAAAAATTCCACAATCAGTATACAGTTTTGCCGTAGAATCATTGTAATTTCCGGTTCCAAGATGAACATATCTGCGGATGCCGTCCTCTTCTCTGCGGACCACAAGCGTGATCTTGGAATGGGTCTTTAATCCCACCAGTCCGTAAATAACGTGGCAGCCTGCCTTTTCCAGCATTCTCGCCCAGACAATATTGTTCTCTTCATCGAAACGGGCTTTCAGTTCCACCAGAACCGTAACCTGCTTACCGTTCTCCGCCGCCTGTGCCAGTGCCGCTATGATCGGAGAATTGCCGCTGACACGATACAACGTCTGCTTGATGGCCAGTACTTCCGGGTCTCTCGCCGCCTGACGGATGAAATCCACCACCGGCGTAAAGCTCTGGAACGGATGATGTAAGAGGATATCTCCCTTACGGATCTCCTCGAAAATATTGCAGCCTGCGGGAAGCTCCGGTGACTGCTGGGGCTCATACTTGGGAGTCTTTAAATGGTCAAAGCCCTCCAGCCCGTAGATCTTCATCAATACAGTCAGATCCAACGGTCCGTCGATTTCATAAATATTCTCGGGCTCGATGTTCAATTCCTTCTTAATAATCTTCAGCAGCCGCTTATCCATGCCGCTTTCCACTTCCAGGCGGATGGCTTCGCCCCACTGACGCTTCTTTAACTGCTTTTCGATCTCCTTTAACAGGTCTGCCGCCTCATCCTCATCAATGCTCAGATCCGCATTTCGCATGATACGGAAAGGATGGGCACAGACAATATCATAATTCAGGAACAGCTTATCCATGTTCCGCTCAATGATCTCTTCTAACAGAATGATCTTGCAGGCCTTGCCCTTAGACGGGATCCGTACCACACGGCTCAGGACACTGGGCACCTGTACGGTGGCGAATTCCAGTTCCTCGTCACTGTTTTTCTTCCGCACCATAGCTCCGATGTTCAGAGATTTGTTGCGAATCAGAGGGAACGGTCTGGAAGAGTCCACGGCCATGGGGGTCAGCACAGGATACACATTTTCCTGAAAATACTGATCCACATACGTTGCCTCCTCCGCCGTCAGTTGCTCATGCTCTCTGATGATATGCAGACCGTTTTTCTCCAGAAGAGGGAGTAAGGAACGGTTATAGGTGGAATATTGCAGATCCACCAGTTCATGGATCTCCACATGCAGCGCTTTTAACTGCTCCGTGGGAGTCATGCCCGCAATGTCTTTTTTGGTATAACCCGCATTTTCCATATCCTTTAAAGATGCCACGCGGATCATGAAAAATTCATCCAGGTTCGATGCTGTGATGCTTAAAAATTTCAACCGTTCGAACAGTGGGATGCTCTTGTCTCTGGCCTCGTTCAACACTCTATAGTCGAACAGTACCCAGCTCAGTTCCCGGTTGGTATAATATTTCGGATCTTTAAAATCGATTTCCATTTTTCCCTGCTGCCTCCCTTAAAATTTCTTTTTCTGCCGGATCACCGGGGTAATGCTGTATACTTCCTTGAAAAATTCCGTGCTGGTCTGGAAGAATCCCTTTTCCAGCGTAATATCTTCCTGGGTGTCCACCTTCAGAATCAGTTCATTCTCCTGTAAAACGGCCTTGACACCTTTCATTTTCTGTTTGTGGCTGCGGTCAAGGCTGTTGGCCAGACGTAAGATGGCAGTCAGTTTGGCAACCGTTAAGTAGCTCGCCTTATCCAGTCCCATAGGGCGCTCCTGTGCCTGCCCATAATAGACGAAATCGCTGTGGTTAAACCTTACCACGTTGGCCACGATCTCCCGCTCCATATGGGACAATCCGATCATTTCCGTTGCCATGATGATGTCATAGGAAGCCTCGCCGACATTGAGCAGGCTGATATATTTTCCACAGTCGTGCAAAATAGCGGCCAGCCGCAGATACAGGCGTTCTCTCTGCCCCATGCCATGCACTTTTTTCATACTGTCAAAAATCGTGGTAGTGATATGTTCCAGGGTATCCGCTCTCTTACTGCTGCCATTGTAGCGCTTGCTGATATTCAGTGCGCAGGCGATAATATCCTCCGCAAAATCATGCTCGCCACGGAACATTTTGTTCTGCTCCGCATACTCATAGGCGATACCGTCGCAGAGTGTTACGCCCGGTGCCCAGACCAGTTCCGCGCCCATGAGTTCTGCAATTCGTCTGGTCAGAATGGCACTGATGTACACCAGAGGCACTTTCTCCTCCGCAATATCCATCCGCTTCGCCAGCTCCGTGGTGCCTTTGGTACGAAGGGCTTCCATCAGCTGGGAAAATGCCTTGCGATCCACTACGGCATTGACTTCTCCCCGCTCGTGAGCCTTGCGCACCGCCCAGGGAGACAGGTAATCGTCCACGATGATGATATTTTTGATCTCGCGGTCCTTGAGATACAGCTTCTTGTAATCATCCAGCTGCGCCGTAGCCAGTTCGTCCACCAGACGCTCCATCTGAGTGCTGCCCGCGTTCAGATGATTCAGCAGTTCCTGCAGCCGCAGTACCCCCAGCCGCAGGTTCTGCGTGGAGACCAGTGTATCCTTGTCGAACAGGGAAATCTGGATACTACCCCCGCCGATGTCCAGGATCGCCGTCTTTTCTTCAATGATTCTGCGGAAAGTCTCTCCCTTGGAGGCAATGGACTTGTAATCCAGAAAACGCTGTTCGGAGTTGCTTAAGGTCTCCACCCAGATGCCGGTACGCTGTTCAATCTGATCCTGTAGGATCAGGGTATTTTCCGTCTCCCGGATGGCACTGGTACCGTAAGCTTTGTAAGCTGTCACCTTGTAGGATTCCATGATCTGTGCAAATTCTTTCAAAGTATGACACAGGTCATCTATTTTCTCATTGCTAATCTTCCCGTGGGCATAGGTGTCCGAGCCCAGGTCGATCCGCTGGCGGATACAGTCGATCTCCCGCATGGTATTTTTCCCGGAGAGATCAAATATTTTCATGGTGAGTTCAAAGCTGCCCACATCAATGGCTGCGAAGGTTTTTACACTCATAAGGTTCCTCACTTTCCTAACAGGTAATCCATGAACTGCTGGGCACTTCTTCCGGACAATCCGCCGTGGGACAGTTCCCATTTGTTGGCTTCCAGTAAAAGTTCCTCTTCCGGCATCTCCACATGATAGCGCTCCGCCAGAGTCTTCACGATATTCTGGAATTCCTTTTTGTTGGGAGCACCGAAATAAATGGTCACACCGAAACGGTATACCAGCGACAGCTTCTCCTGTACGGTATCGCTGGTGTGCATATCCTCTCTGGTCTCCTCCTTGTCACTGTAGTTCTCGCGGATGAGATGGCGGCGGTTGGAAGTAGCATAGATCAGGACGTTCTCCGGCTTTTTCTCCAGACCACCCTCGATGACAGCCTTTAAGTATTTGTATTCGATCTCGAACTCTTCGAAGCTCAGGTCATCCATATAAATGATAAATTTGTAATTGCGGTTCTTGATCTGGCTGATGACCGTGTTCAGATCCTGGAACTGATGCTTGTAGACCTCGATAATACGCAGGCCCCTGTCATAATATTCATTGGCAATGGCTTTGATGCTGGAAGATTTACCGGTTCCCGCATCACCGAACAGCAGGCAGTTGTTGGCCTTTTTACCGTTTACAAAAGCCTCGGTATTGTCTACCAGTTTTTTCTTGGGAAGCTCGTAACCTACCAGATCATCCAGTTTCACATGGGCAATGTTCAAAATCGGAACGATATGTACACCCTGCTCGTCATGGGTAATGCGGAAGGACTTGTGCAGGCCGAATTTGCCGACACCGTATTCCTTATAGAACTGGGTCAGTGTAGCCTTCATCTCCTCGGCCGTTCCGTCTGCGCAGAACTTTTCCGCCAGTTCACAGATGCGGGCACAAATTCTCTTATTGTACACCTTGCTCTCCTGCATGCTGCTGGCATAATTTTCAATGATGGAAAATTCCGGCACATGAAGCTGCTCCATCATGGGTGCAAAATCAAAGTCATAGAATTCCTTGAAAATGCGGATGTCATGCAGTGCCGCATCGTTGATGGAACCGACGATCTCTCCGCGGATCTCGCAGCCACAGCTGTAGCTGTTCTCGTTATTCACCAGGAGATTGGCCAGATAGCAGTGCCACAGATTCCCGTGGAAACCGTAATTGCCTGCCAGATCGATCAAATCATGAATGCACTCGTAAAACAGTGCCGCCATATCTTCCGTGTTGTAATATTCGTCATCGTAATGGGACATGAGGAACGCCATGTCATACAGCAGTTCTCCGTCCTCGAAATCACGGTATACGATCAGTTCTTTTTCTCTCATATGTCTAACCTTCTTGTTTTATATGTTTTAACTATTCAGAGCCAATGGGCGAAGTAACCACATGAGCAAATAACATGCAGGCATGTTATTTAAGTAAGCCTCGCAGAGGCAGTTTTGCGAATGGTTTTCTGAATAGTTGTTATGCTTAATAATTGCCCAGTATCTTCATGCTGCGGGCTTCTTCTCTGAGTCCCCGCAGTGCGTTTTTCACCGCGCTGTCCGCAAGATTGCCTTCGAAATCAATAAAGAAGCGGTACTCCCAGTTCCTCTCGGGGATCGGGCGGCTCTCGATCTTGGTCATGTTCAGATTGTTGTAGATAAAATGGGACAGAATGTGGTACAGGGATCCGCTCTCATGGGGGATTTCCAGACACAGGCTGATCTTGTTGGCATTTTTGCGGAAGATCTTCTGGTTCGTCACAATGATGAAACGGGTGGAGTTGCTGTCGGAATCGTTGATCCCTTTTTCCAGAATCTCCAGTCCGTAGGTCTGGCCCGCATATTCGCTGGCGATGGCCGCCTGGGTCTGATCCTTGTCCTTTGCCACCTTCAGTGCTGCGAAAGCGTTGTTCTGCATGCTGATCTGCTGCCAGTCATGCTCGGAGAGGTATCTGGCGCTCTGCATCAGGGACTGGGGATGGGAATAGACTCTTTTGATCTCTTCCATCTTCGTGCCGGGCAGTGCCAGCAGGCAGTGTTCGATGGGGATCACCTGCTCTCCCACGATGTAGTTTTCGAATTCCACCAGCAGATCGTAGATTTCATTGACAATGCCCGCCGTGGAATTTTCAATGGGAAGTACGGCAAAATCCGCACTGCCTTCATCGATGGCGCTCATGGCATCCCGGAAGGACTCCACATGGAACGCATTGACATTCTCCCCGAAAAATTTACGCATGGCTGCCTGGGAATAGGAGCCTTCCGCCCCCTGATAGACCACTCTGGCGCACTCGGTCTCCAGTTCGTCCACACCGATGAAGGGCAGTCTGCCTTCACTGCCATGGGCTGCCAGCAGCTGGTACTGGAGCTTTCTGCTCATGGACATGATCTGTTCAAACAGTTCCTCCACGCCGTGGCTGTTGAAATCATTATGGGTCAGTGCCTTGACTCCGGCGATCTTCTCCTGCTCTCTCTGTTTGTCAAATACTTTTTTGCCGGTCTCTATTTTATATTCCGCCACCTGTCTGCTGACATCCATGCGCTTCTCATAGAGATCCACGATCTGCCGGTCAATGGTGTCGATCTGTTGTCTCAACTGTGATAAATCCATGCTGTTCTCCTTAACTTAACTGATATCCACGAATTGCTCCGCTGCAAAGCAGCTCCCGCAATTCTCAAACATTCGGAATCCGCTGACTCCAAATGTAACTATTCAGAACCACATTCGCAAAACCGCCTCTGCGAGGCTTTTCTGAATAACATGCTTGCATGTTATTTGCTCATAGTGGTTACTTCGCCCTTTGGCTCTGAATAGTTACATTCTATCTCACTTTTTTCTTGTTAGCAAGCAAGAACCGAGGTATAATATTAGATATTACAAAAACTTTACATTTCATTTTACATAAAGAAGGATTGCTTATGAAAGATAAAAAAGCCTTATTGATTCTGATTCCTTTTCTTCTGTTCGTGATCATCATCGGTGCATTTGCCATCGTGGGAGACCGGATCCCTGACAATCCCCCGGAGACCGTGGGGAACACCGCCGGAAATCTGAACAATTCCGGCTACTTCTGCGAGTATGATGGAAAAGTGTATTTTGCCAATGTCTATGACAGCGACACCCTGTACTCCATGGACCCTTCCGAACAGGACATCAAAAAACTGGGGAATGCCTCCGTACAAAATATCCTGGTTGGCGGTAAATTCCTCTACTATTATCAGACCGGAGCTTCCGGGGATGCCGGGATCGGTGCTCTGCGAACTGTGCGTTCCTTCAACCGCTGTAAGCTAAACGGCAGCGACGTCACAGGACTTACCAGAGATCCCATTTCCACCGCCCAGCTGGTGGGAAGCAACCTTTATATTATGACCGTGGATGATAATGGGCCATTATTTTACCGTATGAAGATCGATAAATCCGATAAGACAGAGCTGGCCAACTTCGAGATCAATCCCGCCAGCGCCGTTAACGGCACCATTTACTACAACGGTACACAGGACAACCACTATCTCTATGCCATGAATACCGCAACAGACGGAGTTTCCACCGTATGGGACGGCAATCTGTGGTATCCCATCGTACAGGGAGATTATGTCTACTATATGGATGTGGAAAATGATTACCGCCTGTGTCGTTACTCCCTGTCCCGGAATGAGATCGAAGTCCTGACCAACGAACGGATCGACTGCTTCAATGTGGGTTACGGTTATGTGTACTATCAGGTGAACGGCGAAGAAGCCTGCCTGAAATGCATGCGGGATGACGGAAGCGACTCCTGGGTCATTGCCGAAGGCAATTATACTGCCATCAATATGACATCCCAGTATGTCTATTTCCAGATGTTCGGAGATGACTCTTCCTGGTATCACTCTCCATTAGGCAGTCAGAGCTACAGCGGATTTGACGCAGCCAGACAGGCCGCGCTGGATGCTATGAAAAAATAATGTAACGATTCAGAGCCATGAAATATCAGCGGATGTTCGTCGAATGCTTGCATTTGTAAGAGCATCCGCTAATATTTCTTTGGCGAAGCAGCTTGTATGAGCAAAAAAAAGCATCGAAGATGCGATTTTGCGAATACTGCTCTGAATAGTTACAGAATAATAACATAGCAAGAGCCGCAGACATTCCGCCTGCGGCTCTTATTTTTCGTTCCCGTTGCAAATTGATTTTAACCTTCCTCGATATGGTTCAGGCCCTGATTCAGAATCGTGATGATATGGTCATCCGCCAGTGCATAAAAGATCGTCTTGCCGTCTCTGCGATTCTTCACAAGATCCATCTGCTTCAATACCCGTAACTGATGGGAAATGGCAGACTGTGACATACCAAGCAGAGTGGCTATGTCATACACACACATTTCGGAGCACAGCAGCACCGACAAGATCTTCAGTCTTGTAGCATCTCCAAATACTTTAAAAAATTCTGCCAGATCCTGTAACTCCTCCTCCGGCGGCATCTTCTCATCGATCTGCCGGATGGTTTCCGGATCTGCGGAAAGATAACTGTTCTTCTCTTCCATTTTATTTCTCCATTATTTACTCTGTGATCCCTCTCTCAACAGAGGTTTTCTGCACTGACTGTTATCTACGGTTAACTATATTTACTATACACTATTTCTGCGAATTCGACAAATGAAAATATTGCCGCATGCCCTCTGTCATGGTGATCGTTCCCTCATGGTCGATGAACAATCCTTCCGCATCATACTTTTCCAGAAGTTTCTGGCCTTCCTCCTGTCCCAGTACAAAGCAGGCCGTAGACAGGGCATCACTTAAGAATCCGTCCTTCGTCACGATGGTGACCCCCGCCACATCACTGTGGGCCGGTGATCCGGTCCGTGGATCCAGTATGTGATGATATCTGACACCATCCACTTCCACATAGCGTTCATAATCTCCCGATGTGGATACACAATGCCCTCCGTCCAGTGTCAGCACGCCCACACTTTCCGAAGGATCCAGCGGATCTGTCACTGCGATCTGCCAGGCTCCGCCCTCCGGCTTGCTTCCGTAAGTCAGGATGCTGCCGCCCACGGAAATCACAGCACCACTTACCTCCGGATGCGCTTCCAGTGTCTTAAGGATCTCATCCAGCGCCACACCTTTTCCCACAGCTCCCAGATCCAACTGCATTTCTGCGGGAATGCTCACCGAATCCCCGTCCGCCTGTTGTTCCAACTGAATTTTCTGCCAGCCTGTGGTGGCAAGAGCCTCCGCGATCTCTTCCTGCCTCGGCAGTTCATAATCCCCGGAATCTCCGGCAGCCGCCCAGGTATCAATGTCCCACAGACGACTGAGCCGGCCGATACTGACATCAAAGGCCCCGGCACTCTCCTCTGAGATCTGCCGGCATCTTCCCAGCCACTCAGCCATCGCAGGAGATACGGAGGTCTGTCCTTCTCCAGCGACTGCATTGATCCGCGCCACTTCCGCACTTTCCAGTCTCCAGGAAAGTTCTTTTTGTTCCAGATCGTTTAGTTTTTGTAAAAGAACATCTGTTATTTTCTCATGTATTTTACTATTTGTTGTGGTTGCGGAATTTCCGGTAACATAAACGGTCTGGGAGATCACGGTTCCCATGGCGGTATCTATGCTTTTTTCGCATTCCGTTTTCTGCCCGCATCCCGCCAGAAAAAACACCGGGAGCATTGCCAGTAACGTTGCCCGCCGCAACACCCGGGGCGTTTTCAAATACTTCTTCATTTTTTTCATTCCTTTTGCTATACTGTTCTCATCAGAAAGGAGTTCCTTATTCCTATGAATCTTTCCATGAATGATCGAAAAAAAGCAGTTCTCCTTACCACCGCTCTGCTTGTAATAGCTGTCCTTTGCGTAGTGCGGATCTATGTAGTCTCGCACAGTTCCGTAGAAAACGGTCAGGCTCTCTATGCCGATCTCTATCAGAACGGCGAATTATTGCAGACCATCCGTCTGGATACAGTGACCGCCGAATATACCTTTGAGGTCTCCGGGAATGCCGGTGCCACGAATACCGTCTGTGTCCGTCCGGGCAGCATTGCCATCGTCTCTGCGTCCTGTCCGGATCAGATCTGCGTGCATCAGGGATTTATCAGCACCTCCCTGCTCCCCATCACCTGTCTGCCCAATCGGCTGGTGATCCAGGTCAGAGAAGAGGTTTCCGTTCCGGATGACACTGCACCGGTTCCGGACGGCGTGACCTATTGACAGAATACCATTTTTGCCTGCACAGCGTACCAAAATGCACGGTACCAAACCACCGGACCATTTACGAATTACGAAAACACGGAGATTTTTATGAAACCACCTGTAACTACCAGAAAACTGACGACGCTTTCTCTGCTGGCGGCCATTGCACTGGCGCTGTATGCCGTGGAAAGTGCTCTGCCCCCCATTGTCCCGATCCCGGGCATCAAGCTGGGGCTTTCCAATATAATAACGCTTGTTGTTCTATGGAAATATTCCGCAAAAGACGCCTTTTTCGTGCTTCTGGTGCGGATCCTTTTAGCGACCATGTTCTTCGGGCAGGCCATGAGTCTCCTGTACAGCCTGTCCGGCGGTATACTCTGCCTGTTTGCCATGTTGCTTGTGAAGCTGCTGTTGCATGGGAATTACCTGTTCCTCGCAAGCATGACAGGTGCTGTTTTTCACAATCTGGGGCAGATTGGAGTTGCGTTTTTACTGACTTCCGTTCCCGCTGTGCTGGTCTATCTTCCGTTTTTACTGTTAAGCGGTCTGGTGACCGGTCTGTTCATCGGTCTCTGTGCCCGCTTTACGCTCCGCTTCCTTCCGTGAGATCCACGGGAAGCTCCGCCAGCATCTGTGCTACGGTCTTGTGAGTAATGGGATGACGGAAATTCGGTGCCAGCTCACTTAATGGCTTCAGTACAAAATAACGGTTCTCCATATCTACATGCGGGATCACCAGATCCTCGGAGCTGTAGATCAAGTCATCATAGAAAATAATATCCAGATCCAGTGTCCGGGGGCCCCAGTGGATCTTCCGTTCCCGTCCTTCCGATGCCTCGATCTTATGCAGTTCCCGCAACAGTTCTTCCGGTGTCAGCAATGTCCGGATCTCAAACATTCCGTTTACAAAATTCTCCTGTTCCACACCGCCGTAAGGCAATGTCTCCAAAAGCTCCGATACCTTTTCTACTCTGATATTTTTACTATTCTTAAGCTGTGCCAGTGCCCGCGCGATATGTTCTCTGCTGTCTCCCATATTGGAACCCACGGCAATATAGGCTTCATGCCATTCCC
>OLRO01001824.1_pt1 | contig 11340 bp, 15 predicted proteins | sample 1673131 | NCBI WGS metagenome assembly OLRO01 (sample SAMEA3136757, study PRJEB25190) | human gut metagenome | biome: human gut; feature: human-associated habitat; material: faeces | place: Austria | collected 2013 | reverse complement strand
TATATAGCATATTACCGATAAGTGTAATTGGAGGGATACTTTTTTATGTTATACTTTATAAAACTGTTATCATTCCATATGCATTAAGAGGAAAATTCTTTTTCCTAATTGATTGTTAACAATAAGAGCGCATTTTCAACCTCTGAATTTTGAGAGTGTATCAAATTGCAATATATTTGATGCACCCTCTCTTCTCTTTTTATTTTGCCTGTATAGTTCTTCATATTCACCGAAGCTGAAACATCCTGTTATGACAAAATCTTCCCCGCTTTTGTCAGTAAGCGACAGCAGACTGTCCAGTGTATCGCAGTAGAAGAAGATTTCATCGTCCATTTCAGTATCGGAATCCATGTCCAGTGCTATTCTTGTCTCCAGCGTCTCCAAGGTGTCATTCCAGCGTATGATGCATTCGAGAAAATGCGGTTCATGTCCCTTTTCAGTACGGTAATCCTGATATTTTTCACGGATTTCCTTCTTGATTTCCTCCGGCTTCTTCCAGGAACTGTCATCCACGATTTCAAGACTCAGCCCCTCGACAAGCAGGCACGTGCCTTTGTCATATACCATCAGGGTACGTTTTCCCATGTGTTTTTTTCTTAAGTTTACCCAATCGGGAATGTCCCACCGTTCGGTAGTCCATACTCCCCGGTAATTTTCAGGGACAGCGAGGTATTCGCTCAGTGTCATTCTTTTCATTTTTCTGTGTATTTATGGTGAAACAAAAAGAACCTTGCAGGTCTTGCAAGGCTCTCCAAATGCGGGATAGCGGTCAAACTCGTTGCAGGCGTCCCAATCCACGCTCATCGTGTATCCTTTCGGGAAATGTGTGCCGACAAATTTTTCAATCATGGCCCGTTCCTCTTCGTTCAGGCTGCCGTCCTCTTCCGTTCCGTATTCCAGGGCATATATGGCCCATTCGGGAATATTGTCCCATTCCGTCTTTTTCATGTGTGCTGCCATAGCATACCGTTTATGCGGCGGAAAGTCTGCCGATTATCTCCTGAAGTTCCTGTTCCCATTTTCCGTCGCCATTGCCGAAGGATGGATAGGTAAGCTGGTACCAGTTGTGGTAGTCGAAGAGTTTCATCCTCAGCGGATAGTAGTCGAATATTTTCCGGCCGTCCCTAAAGATGCGGATATGATTTATACCTACGTTCATGGCCTGTAGTCCGTGTCCGTTTAGAATCTCATGGAATCTTTCCATCGGGGTGAAGTTGCTTCTGCTCATATCTTTCATTTTTTGAGTTAGACATCTGCGGCTTGTCAAGCCGGTATTTTATTTCTTGCCTGCCTTTCTGTCCCGTGCCGGATTGCGCAAGGCTTTGCGAAAAAATACCGGAGCACTCGTGCGAGGATGATTTTTTCAGCAAACCACGGAGGGGCCCGGCCTTGCACAATCCAGCGGGCACGGGACGACCTTTGCAGGCGGAAATAAAACAGCGGTCTCCCTTTTTCTTTATTTTCAGTCATTGTTTTCTTCTCCCTCCTGCTGCGGGATGAGGTGTCTCAGCTCCGGATCATTTTTTATTCTTTCCATTTCTTCTTCTATTATCTGCAAGACATCCGCCTTTATCTGCGAGTAGTTGCGGTCAATCTGTTGCTGCATGATATCGTTTCCGTCCGCGTCCCTGAACTCGTTGATGACAGGAATTTTCTTGTAGGCTTTCATCTCTTCCGATACCTTTGCGCTGTCCACGATGATGCGGGCATGGAAAATCTTCTGGTCTATCTCTTCCCCGAAATTGTCTGCCACGCTGCCAACGAATGTACCCTGCGAAAGATTGGCTATCTTGGAAGCGGGTATCAGGGAATCAAGCTGCGTGTTGATGGAAGTCGAAGTGTCCTGACGGTTGATGGATATGGACTGCCGCTGCTGAAGAATCTTGCCGAACCGTTCCGACAGTGATTTTGCCGTTTCTCCGACCACCTGTCCGCTGAAGATATTGCCCACCGTGTTCTGGATAACCTTCGCCTCCTTGTCGCCGTAGTCACGTGCAAGCTGCGAGAAGTCCTGGAAGCCGAGACAGACGGCCACCTTGTTGCTTCGGGCGGTCGCAATCAGGTTGTCGATACCACGGAAATAGATGGTCGGAAGCTCGTCGATGATGATGGAACTTTTCAGTTGTCCTTTCTTGTTCACCAATTTGACGATGCGCGAATTGTACAGGCCGAGAGCCGCCGAATAGATATTCTGCCTGTCCGGATTATTGCCCACGCAGAGGATTTTGGGGTGTTCGGGATTGTTCAGGTCAAGGGTGAAATCGTCTCCCGTCATCACCCAGTAAAGCTGTGGCGAGATCATTCGCGAAAGAGGGATTTTCGCACTTGCTATCTGGCCCTGGAGCTGGTCTTGAGCTCCGCCTTGCCATGCGTCCATAAAGGGGGAAAGATAGTTTTCGAGGGACGGATAAGAGGTAAGAATCGTGAAGATATCGGCATACGGCTTGTTAAGAAATTCGATTGCATGAGGGAACGTGCAATACTTTCCGTCCTTGTAAATCCGCAAATACCAGATGATTGCGGCAAGCAGGATAATCGGTGACTCCACGAAAAAATCACCCTGTTTCTGTATCCAGGTCTTGTTCAAATTGAGCATTATGGTATAGGCACTTTCGTAGGCATCGCTGATATCTGCCATGAATCTTGGATTGATTGGATTGCATCGGTGGCTGCGTCTGGGGTCGTCGAAATTGATGACATAGAATTCCGGTTTGACTTTGTAATGTTGTCTGTGCTTGAGCAGATGGTTGTAGGCTATCTCCGAAAGGTCCGGAAACTTGTAGTCATAGATATACATGGCAAAGGATTTCTCAATCTGCTGTTTGATGTAGTTGTTCACCACGGCATAGCTCTTTCCGGAGCCGGGTGTTCCCAGTACGATAGAGGCTCTGAACGGGTTCACGATGTTGATCCAGCCGTCCCATTCCTTGCCCTGATAGACAAATTTCGTGGGCAGGTTGACGGAATACTCGTTTTCCATAAGCCTTGTTTCCTGCATGAAACTTTCGTTGGCGGTGTTGAACACGTCTTCCATGAGGTTGTGTTTCAGCATACGGCTGATCCATATTCCCGACATAAGCAGGAGAATGTAGCCTGCGGTGAGCGTCAGCGTATATACGGTAGCATTCACTGTCGTACTGAACGGCAGGTCGAGCATCCACCAGTTCATGAAGAACAGGACGATGCCGCCGAGGAAGGCGGCGTATATTTTCCGCCACGTCATCTTCTGGTTCTTGACACCTTTCGTACCCAGACACGAAAGTCCCAGGAATATGAAGGCGAACACTTTCGTCACGAGCAGGTTGCTGAACAGTCCTGCCGTCCTCTGGAAGTTCAGCAGAATCCTGTCCACGACTCCGATGTTGATGCCCATATCCACGAATGCGCTGTAACAGAACCAGTAGACATGGATCACAATAAACACGATGGAAATGGCACGCATGAACTCCATGACCTTGGCCAGTCCTCTTAAATCATCTTCTTGTTGCATAACTGTAAAAATTTTGATGGTTGGTAATTGACAATCAGGATATGCCGCGTGAACGGCGTTTCTTCTTTTTCTTGCGTTGCAGTCTGCGGGCGAGTGCCTCCTCCTGCGGGTCCGGTCCGTTGATGTCGGGACTGAATATTCCGAAAGCCTGCTCGATGGCGCTTTCCATGTTGTCGGAAAGGCTCTCCCGTGTGGAGGCATATTGTCCGGGGAATTCCGGCTCCGGAAATTCCTGCGGCCTGTTAAAAAGCTGTTCGAAAGCGTTGGCGGAAAACTCCTTGCCCAGACGGGAACCGTTATATACCTCACGGTTTCTGTGGTCTATGAAGGTCACGCCGTAGATACGGCCTTCCTCGTTTTCCCTGAACACCACGTCAATGCCCTTTTCCCCGAGCAGCCGGATGAAATCTTCCCGGTTTCCTCGGCAGCCGTGCATGCCCAGCGTGACGGCATCATGGATTTTCGGCTGCCACTTCCGGTTTCTGAAATCTCGGACATTGACGGCAATCCTTTTTTCTATCCCTTCGTAGCCGAAGCGCTTGCCGATGAGCGAAGACTTGATGGGCGTGCATACCGGCCTGCCCGCATCGTCCGTCAGGGTATATACGATACCGTTGTAGGGTGAGCCTTCAAATTCTCCCCGAACCTGTTTGGCCTCGATGTTGAAGCATGAGAGCATGGCACTGAACTCCCCGAATGTCTGGAAGCGGTAGGCGGTGAACACACTTTTGAGGATATTGCCGACCTGACGTTTCACATCCCCGTCCCGGTAGTCCGCCTTCTTGAGATACGGTTCCAGCAGTTCGTTCCGCTTGTCAGCCACAGGCTTGAGTCCGAATCTGTTTTCCAGTTCCCGGCAGGCTTTCATCGAACGGTTCCATTCGTATGCGTCACTGATTTTCTCGCCGTTCTCCTTCACGCAGGTGGAGACAATATGGACATGCCTGCGGTCGATGTCCTCGTGCAGATAGACGATGTAGGGCTGGTCGCCGTAGCCCATCTTCTGCATGTACTCGCGTGCCAGTTCCGCGAACTGCCCGTCCGTGAGGCGGTCGTCCACCGATGGGTTCAGAGAGATATGCAGTACCGGCTTCTCCGTGTTCCTGTTGGCGGCGAGGTAGCTCTCGAAAGCCCATAGCGTCTGCTGCATGACATTGTGGGGATTTCCGGTGAGGTCGGTAATCATGCGGTTGCCCGCGATGATACGGGCGGTTGCCTCATCCACTTTACGCTGGTTGTAGATGACCGCCCCGTAGAGCGATACACCCCTGTTGATCTTAGCCACCATTCTGCTGTTCCTCCTTCTTTCTTTTTATAAGGTATTCCTCCTCGAACTCCCGGGTAAGCATGATAATCCGCTTGCTCAGCACCACCAGGTCGATGGTGGCCTTTTCCAGATTGCGGAGCAGGGCGAACGCCCGTTTCTCGCCGAAATTGGACTTGACTGCCTTCACAGTCTGGTTGTAGTTGTTGCCGATGGCCTGGAACTGGTGATAGAAATTTGTAAGTCTGATGTAGTAGTCCATCGCAGCCTTGTCGATTCTGACGACCTTCATTTCACGTCCGAAAATCATCGCCTTGATGAATCTTGCCCGTTGTTTCATCCCGGATTTTTCAAACAGCAGCTCGAAATTTCCGTTCTCTTCCGAAGTCAGTTTGATACCGTAGCGGAATACTGCCGGGTCGGTCTTCGGTTTTCTGCCCGTGCTTCTTCTTGTTCTTCTTTTACTGTTTTCTTCCATACGCATTGAGATTTTCTGTTTCTGATTTTACGTCATGGATTTCCGACTTTGGAGGAAATCCCTCCCGAGCCTTCAGGCGAGTGGCAAGTTTGTTTTGGGATGCCCGAATCATTTTGGGCTGCCCAAAACACAACTTGCTATGTTCGCTTGAACATGAATTTGCCTGAAGTCAAATTGAATTTTGACCTTCAGCCTCATTCTTCGGCTTCGGGATAACTCCATCCGGCATCCATTCCGTTGTCGGTGGCAAAGTTACGGCGGTATATCTACCTATAAAACAGTATGTTATATGTAACAAGATGTCATACGATGACAAGGGTCGTCACCGTCTCCGGATGATGGCGATTATTCGGGAAAATCCTTTTTTATTTGCAGTGCGGACGGTTGCAACCGGCCTTCTGATAGCGGAATAATGGTCATATTATCCGATGATTCCGGTAACGGTTGGGATGATGGAAGCAATATCGGACGGGACCGTTGACGGATTGTCATGACCAACAGACAGACCGCGGATGGAAGCGATGTCGGAAAGATGCGGTAACAGTAGCATCAAAGGTTATGACACTGGATGATACCGTTAATGGATGCGGATTTGGATGGTTGGAAAGAAACGTCTGCGGATTCACGGATTAGTGGATGACACCGGTATTTATTCAATAACAATTAAAAAGAAAGACTTATGAGTAAAGAAACTTTGTTCGTTGCGATTAGCAACCAGAAAGGAGGGGTCGGGAAATCGGCCCTGTCCGTAGTGCTTGCCAGTTACTTCCATTTCGAGAAGGGACTGAACGTGGCTATCGTTGACTGTGACTCTCCCCAACACAGTCTCGTACGTATGAGGGAGCGTGACAAAAAGGCTGTTTCCAACAGTGCCTATTACCGGCAACTGATCAAACAGCAGTGGAACCAAGTGCAGAAAAAGGCCTATCCCATTGTAGGCTCCACCGCTGAAAAGGCAAGGGAGGCGGCTGATGCGATTGCGGCAAGCGGGGATTACGACCTTATTTTCGTGGATCTTCCCGGAACGGTCGAGTCCACCGGGGTATTCCGTACGATTGTCAATATGGATTACGTGCTTACTCCCACCGTTCCGGACCTGATTGTGATGCAGAGTACACTGTCCTTTGCCACGACTGTACTTGACCATATCAAGAAGATGGAAAATACTCCGTTACTCAAGGACATCTTCTTTTTCTGGAACAAGTTGAAAAAACGTACCAATGTGGAGATTCTCAGGTCATATTCGGAGGTCATGAGAGAGCTGCATCTGACAGTCCTTGACAGCACGCTTCCTGACCTGTGCCGTTATGAAAAGGAGATAACCCATGCCAAGCGTGCCTTTTTCCGTTGCACGCTGCTGCCGCCTCCAGCCAGACAACTGGAAGGCAGCGGTCTGGTGGAACTTGCGGAAGAGCTTATGGTCAAACTTAAACTTGGACAGTCATGAAAAAGAAAATCGTTGAGGTGGACGAAGATGTCCTGAAGGAAATCATTGTCGGTGACATACCTGTTTTCGGCAAGGACAGCCCCGCCCCGAAAGAAAAGTCCGTGGAACATCAGGAAGCGAAAAGCCCCGCCGCAACCGTACCGGCAGATACTCCAGCGGAAAAGCCCTCCGTGGAGAAGCCCAAAAGGAAAAAGGATGAATCCTTCGGATACCGGGAAAGGTTTCTGGTCAATATACCCGCGTCAAACCGTTCCCATGTGTATATCAACCGTGAAGTGGCCGAGTGCATCAAACGGGTACTGCCTGTCATCGCTCCGGAGATGAGCATATCCGGCTTTATCAGCAATATCCTTGTGGACCATCTACAGAAACACTGGGACGAAATCAACGAATTGTATAACAAAGAGTATTATAAACCATTAAAACCATTTTGATTATGACACAGATTATTTTTCAGGCCATTGTTGCCTGTTGCTGCATTTACACTGTTTACAGATTGTCATTGTTTATTTTCCGTAGGCTGTTCAAGGGCAGGAAAAACGGAAAGGATGTCCGCGACGTTTCTGTAGAAACGGCAGACATCACAAGACATGACAATGGGGATGATGATACTTCCGAAATAACATTTGAGGTACTGGAAAACACATCCGCTTTCAAATCTTCGGAAACCGGTTCTTATAAATCCTCCTATTTGGTAAGTTATCCTGTAGGCAACCGGATACAAGTATATATCAACCGGGAGAGTTATGCCTACATCAAGCGTTTTCTGGCAGTTACCGCTCCTGAGATGCCCATTTCCGGTTTTGTAAACAGGATTATAGATGAACATTTGAAGAAATACGAGCATGAGATGTCAAAGCTGTACACGGAATTTATCACCAAACCTTTATAATTATGACTGCGATAGTTTATTTTACCGTAAAGGCAGTATGTGCTGTCTATATATTGTGCCATTTGTGGACATTCATTTTCCACAGACGTATGTACGGAATATGGGACCTCATTTTAAGGCTGATGCGGATTGCCCGTGTCAGAGTGTGGAGATACCGCAGACAACGCAAGAAAGAGGCGGAGCGTCGTGCCCGCAGAAAGGCAAGGCGCAGAAAGCCGGAAACGGATAAGTCCAAAGGAAAAACCGAAACGGCTGTTCCGTCCTCTTCTTCGGATGACGATGATGTGATAGGCAAGACAAAGGTCATCTATCTGGAAGACCCGAAAGTTTCAAGGATGACTCCAACCCGTTCCGAGCCGATGGAGAAAATTCCATTGGAGGAAGACAAGGATATCGGTTCTGATGATGTGGAGCTGGGAAATAAAGGACTGACTGAAGAAGAACGTGAGGAGCTGATGGCTCCCGTAGATGCCGAACCCGACCCGGATTTCAACACAGCATTGACAATCGAGGAAATAAACAACGTGGCGGAGGTACTTACATCCGGGATTGTTGACGAACAGAAAGCCCTGCGTGCCGCAAGAACCATCCATTACAAACTGAGTGAAACGGAGATACTGGCTTTCCTGACCGACAAGCTGAGCAATCTGGAGAAGGTGAACGGTTTGCTTGACAAGTATCTGGGAAACCGGAAGGGTGTATCAGGAAGAAAAGACAGTAAGGAAGAAGAGCCTTTCGATATAGACAAGTATGCGTGATCAGGAAGTTCAAACGTGGCCATCCTGAAACGGTCAGATGAAGGAGATTCTGGTTAAATCTGAAAGAGTGATACATACAGGATAACTTTAGTTTCATACCCCTGCTTTCCCTTTTTAATATTTAGGGGGAAGTGGGGGTATGCGATATGAGACGGTGGATATCCTATTTCCTATCCGGGTACAAAAGGTCGGGACTGACATTGATGAAACGTACGTAATCCTCCGTATGCGCGAAAGACTCGTCATTGATTCGTCCAGCCAGTTCATCGGGTGTCAGACATTCCACATCGTAGAATGTCTCGTCTTCAGGATCATCCAGACTTCTGGCGGGGGATTTCCTCCACATCTCAATGATTTTCTCATCAGAAACGTCTCTGCTGAAAAAACCGCAACAACTACCTGACCCTTTGCCTCACGGCGGCCGCAAATAACAACCTTTGCGCCCTCCGCTACAAAAAGCTTTGCAATACCTGTACCGATACCGCTTGTAGAACCGGTTACGATAGCGACCTTACCTTTTAATCTGTCCATTTTATATTCGGTTTATTTGGTTCATGATTGTTTTGCAATGCAGTTATGTCCGTTATCACTTCTCCAGTAAACAGATTGATGACTTCCCGTCCAGTTTCCACGGCCTTTTTCACGGTATGGTATGTACCTCCGTTGCACACGTTGTCCCAATATGCTATTACCATTGAAGCCCTGCTGACCATATAGGTGTCACGGCGCAGGTAACATCCCCTGTAATATTTTTCTGAAAGCATCACTACCCGGTCAGCCTTCTTAAGCAGTTCCCTGTAAAGCAGCTGGTCTTGCGGGTCAAACCATTCGGCTTGGGCTCTGAAAGGGATAGCAGCCGCCAGTGTCATATCCTCATATTGTTCTTTCAGTTGCAGGACAGCTTCAGCCGCTATCATGTCGAACCCTTCTGCCATGCCCGAATAAAATTCTCTGAAACCTTCTTCATAGAGGTTTTTTATCATAGTTATGACCTTTCCCCTGATTTGTCCGCTGAGGTTCCGGTAGTCCTTGTTTTCCTGCATCAGTCTTTGCTTCCGGTGTCCCGTGAATGCCGCTACCTTTTTTTCTTCCTGTTTCATGATGTTCTGTTTTTTGTTCTACATGTTTCCGGTATATGCCGGAGTTTGATTTCTTGCAGGCTTTTCTGTCCCGTGCCTGGATACTGCAAGGCTTGTCGGGAGAAAATACCGCAAGCGCAGCGAGGATGATTTTCTCCAGGACAACCGGAACGGCCTGCCTTGCAGATTCCGTAAAGGCACGGGCTACCTTTGCCGGAAGAATCAAAGGCCATTTTTCCATTGTTTTTCGTCGTCGGAATTCCCCTGCCGATGTAACGTAATGACACCCGATGTCACGCATCGTCAATGTTGTAAATCAATGAGTTAAGCATTATATATTCGTGGTCGAAATCATTTTTTGTCTCACCAAATAAAAGTTTCGACACATGAAAAAAAGATTCTTTTTTGCAGCCATGGCGCTGCTTGCAACGACAGGGGCTTTCGCCCAGGGTAACGGTATCAGCGGTATCACTGAAGCCACCAACATGGTCACTTCCTATTTCGATCCGGGAACCAAACTGATTTATGCCATCGGAGCCGTGGTCGGCCTTATCGGAGGCGTGAAGGTCTATTCCAAGTTTTCCTCGGGAGATCCCGACACCTCCAAGACGGCAGCCAGCTGGTTCGGCGCCTGCATCTTTTTAATCGTGGCCGCCACCATCTTACGCTCATTCTTCCTCTGATTATGGCGGAGTATCCTATCAACAAGGGAATCGGCCGCAGCCCTGAGTTCAAGGGGCTGAAAAGCCAGTACCTGTTCATCTTCGCCGGCGGACTGCTCGCCCTGTTCGTCCTGTTTGTCATCATGTACATGGCAGGCATCGACCAGTGGGTATGTATCGGCTTCGGTGTCATCTGCGCTTCGGTGCTTGTCTGGGTGACTTTCCGCCTGAACGCGAAATACGGTGAATGGGGACTGATGAAATTGCAGGCGCTGCGCCGCCATCCCCGCTACATCATCAACCGGAAGGGTTTCCTCCGGTTGATTTGTCCAACCCCGAAAAAACGTAATGTATGAGAAATGTAATGAAAGCCGCCACACTGGAAAGCCGGTTTCCGCTGATGGCCGTCGAGCACGGGTGCATCATCAGCAAGGATGCCGACATTACCGTGGCCTACAGGTTGGAGCTGCCGGAAGTGTTCACGCTGACTCGCGCCGAGTACGAGGCCCTCCATTCCACATGGGCGAAGGCTGTCCGGGTTCTACCGAACTACAGCATTGTCCACAAGCAGGATATCTTCATCGAGGAGAGTTACAGACCTGACATCTGCCGGGATGACCTGAGTTTCCTCAGCCGAAGCTTTGAAAGGCATTTCAACGAACGGCCGTACCTGAACCATACCTGCTATCTGTTCCTGACTAAGACCACGAAGGAACACAGCCGCACGACAAGCAGTTTCAATGCCCTCACGCGCGGGTTTATCATCCCCAAGGAGATGCAGGACAAGGATACCGTTGCACGCTTCCTGGAATGCTGTGGGCAGTTCGAGCGTATCGTGAACGACAGCGGTCTGCTCCGCATGGTCAGGCTGACGGACGAAGAGATTACCGGTACGGAAACCTCCGCGGGCATTATCGAAAAGTATTTTTCGCTTTCGCAGGAAGATACGACCAGCCTGCAGGACATCACTCTCGGAGCCGGGGAAATGAAGGTCGGTGACAATGTGCTCTGTCTGCATACCCTTTCTGAAACTGAGGATTTGCCGTCTTCCGTGGGTACGGACAGCCGTTATGAACGGCTGTCCACGGACCGCAGTGACTGCCGCCTGTCCTTTGCCGCACCGATAGGGATACTGCTCACGTGCAACCATATCGTGAACCAGTATCTCTTCATAGACGATTCGGCGGAGAACCTGAGGAAATTCGAGCAGACCGCCCGCAACATGCACTCGCTGTCCCGTTACAGCCGTTCCAACCAGATCAACCGTGAA
>OLRO01001823.1_pt1 | contig 11341 bp, 10 predicted proteins | sample 1673131 | NCBI WGS metagenome assembly OLRO01 (sample SAMEA3136757, study PRJEB25190) | human gut metagenome | biome: human gut; feature: human-associated habitat; material: faeces | place: Austria | collected 2013 | reverse complement strand
TGTTCCATGAAGATAACGACAAACATGGCAGTCATGACGAAATCAAGCCCCTCTGTATTAAAGTGGAGCAGGGAGCCACAGATGGCGCCCAGAGTACGCATATAGATGCCGTAGGTCATACCCAGAAACAGGAATCCCGCAAGAATGGGGATGGTATGGGGAAACGCCGCCTTCACCGCCGCGGCAAAGCTCCTGTTCTGCACGGTATCACATCCTTTGAAGCGTGGGATAACGGCGCCATTATAATGCAAAACTCTTTTTCCCGCAATACTGGAAAACAGCGAATAAATGGTATATAATACAGGAACTTGTTGTGACTTTTGGTTGACAAAGGAGCGTATGTCATGGAAGAAATGCGTAGCTTTGGATATATCTGTCCGGCCTGCGGCAAGGCCGTGCTGCACAGCCGCAGCGTTTTCGCCCTGAACGCCGCCGCGGCGCGGATGGAATGCGAATGCGGCAAAGAAGCTCTGACCGCCGAGACGGACGGCCTGCGCTTCCGGCTCCAGGTTCCCTGCGGCGTGTGCGGTGGGCACCACCAGGCGGAGTGCGACGCCGGTGCGGTGCTGCACGGCCGGGGCATCGGCCTGGCCTGCCCGGTGAAGCAGGAGCTGTGCTGCTACATCGGCGAGGAGCCCCAGGTGCGAAAGGCCATGGAGGGTCTGGCCCTGCGCGTGGCCAAGGAAAAAGCGTCCCCCGATGAGGCCTTCACCGACAACGTCATCATGTATGAGGTGCTGTCCGAGCTGAAGGATATCGCCGCCCGGGGCGGTATCGCCTGCGCCTGCGGCAGCCGCGAATACACCATGCAGGTGCGCCGCGGCGCGGTGGACCTGACCTGTGCCAAATGCGGGGGACGCCTGCGCCTTCCCGCCGCCACCGACAGCGACCTGGATGATCTGTGCTGCCGCATGACGCTGACCATCCCGGGGAGGTAACATGGGCGCTGTCTTCTGTTTTCTGCTGTTTCTGGCCGCAGTGAGTCTCTGCATCCTTTTGGGCCAGTCCCTGATCCTTGCGATATGGGTGGGCATAGCAGCCTTCGCCGCCCTGGGCCTGCGCCGCGGGATGACCGTGCGGGCCATGTGGGACGCCGCTTGGGCGCAGGGCCGCAAAATGTGCTGCGTGATCGTGATCTACATGCTCATCGGCGCCATCACCGCCCTGTGGCGCAGCGCCGGGACCATCGCCTTCTTCATCTATCACGGGCTGCGCATCATCACGCCGCAGCTGTTCCTGCTGGTGACGTTCCTGCTGACCAGCTTCATCTCCTACGCCCTGGGCACGTCCTTCGGCGTGGTGGGCACCCTGGGCGTGATCCTGATGGCCTTGGCCCGCTCCGGCGGCGTCAGCGTGGCCATCACGGCGGGGACCATCGTGGCCGGCGCCTACTTCGGCGACCGCTGCTCGCCGGCCTCCTCCAGCGCCACGCTGGTGGCCGCCGCCACCGATACCAAGCTCTATGACAACCTGCACATGATGCACCGCACCGGCTGGCTGCCCTATCTGGTCAGCCTCGCGGCCTACGCCGCCCTGTCCGTAACGCACCCGCTGGCCATGGTGGACAGCGGTGTGCTGGACCAGCTGTCCGGCACCTTCAGCCTCAGCTGGTGGACGGCCATCCCGGCGCTGCTGATCCTGATCCTGCCGCTGTGCAAGGTCCCCATCCGGCCCACCATGGCCGTCAGTGCGCTGACGGCGCTGCTGGTGACGGTGTTCGCCCAGGGCCGCGCTCTGCTGCCCACCCTGCGGGATGCGGTGCTGGGCTACCTCCCCGCCCCCGGCGCGCTGCACGACGTGCTCTCCGGCGGCGGCATGATGTCCATGGTCTCGGCCACCATCATGGCCGTCAGCGCCGGGCTGTACGCCGGGCTGCTGGGCGGCATGGGTGTGCTGAACGGCGCGGCGCATCTGGCCCAGCGCCTGGCCCGGAGAGCCGGGCGGTTCCCCGCCTGCGCGGCGATCTCCGTGGTGTGCAGCATGGTGTTCTGCAACCAGTCCACCTGCGCGGTGGTGTGCAACCAGCTGCTGGAGGACGACTACACCAAGCGCGGCCACGGCAGGGGCGAGATGGCCCTTGACATCGAGAACTCCGGCATCGTCCTCTCGCCGCTGATCCCTTGGAACATCTCCGTGTCCATCCCGCTGGCCATGCTGGGCGCGGACATGTCCGCCATCCCCTACGAGATACTGCTGTACGCCATCCCTCTGTGCTATTGGCTGACAAAGCGCTGGGTCTACCCGCCGAAAGGAGACGACTGCTATGATACGATTGCTGAGCCGCTGGTTCATTCCTGACCGGGACAACGTGTCCTCCCCCGCCGTCCGCCGCGCCTACGGCACCCTGTGCGGCGCTGTGGGCATCGCACTAAATATTCTGCTGTTCATCGGCAAATTCTTCGCCGGACAGCTGTCCGGTTCCATCGCCGTCACGGCGGACGCCTTCAACAACCTGTCCGACGCCGGCTCCTCGGCGGTGACGCTGCTGGGCTTCCGTCTGGCGGGCAAAAAGCCGGACACCGACCACCCCTTTGGCCACGGCCGCATCGAGTACATATCCGGCCTGATCGTAGCGGGCCTGATCCTGCTGATGGGCGTGGAGCTGGCCAAGTCCTCCTTTGACAAGATCCTCCATCCGGAGGCCGTCACCTTTTCCCTGATGGCGCTGGGGATCATGGCCGCCTCCGTGTGCGTGAAGGTCTATATGTGGCTGTACAACCGGGCCGTCGGCCGGAAGATCAAGTCCGCCGCCATGGAGGCCACCGCCACGGACAGCCTTTCCGACACCGTCTCCACCCTGGCGGTGCTCCTTGCCATGCTCATCGGCAAATGGACCGGTCTGGCGGTGGACGGCTATGTGGGCCTGGTGGTGGCGCTGTTCATCCTGTTCTCCGCCTACAAGGCCGCAAAAGAGACCCTGTCCCCCCTGCTGGGGCAGGCGCCCGACCCGGCGCTGGTGCAGCAGATACGGGATATCGTCCTCTCCAACGACACAGTGCTGGGCGTACACGATCTGGTGGTCCACGACTACGGCCCCGGCCGTCTGATGATCACCCTCCACGCGGAGGTCCCCGCCCACGGGGACATCATGGCCATGCACGATGTGATCGACAATATTGAAAAGGAACTGATGGAGAAGCTCCACTGCCACGCCGTCATCCACATGGACCCCATCGTCACCGACGGCTCCGTCACCGCACTGAAGGAACAGGTGGCCGCGCTGGTGAAGCAGGTGGATCCCGGTCTGACCATCCATGACTTCCGCGTGGTCCGGGGCACCACACACGATAACCTGATCTTCGACGCGGTGCTGCCCTTCTCCAGCAGCAAGACCCCGGCCCAGGCAGCGCAGGAGATACGCGCTCTGGTCCGCGCCATGGACGGCAATTACTACGCCGTGGTCACGGTGGAGCACAGCTACACGGACTAAGGGCAACACCGCACAGTGAAAGCCTCGGTGCTGCCCGAAAAAAACCGTGCGCCTGCGGCGCACGGATGAGAGTCCTTATTCCTATTCCCACGTCTGCCATATCTCCGGGCAATAGCCCACGGTGGCCTGCTTCCCGTTGCGGACAATGGGTGCGGCGAACAGCTCCGGGTATTCCAGCAGCTTTTCCTCCGCCGCCTGAGGCGTGATGTAGGCCATGTACAGCGCCTCATACGCCCGGCAGTCCTTGTCCACCAGCGCGTCGAAGCTGCCCACGGCCGCCCGGATGGAACGGTACTCCCCCGGCGATACACCCTTGCTCACAAGGTCGATGTACTGGTACTTGATGCGGCGCTCCTTGAACCAGCGCTCCGCCTTTTTCGTGTCGAAGGACTTGCTTTTTCCGAAGATCTGAATATTCATAGCGTATGCTCCTTACAAAAGAAATGGAGGGACAGTATGGACGACACCATCCGCAGACTGAAAGAACTGACAGACGCCAGTGACAACATCGTGTTTTTCGGCGGCGCCGGCGTATCCACCGAGTCCGGGATACCGGACTTCCGCAGTGTGGACGGCCTGTATCACCAGAAATTCAAATACCCGCCGGAGACCATGCTCAGCCACACATTTTACGAGACGCACACCGAGGAATTCTACGACTTCTACCGGGCCAAAATGCTGGCCCTGGACGCCCAGCCCAACGCCGCCCACCGCAAGCTGGCGGAATGGGAGCGGCAGGGGAAGCTGAAGGCCGTCATCACCCAGAACATCGACGGCCTGCACCAGAAGGCCGGCAGCCGGGAGGTCCTTGAGCTCCACGGCAGCGTGCTGCGGAACCACTGTACCCGCTGCGGGAAATTCTACGGTGTGGAGCGCATCGCGGAGAGCCGCGGCATTCCCCGCTGCACCTGCGGCGGCATCATTAAGCCGGACGTGGTGCTGTATGAGGAGTCCCTGGATGAGGACGTGATGGCCCGCGCCATCCACTATATCCGGCAGGCAGACGTGCTCATCATCGGCGGCACGTCGCTGGTGGTCTATCCCGCCGCCGGGCTGATACAGTACTACCGCGGCCATAAGCTGGCGGTCATCAACAAGGGCGGGGCCGGCAGCGGTCTTGGCGCCGCCGTCACCATCGACGGCCCTATCGGCCAGGTCATGGCCCAATTATAACACGCAGCGCCCCGACACGCAAGCCGGGGCGCTGCGTGCTATTGCGAACGCCGTGCCGATGTGCTATACTATATGTTCAAAAAAACACCAAGCGAGGCATAGCATGACCACGAAAGATTATCAGACCCGCAGCCCCCTGCGGATATTCCTCTCCTACTTCAAACCCCACCGGCGGCTCTTCGCCCTGGACCTGTCCTGCGCGTTCCTCATCGCCTGCATCGACCTGGCGTTCCCGCTGGTGTCCCGCGCCGCCATGTATACCTGGCTGCCCCAGCGGCAGTTTCGGGTATTCTTCATCGTCATGGCGGTGGTGGTGGCCGCCTATGTGCTGCGCTCGGCGCTGTACTTCGTGGTGGCCTACTGGGGCCACACCTTCGGCATCCGCGTGGAGGCGGATATCCGCCGCGATCTGTACCGCCACATTCAGGAGCTGGGCTTCGACTTCTACGACCGCAACCGCACCGGCCAGCTGATGAGCCGCCTGACCAGTGACCTGTTTGAACTGACGGAGCTGGCCCACCACGGGCCGGAGGATCTGTTCATCTCCCTGGTGACCATCGTGGGCGCGCTGGCGGTGATGTTCACCCTGCGCTGGGAGCTGGCGCTGGTACTGCTGGTGCTGCTGCCTGTCCTGCTGGCCATGGCCCTGCGCCGCCGCCGGCAGATGAGCGCCGCCTCCCGGGCTGCCAAGGTCAAAACCGGCACCATCAACGCCGCCATCGAGTCCGGCCTGTCCGGCGTGCGGACCACCAAGGCCTTTGCCAACGAAGAAGCCCAGCAGCAGCGGTTCGACGAGGCCAACGAGGTGTTCAAGACCGCCAAGCGTGGCTTTCACAAGGAGATGGGCCGCTTCAACGCGGTGATGGAGTTCTGCACCGGTATATTGCCGGTGGCGGTGATCGCCGTGGGCGGCTGGCTCATCATGGGGGAGAAAATGGACTATGTGGATCTGATCACCTTCTCCCTATACGTCACCGCCTTCGTCAGTCCCATCCGCAAGCTGGCCAACTTCGCCGAGATGTTCTCCAACGGCTTCGCGGGCCTGCACCGCTTCATTGAGCTGATGGCCACCGAGCCGTCCATCCAGGACGCCCCCGACGCGCAGCCCCTCGAACATGTACAGGGCCGCGTGGACGTGAACGACGTCTCCTTCGCCTACGGCGAAAAGGCCGAGGTGCTGCACAACGTGACGCTGCACATCCCCGCCGGCGAGACGGTGGCCCTGGTGGGGCCCTCCGGCGGCGGCAAGACCACCCTGTGCCAGCTGCTGCCCCGGTTCTACGACGTGGACAGCGGCAGCATCACCGTCGACGGCCGCGATGTCCGCGCCGTCACCCAGCGCTCCCTGCGCCGGGCCATCGGCATCGTACAGCAGGATGTGTTCCTGTTTGCCGACACCATCCGCGAGAATATTCGCTACGGCCGCCCCGACGCCACCGATGCCGAGGTAGAGCAGGCGGCGCGGCAGGCGGAGATCTACGACGATATCTGCGCCATGCCCGACGGGTTCGACACCTATGTGGGCGAGCGGGGCGCGCTGCTCTCCGGCGGGCAGAAGCAGCGGGTGGCCATCGCCCGGGTGTTTCTGAAGGCCCCGCCCATTCTGATACTGGATGAGGCCACCTCCGCGCTGGACAGCGTGACGGAAGCCCGCATCCAGGGCGCCTTTGACCGTTTGGCCCGAGGCCGCACGACACTGATCATCGCCCACCGGCTGTCCACCATTCGTTCGGCCGGCCGGATACTGGTGATACAGGACGGTGTCGTCGCCGAACAGGGCTCCCACCAGGAACTCCTGGCGAAGAACGGCGTGTACGCCACACTGTACCGCACGCAGAATTTGGGGGCATAACATGGACAGACGAGAACTGCTGGACAGAGCCGCCCACAGCCCGGAGGAACGGCTGCTGCTGAGCCGCGTGTGGGATAAGTGTGAGCAGCGCCGCACGCGGAACATTCCCACGGCCACAGGCTTTCTCTCGCCCCAGGAACAGACGGCGGCGCAGCATCTGCTGAACGCGCTGGGGTGCCGGGAGGGCTATGTGCTTTGGGGCGGCTATGACGGCGCGGAGCGAAAGCGGCTGGTGTTCCTGCCGGACTGGCTGGAGACGCCTGACGACCAGGTCGCGGCGGTGCGGGCCGCGTGCCGCAGCGGCGGCGACCTGACCCACCGGGATTTTTTGGGCAGTTTGATGGCTCTGGGATTGACCCGGGAGAAGATAGGCGATATACTGGTGGAAAAGGGCGGCTGTCAGGTGCTGCTGGACCCGTCCATGACGGATTTCCTGCTGCAGAACTGGGACAGCGCCGGCCGGGAGAAGCTCACCGTAACGCCGCTGCCGCTTTCGGCGCTGGCGGTCCCCCATGCGGCGGTGAAGGAACTGCGGGACACCGTCTCCTCCCTGCGGCTGGACAACGTGCTGGCGGCGGGATTTTCTCTCAGCCGGGGCCGGGCGGCGGAGGCCGTGGAAAAGGGGTCCGTACAGGTGAACTACGTCACCTGCGTGAAGCCGGACAAGCCCGTGTCGGCGGGGGATACCATCACCTGCCGCGGTCTGGGAAAATGCGTATTGGACAGCGTGGGCGCTCCCACGAAAAAGGGCCGCCTGCCGGTGGACATACGGCGATACATATAAGGGAGAAACAGCTATGGACGAGAAGAAGATAGCACGCATCAACGAGCTGGCCCGCAAGGCCAAGGCCGAGGGACTGACAGACGCGGAGATCGAGGAGCGCGCTGCACTGCGGCAGGAGTACCTGAACGCGGTAATGGCCAATGCCCGCAGCGTGCTGGAGAATACCTATATCGTGGACGAAAAGGGCAACAAGCGAAAGCTGCAGGGAAAGGGAGAAGGGGAAGCATGAGCTACGAATACGACGAGAACAACGGTCTTCAGCCGAAGCCGCCGAAAAAGAACAATAACGACCTGGGTTCGTGGATATTCATCGCGGTGATGTTTGCCGTGGCCTGGCCTGTGGGCCTGATCCTGCTGCTGAGCAAGCTCAGCGAGGGCGGCGGCAGGAAAATACGCCAGCGGGCGCGGGATGCGTGGCAGCGGACGGCGGCGGGCAGCGCCGAGACGAAGCCTGCGCAGGCGCGCGCCTCCGCGGCGAAGAACACCGTCCGCAAGGTCACAGAGACGCCGAACTACTCCGACAAGGGCGCCAAAACCATGAAGATCATCGGCGCGGTGCTGGGTATTCTGGGCTGCGTGGCTATGCTCAGTGCCGTCAGCGACAACCTGTCCTACGCCTACCACTACAACGAGTGGTGGTACTTTGCCCGGCAGCTGTTCTATCCCCTGGGCATGATGGCCGGCGGCGCGTCCCTGCTGCTGGGCAGCGGCGCCATGAAGCGCCGCCAGCGGCGCTTTGCCACCTACCTCCGCACCGTCGGGCAGAAGCAGGCCGTGCCCCTGGACTATCTGGCCCGGGCCGCCGACGTGTCCCGCCGCCGGGTGGAGAAGGACGTGAACCTGATGCTGGAAAAGGGGCTCTGGGGTGACGAGGCCTATATCGACATGGGCAGCGGTATGCTCTTCAAGTCCCAGGCCGCCGCCACGGCGTACTTTGATGCCGCCCACCGCGCCAAGGCGGAGCAGGGTCAGCCCGCACAGACCGCGCCCGCGCCGGTGGGCTACGCCGCCATCCTGGCCCAGATCCGCGAGCTGAACGACCGCATCGCCGACGAGGCCATCAGCGCCAAGCTGGACCGCATGGAGCAGGTGTCCGGCCGTATTTTCAAACTCATTGAAGAGGACGAGGCCAAGCGTGACGCCGCCGGCACGTTCCTGAACTACTACCTGCCCACCACCCTGAAGCTGCTGGAAAACTACGCCAGCTTCGAGGAGGCCGGCGTCAGCGGCGAGAACCTGAGCCAGGCCAAGGCCAAGATCGAAAAGACCATGGACAGCATCGTGGCGGGCTTCGAGCACCAGCTGGACGAGCTGTACCGCACCGATGCCATGGATATCGACAGCGATATCCGGGTGATGGAGACCATGCTGCGCCGGGACACCGCCAGCGTGGCGGACGACTTCGGCCTGAACGGCAGCAGCGCCGTGCAGCAGCGGGATGAGTAAACGAAAAGGGAAACGCAGCGCGCCTGCGTTTCCCTTTTGTGCTTGCGGCCCTTTTCCGCCCCCGCCGCGGCACAAAAAGCGCCTTGTTTGTTGACGGGACGGGAAAAATGGGGTACAATGTCGGTAACGTTACCAGCGACCTGTTTCGCGTCCTTTGACGGAACAGGCGTGCTACCATAGAGCAGACGAGCAGAGTGAGAGAAAAGGAGCTGAGCACATGACGCGGCACCCGGCCCACGACATCTACACCTACCTCGGCGCGCACCCGGCGGAGCAGGGCTTCACCTTCCGCGTGTGGGCGCCCAACGCCCGCGCCGTAGCGCTGGCCGGGGACTTCAACGGCTGGCAGCCCCGGCCCATGACCCGGCTGGATACCGGCGTGTGGGAAACGGCGGCGGAGAACGCCAAGGTCTACGACGCCTACAAATATGTGGTCACCGGCGCGGACGGCCGGGTGGTGTGGAAGGCCGATCCCTGTGCCTTCCATGCGGCCACCCGTCCCGGGACAGACAGCAAGGTCTACGACCTGTCCGGATACCAGTGGCGGGACGATGACTGGCGGCGGCAGCGGCTGGAAAAGCCGCCAGTGAACGGCGAGCTGCTGATCTACGAGGTGCATCTGGGCTCTTGGAAGCGCCACGAGGACGGCTCTCCCCTGAGCTATGTGGAGCTGGCAAAGGAGCTGCCCTCCTATGTAAAGGCCATGGGCTACAACTTCGTAGAGCTGCTGCCGGTGACGGAATACCCCCTGGACGACAGCTGGGGCTACCAGTGCACCGGCTACTTCGCCCCCACCAGCCGCTACGGCACGCCCCACGACTTCATGGCCCTGGTGGATGCCCTGCACCGGGCGGGACTGGGCGTGATACTGGACTGGGTGCCCGCCCACTTCTGTAAGGACAGCCACGGGCTTATCGAATTTGACGGCACCTGCCTCTACGAGTACGGCGACCCCCTGAAATGGGAGCACGCCGGCTGGGGCACCCGTGTATTCGACTTCGGCAAGCCGGAGGTCCGGGAATTCCTGCTGTCCTCCGCCGTCTACTGGTTGAAGGAATACCACATCGACGGGCTGCGGGTGGACGCGGTGGCGTCCATGCTGTATCTGGACTATGACCGGCAGGGCGGCGCGTGGCGTCCCAACAAAGACGGCGGCCGGGAGAACCTGGAGGCCATCGACTTCCTGCGTGAGCTGAACCGGGCAGCCTTTGCCGCCGACCCGGCGGCGCTGATGGTGGCGGAGGAGTCCACCGCGTGGCCGCTGGTCACCTATCCGCCGGAGCAGGGCGGTCTGGGCTTCAACCTGAAGTGGAACATGGGCTGGATGAACGACCTGTGCCACTATCTGAAGATGGACCCCTACTTCCGCCAGTTCCACCACCGGGACGTGACGTTCTCCATGGTCTACGCCTTCTCGGAAAACTACGTCCTGCCCCTGTCCCACGACGAGGTGGTCCACATGAAGGGCTCTCTCCGGGGCAAGATGCCCGGCGACGACTGGCGGCAGCTGGCCGGTGTAAGGAGTTTCTGGGCCTATATGCTGTGCCACCCCGGCAAGAAGCTGCTGTTCATGGGCAGCGAGCTGCCCCAGTGGCACGAGTGGGACTTCCGCGGCCAGCTGGACTGGTATCTGCTGGACGATCCCGCCTGCCGGGCCAGCCATGAGTGCCTGCGGCAGCTGAACCGGCTGTATAAGCGCAACCGGTGCCTGTGGGAAAACGACCGGGACTGGGACGGCTTTACATGGCTGGTGGCCGATGATAACCACAACAACGTGCTGGTGTTTCTGCGGCGGGACCGCAGGGGCCACGAGCTGATCTGCGCGGTGAACTTTGCGCCGGTGCCCTGGGACAACTACCGCTTCGGCGTGCCGGCAGCGGCGCGGTATGAGGTGCTGTTCAACACGGACGACGCCTGCTGGGGCGGCAGCGGCTGCGCCCTTCCGGCGGGCAGCCGGATCGACGTGGACGAGATCCCCTCCCACGGGCGGGAGACGTCCCTTTCCCTGACCATTCCGCCCTTGGGCGCGGTGCTGCTGCGCCGGGAGGGAAAACGCCCCCAGAAAAAACAGAACACAGGAGGTACGCAAGGATGAAAAAAGAGTGTGTGGCGATGCTGCTGGCCGGCGGCCAGGGCAGCCGCCTGTACGTGCTCACCGGCAGCATGGCCAAGCCCGCCGTACCCTTCGGCGGCAAATTCCGCATCATCGACTTTCCCCTGTCCAACTGTACCAACTCCGGCATCGACACCGTGGGCGTACTGACCCAGTACCGGCCACTGGAGCTGAACACCTACATCGGCAGCGGCCAGCCCTGGGAGCTGGACCGTGTCAACGGCGGCGTACATATCCTGCCACCCTACCAGAGCGCCGGCGGCGCCGTCTGGTACAAGGGCACCGCCAACGCCATCTACCAGAACATCGGCTTCGTGGATCTGTACGACCCGGAGTACGTACTGGTGCTCTCCGGCGACCACATCTATAAGATGGACTACTCCCTGATGCTGCGCCGCCACAAGGCCACCGGCGCCGACTGCACCATCTCCGTCATGGAGGTGCCATGGGAGGATGCGCCGCGCTTTGGTATTATGAATGTGGATGAAAACGACACGATCACGGAATTCGAGGAAAAGCCCGCGCATCCCAAGAGCAACTTGG
>OLRO01001820.1_pt1 | contig 11359 bp, 6 predicted proteins | sample 1673131 | NCBI WGS metagenome assembly OLRO01 (sample SAMEA3136757, study PRJEB25190) | human gut metagenome | biome: human gut; feature: human-associated habitat; material: faeces | place: Austria | collected 2013 | reverse complement strand
TTCATCATCAATATAAAATGGCATTGGAAGAACTTTGATTCCTAATTTTTCTGCTTCTTCTGTAAGTATTCCGCTATGACTATCTGTCATGATTCCTATTTTTTTCATTATAATAATCTCCTTCGTAATAAAATCATTTTATCCACCGACCATAAACTTCATTTATCATATATTTCCAATTTAACTCTTTATTGACATAAGAATATCCATTTTCTCCATATTTTTTTCGTAGTTCCGGCTCACGAATTAATTGTTCAATCAAATTAGCCATATCTTTAATAATTTTATCTTTACTTTGATTTACATCAATAAACAGGCCGCATTGTTTTTCGTTTAATATTCTTGCAAACGCCATATCTAACGCAACAATTGGCAATTTATGCGCCATAGCCTCTACTAATACACTTCCCCCACTTTCTCTCAATGATGGAAGTATAAAAACATCTGAATTTATATACGCTTCTTCTATTTCGTCATACGGTACGCTTCCTCTCATATGCACAACATTTTGAAGTTTTTTTTCATATATGCTTTTTTCAATTATGTTTTTTTGCTCACCATCCCCGAAAATATCAACAGAAAAATTCATACTTTTATCCAATTGTTCAATAACATCCAAAAAAAGCAAAACACCTTTTTTATTGATCAAACGTCCAACAAATAATAACCTAATGGTTTCATTTTTTTCTTTTTTCTCTTTCCTCGTCGTCTCTCTTGTCGAAAGGGAGGCAAAAAGAAAAAGGAAGAAAAAAAACCGGTCACCGTTTCTTGAAAGAAGAATGTCAACTCGCGCTGCTTTCGTTTTCAAAAGCGGGTGCAAAGGTAAGGACTTTAAAGCATAACTTCCAAATGTTTCGGAAGTTTTTTTTCATTTTTCTTTTCCAAAACCGAAGTTCCGAAAGAAACCTATGGCAAAGAAGAGAAAAATGGAAGCTTACCGCTCCGTTTTACTGTCAGAATGTCAAAACATCGCCGCCTTCGTTCCCGAAAGCGGATGCAAAAGTAGCGCTTTTACGGACATCTGCAAAATATATACAAGCTTTTTTTGAGGGTTTACGTGAACTTTTTCATAACTAGCTGATTGATAGATATGTTTTAAAGCATGTTTTTTAAAGGGAAAGAAAGGCAGGAAGGAAGGGGACACATTATATATATACGCGCGCGCATCGGAATATACTAAGTTCACCCCTTGACATAGACCACTGAACGGCCGGCACCACGCTTGAGGAGCCCAAAGAGAACTGACAATAAACCTGCGAAAGGCTACATCCGGAAAGCCCGGATACTAAACGAGAACTACTGAACAACTTTTCTCACTACAGATATGTTTCTTTCTTACCACACCCGCGTTTCTTTCTTTCCACAGCTGTGGTAAGAAAAGAACATTGCTGTGGAAAGATTAGTTTTTAGAGAAAAACAAGGTAGTACATCGCAGTTTTTTTCCTAACTCTTAGGTGTCATCTACGCACCATACTGCGACAATCAGTAGAAGCCTTTATCAAATCCACTTCTGTGCCCTACCCAAAGAACGCACAACGGCAGCAAACTCTTCCCGAGGAATGATAGCCTTATTACGTGTTTTCAAACGATTATTATAAACGGTCTGAGGTGAATAATGCAAGAATTCGGCAATCTTCACACTATCAGTGATACCTAAACGCACCAAAGCATAAATGCGCAATTCCGTATTCAGCAGCTCACCATCTTTTAGCACAATCTGCTCGTCAGGATGGAGCAAGGCATTGAAGTCACTTACGAAATCCGGATAAATGTGCAAGAAGATAGCATCAAAGTTATGATAGAACTCTTTCAACTCATTCTGTGCCATAGAATGAGTATCGGTCAATGCTTTCACATCCTCCAACTGGTTTGCCTTAAGCTTACGATTGATATTTTTCCGATACTCATCCAGCTTACTGATATAATTGGAACAAATGGAAAAGACATAACCTATGTATTCCTCCTTCACATAGTTGGATTCACGAAGCTGATTATTGGTATCCCTCAACTGTTCATTCAAAGAAGTAAGCTGTACATTCGTTTCTGCCACTTGTCCGTGCATTTTCGAAAGCTCTTCCACATGCTTATTCAAGCGGTTGTTTGCCTCATTCAGCTGTTGGCGCGACTGCTTCAACCGCTTCATCTGCTTGTATATATATAGGAAGGCAAACAAGGATATCAAAGACAAGACACTGACCAGTACCAAATACATACGTAACCGCGCTTCTTGCCTCTGATTACGTTCCTGATAGATCTGATGAATGGTGTCCTGCACCGCAGAGATGCCCACTACCCTCACCCGGTTCCGATATGCCAAGGCATTCTGCAAGCAGTAACTCATGTAGACATAAGCATGGTCAATATCACCCAAACTAAAAAGTACCCCCGCCAGCTCTTCCAACGAAGCAATATCTTTATTGGAGATACGTACATCGGCCATAGCAGAATATATCAGGTAAGTCAGATAATTTTCCTGCTCATCGGACTCGCGATAAAAGCAGGCCAGCACGTAAGCATTCATGGCATCGCGCCGAGTGTCGAATGCAGAATTAAGAATTCCCTTCTGCAAACGTTCTTTAAAAACATACATACTGTCCGTACCTTGTACTACCTGCCCTTTATACCACAAGAACCAGGGGTCTTCAGGGGTAAGAACCATATTCAAAGAGTCCTTGTAAACACGCTCCAACTGTGCATAATGTTCATGCAAAGTACCCATTTCACTACCGGTATACTGATTGAAATGCGAATACAGATACAACATTTGTCCGTAATAGTCCACTAACAATTCTTTGGGGAGCGAACCGCCTGAAACTCCGCGCAATTCATCCTGAGCTTCTTTCAACAAACCGGTGGCAGCCAACAGAAAAGACTTTTTTATCTTCCACTCCATCTGCCGGTATTTATCATTCTGCTTATAAACTATATTCAAATTGTCTACCACATAATTCATTGCAGAATCGGCGTTATAGACGCAATACTCATCATAAAGATTTTTATTCAGCCAATATCTCTCTTCCAAAGTACGCACATCCTTTTGCAGCTTGTGCAACTGGGCAATCTTCGCCTCTTTAAGCATAGCAAACGTGTTTTTTTGCGCAATCAGAGAGTCAAGGCGCACCAGCAGTTCTTTTATCTTTTCACTGTAAGGTGCCGCATTCAGAAAGGTACACCCCATCAGTAAAAATAGTAAAGCTATGATTTTTCTTTTCATTTCTATTATTTATATAAGGCTGAGAGCACAAAGATAAATTAATCTATCTAAACATAAACTACCTCCACCCTAAAAAGTACATGAAATTTAAGAGATATTTCGACCGCTCAAAGCGACAAAACAGTATATACAGACCTCCTTCCATAGTGGCCGACCTTTACTTTACACAGCAATCAGCAAGAATACAACTTATTATATATCTGATATTTACATTTCACACAGACTTACTTCTCCATATTACCTGCCTATCGGACGAATAGGGTTGTCCGCTATCTTTGCAGCACAGAAAGAAAAGTGTACTATGGAAAACCACCAATCTCTATTAGGACATACTTTTCTAATAATAAATTAAATCTTTCAATTAAAGTACTATGAGAATGATTACAAGAAATCTTCTTACGCGGAGTTACAAGCTCCTTTTGACATTACTCGTACTGCTAATGTCAACAAATGCATTTGCCCAACGATTGACAGCTACGGGTAAAGTAACAGATGCTGCAGGCCTGGAGGTCATTGGCGCATCCGTATTGGAAAAGGGTACCGCCAACGGTGTTGTTACCAATCTGGACGGGGAGTTTTCCCTGAGTGTAGGACAGAATGCCACACTGGTAATATCCTTCATCGGCTACAAAACGATAGAGGTAAAAGCAACCACCAACATGAATATCACATTGCAGGAAGATAACGAACTGCTGGACGAAGTGGTAGTTATCGGTTATGGAAGTGTGAAGCGTAAAGACGTAACCACAGCCGTATCCACGGTTTCTACAAAGGATTTGGACCAACGCCCCATTGTATCGGCAGCCCAAGCCCTGCAAGGCAAAGCAGCCGGCGTGTCGGTTATGCAACCCAGCGGTGAACCGGGCGGAGGCATGAGCATCCGCGTACGTGGTACCACCTCATTCAACGGCAGCAACGACCCGCTCTACGTAGTGGACGGTGTGCCCGTGGACAACATCAACTTTCTCTCTCCCAACGACATTGAAAGTCTCTCGATCCTAAAGGATGCCTCATCGGCAGCCATCTATGGTTCGCGTGCAGCCAACGGTGTGGTACTGATTACGACCAAAGCCGGAGCAGAAGGCAATGCCAAAGTGGCACTGAACGTACAATATGGTATGACGAAAGTAGCCAAGAGCATGGATGCCCTGAATACAGAACAATACCGTGAGTTACAGGAAGAAATCGGGGCTGTCAACCCCGCTGCCCTTGAAGGTCTAACAGACCAGACAGACTGGTTTGATGAAGTTTACAAAACCGGACAGACCCAAAACTACCAGGTGTCCGTATCTAACGGAAACGAAAAGATGAAATACTTCCTCTCTGCCGGTTATCTGAATGAAAAAGGCATTTTGGAAGGCACGTACTTCAAACGATATAGCTTCCGTGCCAACATTGACAACCAGATACGCAGTTGGCTGAACGTAAGTGCCAATATCTCCTACTCCGACAATATCGGAAACACCGGCATCATTTCCGGTACGGGTGCCAACCGTGGCGGTGTAGTCCTCTCGGTTATCAACACACCGACCTATGCTCCTATTTGGGACCCTGAAAAGCCGAATCAATACAATAAGAACTTCTACGGGGTAAATATCATGAACCCGATGGAAAACCTGGCCCGCCAGAAAAACAACAAGAACAAGGAGAACCGCCTCATCGCATCCGGAGCCGCTACCATCAGCTTTCTGCCCAACCTGAAGTTGAAATCATCCGTAGCCCTGGACCGCCGTAACGGTGTAAGCACCACATTCCTCGATCCAATATCGACCACCGACGGACGCAACAGCTTCGGTACAGCTTCCGACAACCGAAACATGAATACCGTATTGGTTTTCGACAATATATTGACTTACAACACCAACATCAAGAAACATGGTATCGACGTCATGGCAGGTTCTTCCTATACCAAATCGGACTATACCAACAGCTGGATAAACGGCTCACACTTCCGGGACGATAAGATACAGACTCTGAATGCCGCCAATAAAATTTCATGGGACGGTACCGGAACAGGAGCTTCACAGTGGGCTATCTCTTCCTATTTCGCCCGCGTGTCCTACAATTATGACAGCAAGTACATGCTTACCATGAACATGCGTGCCGACGGTTCGTCCAAACTGCATCCCGACCATCGTTGGGGCATTTTCCCGTCCTTCTCGGCTGCCTGGCGCATTTCATCGGAAAAATTCATGAAAGACATCACTTGGATTGATGACCTGAAACTCCGTGGCGGCTGGGGACAGACCGGTAACCAAAGCGGCATAGGCGATTACTCGTATCTGCAACGCTACAACATCAACCGCATACCGTGGTTCGAAGAGGGCAACGACCATGCTGTTCCCGGCATCAGCCAGGCCAACCTGAGAACAAGTGACCTGAAATGGGAAACCACCAGCCAGACCAACATCGGCCTTGACCTGACCGTACTGAACAACAGACTGACCTTCAGCATGGACTACTATTACAAGAAAACCACAGACATGTTGATGAACGTAAGTCTGCCTGCGGGTGCGGCAGCAACCACCAGCATCACCCGTAACGAAGGCGAGATGACCAACAAGGGATTCGAGTTCGCCATCAACTCCCACAACCTGACCGGCGAGTTTTCCTGGGATACAGACTTCAACATTTCTTTCAATAAGAACAAGCTGACCAAGCTGTCATTGCAGAAAATCTATACAGCAGCAAGCAGTGCCGAGGTGGTGAAAGAAAATATCGTACGCAATGAGCCCGGACGTCCTTTGGGTGGTTTCTACGGTTACATCAGCGACGGCGTAGACCCTGAAACCGGTAACCTGATCTATCGCGACCTTAACGAAGACGGCAAGATTTCCACTTCCGACCGTACCTATATCGGCGACCCGAACCCCGACTTCATCTACGGATTGACAAACACCTTTACATGGAAAGACCTCAGCCTGAGCATCTTCATCCAGGGAAGCTACGGAAACGACATCTTCAATGTGTCCCGTATGGAAACCGAAGGCATGTACGACGGCAAAAACCAGTCAACGGAAGTATTGAAACGCTGGAGAATCCCCGGACAGATTACGAATGTCCCGAAAGCCAACTTCAACATCAAGAACTCCACTTATTTTGTAGAAGACGGCAGCTACCTGCGTGTCAAAGACATTTCACTCTCTTACAACATCCGTTGCCGCCAGTTCAAGAAATGGGGTATCAGCCGCGTACAGCCTTACTTTACCGCCAGCAACTTGCTGACCTGGACCAGCTATTCAGGTATGGACCCCGAAGTGAACCAATATGGCAACAGCGGTTCTGTACAGGGCATCGACTATGGAACTTACCCGCAGAGCAAATCATTCGTTTTCGGTATCAATGTTGAATTCTAAAAAAGGAAGAAATAACTTATGAAACTAAACCATATATATAAAAGTATAGCTTGCGGTGTATTGTTGGCAATGACCGCAACCTCATGTGACTTGGACTATAATCCGGTAGACACCTACTCGGATGTAACGGAAGGAGTGAACAAAACTGATGAAAAGCCTATTTTCAACAGTGTGCAAGACGTGGAAACTTCAATGGTAACCCTTCACAAAAAATTTCGTGACCGGCAGGAGCACTGGTATGTCGACAAACTGCTTATCGGTGACGCTCATTCCGATAATGCCTACGCCGGAACAACGGGGGCCGAAGTGGTGCCTTACGAAACCAACTCCATTGAAGGCTCTAATTCTGTACTAAAACGTGACTGGGACCGTTTCTTAGGCGACATTGCCGTTGCCAACCGCATCATCGTGGGCTGTGACCAGCTCAAGGCACTCAGTGAAAGTGAACGCGGCAAGTATCAGTCACAAGCCAAGATATTCCGTGCCATGGTCATGTTCGATATGGTACGCTTATGGGGTAACTTCCCGGTCATCACTACCGTGGGCGGTGACATTACCGAAGACAACGTAGAAGAAATGTACCCGACCTATTTTCCTCCACAGAATACGGCTGAAGAGGCTTACGCCCAAATAGAGAAAGACCTGACTGAAGCAGTGGAAAACCCCAACACACCGACAAACGACACATCAGACAAGAGCATACTTACCAAATCGGTGGCACGTGCCATGCTTGCCAAGGTCTATGCAGAAAAACCTCTGCGCGATTATGCAAAGGTTATCAAATATGCCGATGAACTTGCTGCCGACGGCTTCGACCTCGTGGAAGACTTCAGCGACCTTTGGGCGTATGATACGGAAAAAAAAGACTGCCGGGTACGCAATACCAAGGAGGCAATTCTCGAAGCCCACTTTCCTCCCGGCTCCGGCAACTGGTGTACTTGGATGTTCGGCCGTAACTTGAGCAACTGGGATGAAAGTTTCACCTGGGCCAAATGGATTACCCCTTCCCGTGACCTTATCCGCCTCTATGAAGAGCAAGGAGACACGAAACGTTACAATGAATCTGTTGTATGGTATGACTGCGGATGGAGCAACTATTATCCGGCAGACCATTATGCCTTCATGTACAAATGCCGCTCTGCGTTCAACAGCATTATCTATCTGCGATATGCCGATATCCTGCTCCTCAAAGCCGAAGCAAAAATTATGGGAGAGGCTCCCGACCTGAACGGTGCAGCCGACATCATCGACCGCATCCGCAACCGCGCCGGACTGGGCAAACTTCCACAAAGCACCCGCAGCAGTAAAGAAGCATTGCTCCAAGCTTATATGGACGAACGCCGCATGGAGCTTGCCTTTGAAGGACAGCGCTGGTACGACCTTTGCCGCCTCAATAAGGTAGAAGAAGTGATGAACGCCGTTTACGCCAAAGACAGCGGCCGCCATGCACAAGAAAATCTGTTCAATGAGAACTCCTATCTGCTGGCTATTCCCCAAGGAGCCATCGACCAGAACGAAAATCTGATACAGAACCCGGGCTATTAATACTAATGAGTAATATAAAAATCAATTGAATATGAATTTAAGAAATATATTCACTACCGCATTAGGCTGCTTCACCATACTGGCAGCCTGCGGCAATGACAATGACAGTAACATCACCCCTACACCGGAACCCAAGCCAGACCAACCCACGGAAGAGGCAAAGGATGTTACCCTCTATGTAACGAACACCAGTCGTACTTATGATTTGACAAAGTCCGGGCTGGCCTTCGGCACCGGAAGCAACATGTCACCTTCTACCGTGACACTCAACCCTGCCACCCGCTATCAGGAAATGGACGGTTTCGGTGCAGCCATCACCGGCTCTACCGGTTACAACCTGATGCAGATGACACAAGAGAACCGCACGAAGTTTCTGACTGAAACATTCTCGGACAAAGAAGGCTATGGCTTCAGCTATGTACGTATTGCCATCGGTTGTTCCGACTTCTCATTCAGTGAATTCACTTGCTGTGACGAAAAGGGACTTGAGCACTTTGCCCTTCCGATGGAAGACACCAAATATGTGATTCCTATATTGAAGGAAATTCTGGCAATCAATCCTGCCGTCAAAATAATTGCCGCTCCCTGGACATGTCCGAAGTGGATGAAAGTGAAAAGCCTGGAGGAACGTGTACCCTTTGACTCATGGACCAGCGGACACTTGAACCCCGAATATTACAGAACGTATGGCGACTATTTCGTAAAATGGATACAAGCTTTCGAAAAGGAAGGCATCAAAATCCACGCTGTGACTCCGCAGAACGAACCGCTGAACCACGGTAACTCAGCATCCTTGTTCATGGGATGGGAAGAAGCCCGTGACTTCATCAAGACCGGCCTGGGCCCTGCCTTCAAAGAAGCCGGAGTTACTACAAAGATTTATGTTTTCGACCATAACTACAACTACGACAATCTGGCCGACCAAAAAAGTTACCCTACCAAGATTTATGATGATGCGGAAGCCTCACAATACATTGCGGGCGCTGCCTACCATAATTATGGCGGTAACCGTTCTGAGTTGCTGAATATCCACAAACTCTATCCCAACAAGGAACTGCTTTTTACGGAAACCTCCATCGGTACTTGGAACTCCGGTCGCGATTTGGAAGCACGCCTGCTTAACGATATGGAAGAAATAGCATTGGGAACAGCCAACAACTGGTGCCGCGGCACCATTGTGTGGAATCTGATGTTAGACAGTGACCTGGGACCGGTAAGTCCCTCAGATGGTTCTTGCAAGACCTGCTACGGTGCAGTGGATATTGACAATACAAACTATTCTAAAATTGTCCGTAATTCCCATTATTACCTTATCGGGCACATGTCTTCAGTCGTGAAACCGGGAGCTGTACGTATCGGAACGACCGGTTACACAGCCAACGGAATCACCTACTCCGCCTTCGAGAATACGGACGGTACCTATGCACTCGTATTGGCAAACAACAATGCAGATGCCAAGCGAATCACCGTAAGCGACGGCACACACTACTTTTCCTACGAAGTTCCGGCCAAAGCAGTCGTTTCTTACCGTTGGAAAAAATAAAACTAATAATTTAAACAGAAGATTATAATGAAAAGCTTAAAATACTATCTAATGGCATTGGCAGGCATAGCCATGCTGAATGCTTGCAGCGATGACGATCCGGTTCCCGGCAACCCGACAATGGACTTTCAGGCAGAACCTTCTTCAGCCTTGTTCGGAGACAGTCTGCCTTTTACAATCAAGGCATCGGACGCAGATGTACCCCTTTCCACGTTAAAAGCGCGGTTATACTTCAGCGACGAAATGGTGTCAGAGACTATAATCCGTACAAAAGTAAACGGTCAAGACTATACCGGGAAAATATATGTTCCCTATCTGGCAAATATTCCCAACGGAACAGCTACATTGAAGTTCATTCTGCAGAACATCAATTTCACAATTACAGAAAAAAGCTATGACGTGGCGCTGAGTCGTCCGGACTTCCCCTACCTAACCCTGATTTCCGGAGACCAAGAATACCGCATGGAAAAAGTCGCAGCCAATCAGTATAGCGTGACCGGTGAATTTGCACAAAAAGTGAAAGGTTACATCAAAGCTCCTAAAGTAGGCGCCAACGGGAATGAAATCAACTTCGGATGGAGCAACGGTGCCATTACACAAGGTACCTCCAGTGAAATTACCTTCTCCAATCTGTCAGCTGGAGAATATTCCATCTCCTTCAATACGTTGACTTATGCAGCCGCTCCTTTCGTGAAACTACTGCTGAACGGTTCTGAAATGGAGATGGTGGATGATGACCATTACAGCATCGACCTCAATCTGAAGCAAGGGGACAACATCACTGCAGACATTCCCAACTTCGACCAATATTGGATAGACCCCGACTTCTTCGAAAAGAATGAAGACGGTTCGCTGAAGTTCCTGCCCATCGATGGAACTTATCGCGTCATTGCCAACCTGGCCCTGAATTATCTGGAAGTATTGAAAATGAACGGAACAAGCACCGCCACTCTGAACGATGACGGAACCGGCGCCCTTTGGATTATCGGTGACGGTATCGGTAAACCTTCCGTAGCGACCAATGCCGTAGGTTGGACTACAGAAAAAGGTCTCTGCATGTCACAGATTGAAGCGAAGAAGTATCAGGTAACAGTAGTAGCGGGAGAGCAAATCAAATCTGATGACATCAACTTCAAGTTCTTCCACCAGCAAGGTTGGGGAGGTGAATATAAAAACGATGCCTTGTCTACCACCAGTGACTTAGTATTTATAGGTGACGGTACCAACGGACGTGATGCCGGCAACTTGGGCCTCGTAGAAGGCAAAAGCCTGGAAAACGGTGTCGCTTACCGGTTCACAGTTGACGTAACGGCAGGTGTCTCTTCGGCAGTTCTGACAGTAGAAAAGGTAGAAAGATAGACGGATAACGCAGAAGATTAACTAAATGAGAAAGGGGCTGGCTCTATAAAAGAGTTCAGCCCCTCTTGTTTATGCAGAATATATGTTCCGGATTTAGCTTAAACCTTCTTTCGCCTCCTCTTGTGGAATACGTACCGAAGTGTAAAGCTCAAGAATGGCGGCTATCGTCAGAGACACAATCCATTCATTGCCCCTTGTAAAGAGCATGAATGCCCCCGTAAGCACCAGCAAAAGCGCACCGAATATTTGCTGTCGGCGCAGGCGTTTGACAGTGGGGCTTTTACATTTGGACGGAGAATTAATTTGGGCCAAAGCAACCATCGTAGCGCCGATAGTATATAC
>OLRO01001802.1_pt1 | contig 11453 bp, 7 predicted proteins | sample 1673131 | NCBI WGS metagenome assembly OLRO01 (sample SAMEA3136757, study PRJEB25190) | human gut metagenome | biome: human gut; feature: human-associated habitat; material: faeces | place: Austria | collected 2013 | reverse complement strand
GGATGAAGAAAATAAGCAAAATCAAGTTTATGCTTTATTAACGAGAAGTTTTCTACAGGGGTGCTGAGTAGTTACTTGTTGCTCAGGCACTTATAAATAATGTTAAACTATAGTGTTGCGGAATTAAGGGTTTATAATTTATAGTTTATAGAACATTCTATATTGTTTATAGTTTATAGAACATTCTATTTAATGTGAACCTTGGTTTCTACATTCAGTCCGGCACGGAGCAGGGCTATCTGTTTCGGGTCATTGTCCTTGGTAAGGGCGATGCGAACAGGCACACGCTGCTCTACCTTTACGAAGTTGCCGGTGGCATTATCCACAGGAATCATGGAATAGGCATTGCCGGCTGCGGCAGAAAGGGCTTCTACCTTGCCATGGAATACTACACCCGGGATGGCATCGGCGGTGAAATCTACTGTCTTGCCCACGGTGATGCCGTCCATCTGAGTCTCACGATAGTTGGCTACCACCCAAACATCATTGTCATCCACGATGCGGGCGAGCATCTGACCAGGCTGTACCAGCTGTCCCTCGTGAATATCCTTTCTTCCCATCACGCCATCGCAGGTTGCCACGATTACGGTATAGGAAAGGTTGAGGCGAGCCAGGTTGAGCTGTGCCTCTGCCACGCTCTCTCCGGCACGTGAACCGCCGAGCTGCTGGGTCTGTACATTGCGAACCGATGCGGCACTAGCCTTGCGGCTGCTTGCCTGCTCATAACGCGCCTTGGCTCCCAGATAGCGGGCATAGGCATTGTCGTATTGCTGACGGGTTACCGCATCCTTCTTCATCAGGGCTGCAAAGCGGTCGAAGTCCTGCTTGGCATTCATCATATCCACACGAGCCTCCTCGATGCCGGCAGCCGCTGTCTGCACATTGGTATTGGTGGTGCCCATGCTGGCGGTTACTACCGAAGAACTTGACTTGGAGCCACGCAAGCCGGCTTCTGCCTGAGCCACATGCAGACGGAACTCTGCATCCTCGATGATAACAAGGGTATCGCCCTTCTTTACGTGCTGATAGTCGTTGAAACGAATCTCCTTGATGAATCCCGGTACACGGGTATTGATAGGGGTGATATGGCGGTTTACCTGTGCATCATCTGTGTAAGCCACATCGCTGCCATGATAGAAATGGCTGAAGCACCAGCCGATAGCTCCCAGGAAAAGGAGGATAATCACTACATTATATATTCTCTTGATAATCTTCTTGCTCATAATTTTGCTAGTTTATTTTATAGTTTTTGAAGAGCAAATGAATTGGCTTTCCCTTCGGACGCCGAACGTTGTTTCTTCACTCTTCGTTCTTCACTTTCTAAATCTCTCCTGCCACGTACTTCATGCGATAGTAGGCATAGACGATGTTGATGCGGGCATCCACCTCGCTGAGCTCGGCATTGAGCTTGAGATTGGAGGCATCCACCATGTCTGTAACCAGAGCGAGCTGGCTGAGATAGCGGGCATTCATCACGTCGTAGTTCTGTTGTGCCAGTTCCACGCTCTTTCGCTGCGTTTCCAGTTCTACATAGGTTTGCTGATACTGCAAGTAGGCAGCCTGCACATTATTGTTGAGCTGCTCTGCCTGAACGGCATGTGCCTCTTTAGCCTGTCGGGTCTCTACGGCTGCCTGCTTGATGCGTTTGTTGCTCTTGAAGAGAGAGCTGAGGCTGTATTTCACGCCTACGCCCACATACCAGACGTTGAGGTTCTTTTCAACAGGTGGCAATTCGAAGAGGATAGGTCCGTCGAAGTTGTCAGCGGCAACGAAAGCTACCTTTGGCAGAAGATCGCTCTTGGCTATCTTCTCTTTCTGTTCAGCGCAGCGGATGGCGTTGTTGCTCTGCTCCAGGAGTGGAGAATTCAGGGTGCCTGCCGTCTGCCAGTAAGCCTCACCCTCCTTGCCGTAGGTCTTGTCGGCGATAGTAGCATCGGGGATAATCTGAATCTCCTGGCTTGTCTGGTTCATCTGGCTTCCTTCTTTCTTCAGGTATCCCAGGTTCATTCCTAGGATATTGCAAAGCTGATGGTTCAGGATGCTCCGGTTGTTTCGGAGCGCCGTCAGACCGAGTTTGAGACTTTCCATCTGGAGTTCGTATCGGGTGATGTCATTCTTCAGCGCCATTCCGTGCGTCTGTTTCTCCTTGATGTCATCGATGAGCTGGCGGGTCAACTCGATGTTCTTTTCATACACCTTGATGCGGTTGTCTATCTTATAGAGGTCGAGATATTGCCCCAGGGCGATGAAGCGGATCTGCTGTCGGGTGAGTTTCACGCCTACTTCTGCCTGCTGCTTTCCGAGTTCGGCGAGTTTGATACCTGCGTTGATGGCTCCACCGGCGTAAACCACCTGCTGTGCCTGGAAGGCGAAGTTGTTGCCGAAATGTGGGGATTTCAGTCCATGAACGTTGCTGAAGTTACGGTCGGTAATCAGCGCATTGCCGATGTAGCTGAATGAGAGGGAAGCATCGAGGTCGGGCAGTTTCTTGCTTTTGGCCGCTTCGATGCCGAGATGGGCTGCTTCTACTCCAGATAATGAAGTGCGGAGGCTTTTGCTGTTATCCTCAACCTTCTGGAAGAGCTGGCTGATGGTCATGTTTTCTTTCTTGCTGACGGGCAAGGAAGCAGCCGCTCCTACGGTGGTTTGTGATTGAGCCGAAGCCCAATGGGTTCCTCCTGCAAGCAGAAGGCTTACAAATAAGATGTTCTTAATCATTGATCATTACTTTTTGAATTTCGGGTGCAAAGGTACGGAGTTTTGAGCGAACAATCGCTTTAAATATTTCGCAGCGGATGGACGATTTGGGAATAATAGTTCTTTTATATCACATATTTTGTGTAATTTTGCAACAGAAATAGGAATAAAGAGATATAATAACTCTATATATAATAAGGTGTAGATGGAATTATCAGAATTAAGCAGTCAGCAGGAAGCAAGTCTTTTCCTCTCTGGTTTGGAGGAATGGCAGGAGGGTCCGCAAGTTTTGACTTACGGAGCAATATTGATTTGCCGAAAAGGAAAGGCGAGGCTGAATGTGAATTATAAGGATTGGGAACTTTATGAGGGGGCGGTGATTACGCTGTTCCCGAATGATGTAGTAGAATTGAAGGTTGACGGGGATTGCAAATCCCCTGAAACTGAAAACGGAGATTGCAAATCCCCTCAAACTGCGAACAATTTCCAAGCCGAAATCCTGAAATATAATCCTTCCTTGCTTCGTGAAGCAAGCTTGCAGCTGGAGCAGACGGTGTATTCTTCCTTGCGGAAAGACCGCTGCCGGCAGGATACCCCCGTAGTAACAAACATCATCAATGGGATGTTCTCCTTATTGAAGGTATATTTCGACCAGTCGGAGTGTACCTGCATCTCGCAGTTGGTATTGTGCCAGTTGAAGGCATTCTTCATCGGTTTTCATGAGTATCTTCAGCGCAATCCGCAATACCGGCCAGATGAAGTAAAATCGTATCGCGTAAGGGAACTGTTCAATCGGTTTATGATGCTGCTGGAGAGGGATTACAAGATATCAAGGGATGTGAACTATTATGCTGCCCAGATGAATATCTCTTCGAAATATCTGACCAACATCGTGAACCAGGTGACGGGGCATACCCCCAAGACCATCATCGGTCAATACGTGATTCTGCAGCTCAAGCTGCATCTTAAGCGAAGCACGCAAAGCATCAAGGAGATGGCCTGGGAGTTTCATTTCGCCGACGTCAGTTTCTTCTGCCGATATTTCAAGAAGCATACAGGTCTGACACCACAGCAGATAAGGTCGTAATCACAAACTGCAGTTTTGCTCTGATTTCAGCTTCTTCAATCTTGCCGATGTGTTCTGGGGAGAGAGCCTTGAGTTCTTCGAGGCATCCCATCTGCATCATGGTGGCGATAGGGAGGAGCTTATGTGCCGTCTTTCCTATGCGGTCGGTAGATAAGGATTCCTCTTCTATTGCCTCTTTCAGATTCTCAAGGTGTGCGGCAAGTTCCTGCTTCACGGTATCGAGAATCTCTTTTGCCGCTTCTTCGTCGCCTCCGGAAAAAGCGAGGAGCGAATCAAGCTGAGGCTTGGATTGGGACTCTATTCCTAGGATATCGGATAGCTTCTCTATGCTGAATGGCTTGAACAGGCAATCGTCGAAGCCGGCTTTCAGAAGCTGTTCCAGGATGCTTGTATCGTGAGCTGTCATCGCTACCACCATCATATTGGTATGGTTGATGTGGGCAATCATATCCATGCCGTTCATCTCCGGCATTTCGATATCCATCAGCATCAGGGCAGGCTGTTCGTTATGTAGTGTGGTGAGGGCATCCATCACATGGTTGCAGGCGAATACCTGCCAGGTGTCGCCTATGATGCGGCGCAACATCTCCTGGAGAAGCTGGAGCTGCAGCTTGTCATCATCCAGAATCAGAATCTTGTGGTTGGCAAATTCCGGCTTCTTCTTTATATCTGTAACCTGATGGCTGCCGGAATTCTGTCCTTCCTTATCTTGAGCAGAATCGGGAGAAGGATCATGCTTAACTTCTGATGGAGCCATTTCCGGAGACTCCTCCTTTGGTGCTGGCTCGATAGGGATGGTGACGATGAAGGTAGAACCTTTGCCCAGGGTAGAGTGGAGGATGATTTCTCCACCAAGCAGCGAAACCAGTTCCTGGGTGATGGACAATCCCAAACCGGTACCCTCGATGCCCTGGGCGCTCTTCAATCTCGTAAACGCCTGGAACACCTTCTGTCTCTCCTCATCGGTCATTCCCTTTCCCGTATCCTTTACGCTCAGGGTAAGCGTAGGCTTGCCCTGAATTTCTGAAACCTGTGCCTGGATGGTAACGTTGCCCCGGTCGGTATATTTGATGGCGTTGCTTACCAGATTATCCAATATCTGACGAATGCGGAAGGCATCAGCACGGAAGAATTTCTTCTTCATTGGAGAATCTGAAGTTTCCGAAGAATCTGAAGAATCCGAAGTTCCCATTCCCTTTATTTTGCATTCGAACGAAATCGCCAGTCCTTTCTCTTCTGCTCTCAATTTCATTCCCTCTACCGATTCTGCTACCAGTTGTGTCGGTGAGAAAGAGGTAGGCTGAACCTTCATCAGTCCGTTCTCCAACTGATGATAATCGAGCAGCGAGGCAACGAGATGTGAAAGATGAGCGGCAGAGTTCTTGATGTTCTGGAGGCATTCGATGCCCTGAGGATTGCTGACGTAATCTTTCATCAGATCGATGAAGCCCGAGATAGAGGCAGCTGGCGCCTTGATATCGTGGGTGATGGTGAGGAGCAGGCGCTCGCGCTGGTTCATGATACGCTGGATTTCCTCATTGGCAGCCTCCAGGTTTTCCCTGTAGATACGCTCCTTTCTGGCATCGCGCCAGATAAACCAGATCATGATGACGATGGCAAAGAAGGCTACGATGGCGAGCAGTTCCATCTGCCACAACAGATGCTTTCTTGCTTCCATCGCCTTCTCGATGGCTTCCTGCATGTTGTCTTTTTCACGCTGGTGTACATCGCTCAGATGTTTGGCGGAGCGCAGGGCGAGTTTGGCACTCACCATCTTCAGCTCTTCCATCTCCCTATTGATGCTCTGCTTGTGGTCTTGCGTTTCTACTTTCTCCTTCTTGTCTATCTGTTCTAGAATGTTTGCCACGTTTTCCGCCACGTTTACTGGGGTGGTAACTGAATCGATGACAGCCCGGTTGCTGTCCTGTTTTACGCTCAAGGTTTCGGCGTGCTCCTTCTTGAAGGCATCGGCGAGTCGGCGGAAGAATCCCCTTCGGGTCTTCAATACCTCTACCGTAGTCTTCTTCGCCTCGTGGGTTTGAGGTGCCTTGGAGTGAACCAGTATGGAATCCTTTCCCGTATTCAGATTCTTCACCTTATTCTGCAGATAGTTTTGGGTAGGTCTTCCTGCCATGACATCAGACAGTTGTTTCAGGTTTCTCTGCTCCTCTTTGAGCAGGGAAGAGATGGTACTATCGGCGGCACCCCTTTTCTGGATATACTCGCGCGAAGCTTCATTGATGGCATTGATGCTCTTGGTGTTGCTATACACCAGACTGATTGCCAGAATCATGATAATGGCAATGGCGCTATATCCGAGGGCTACCTTGAGAGGAATATTGTTCTTGTGCATGAGAAATCGTTTAAAATGATGAGCAGACTGATATCTTGCTCAATAGATATTTGTTTGCAAAGTTAATGCAAAAAAATGATATTAGAAAACAAAAGGGCTAAAAACAAGTCAGGAGACCAATGAATTCTATCATTAGTCTCCTGCCTGATTGAAAGCGACGCGTAATTACTAGTGTTATTCTATCTTTTCCTCTGTTAATTACTATTTTTTAAAGGTGATATTACTCTGCTACAGTAGAATCTGTTGCTGTAGAGTCTGCTGGAGTTTCAGCTGGTGTCTCTGCAGGAGTCTCTTTCTCTACTGTTGTGTCTGCTGGAGCAGCTGGTTCTGCTGGGGCTACTGTGTCAACTGGAGCTACTGATGATACACTTGCCATCTTGTTGCTGGCGAATACATTGCTCACTGAAACCATAACCATGGCAGCGATAGCTGCGAAAACTAACTTTTTCATAATCTTTTGTTTTTTTATTGTGAATATTATATTTATTACTTTCTTTGTGAACAGCCTTGCTTGCGTTACCGCTCATTGGCGTGTTCACTTTCTAATATCACAATCTGCGTGCCAAAAAATAAAAGAATTATCTAATAGTTTGATTATCAGTAGTAAATGCTTTTTGTGCCAGAATTCTACATTGTGGAAACTGTGGAATTAGTGTGGAATTATTCCCCAAAAAAATGGGGAATGGTCATCAGATTCCCCATTTTCCCATATCATCAAAAGCCGTACTTCTTTCTATCAGATACCGTATTTCTTCATCTTATTGTAGAGTGTCTTTCTATCTACGGCGAGCAATTGTGCAGCCTTGCTCTTGTTGCCGCCTGCTGCTTTCAGCGCAGCTTCTATTCTCTGCAGTTCCGTTTCCTCATCGTGCAGGGCGGTAGGGGCTTGTGGCTGGATATGCGCCATACTCTGTTCCAGTTCGGTTACTCCGATGTATCTTCCGGTGGCGAGCAGGGTAGCTCGTTTCATCACATTGTTCAATTCTCGCAGGTTGCCCGGCCAGTTGTAGGCGGCAATTCGCTCCTTGGCTTTGCCGTCGAGTCCTTCCACATTTCTGTTCAGCTCCTTGTTGGCGTGTTTGATAAAGAGGTCGGCAAAGAGGAAGAGGTCGGCACCACGGTCTTTCAGCTCCGGCATGTAGATGGTAAACTCATTGATGCGGTGGTAGAGGTCTTCACGGAAGTTGCCTTCTGCCACGCGTTGAGCCAGATTCTCATTGGTAGCGCATACCAGTCGGATATCGATATCTATTTCCTTGTTGCTTCCTACCGGACGGATTTTTCTTTCCTGGAGGGCACGGAGCAGCTGCACCTGTACTTCATAGTTCAGGTTTCCCATCTCATCGAGGAAGAGAGTTCCTCCGTTGGCAATCTCGAAAGCACCCTTCTTGTCCTGGTCTGCTCCCGTAAACGAACCCTTCACATGACCGAAGAATTCTGATGCCGCCACTTCTTTAGGGATGGCACCGCAGTCGAGTGCGAAGAACGGTTTGTTGGCTCTTGTGCTGAGTTCATGGATTCTTCTAGCCACATATTCCTTACCTGTACCGCTGGCACCCAGGATGAGTACCGACATAGGGGTAGGGGCCACCAGCGAAACGAAACTGTAGAGCTTGCGTGAAGCCTCGCTTTCACCTTCCAGGTATTTGGGTACATCCCCATTGGCAGATGATGCCTGGTTTCCTGCCTGCTTGCCAGGTGCTGCGTCTGTAGGAGTAGAATTTGTGTCTGTGGAACGCTGACTATCTGCTGAGGTTGCATTCGAATCCTGTTTTTTCGGAGTCTTGATTGCTTCCTTGATCTTATCCAGAAGGATTTCCGGATGGAAAGGTTTTGCCACATAATCGGTAGCGCCTGATTTCATAGCGAGCACCACATTCTGAATTTCTGCATAGCTGGTCATCACGATGAAGGGCACCTGCACGCCATGCTTTCTCATCCATTGCAGCAGGAAGATGCCGTCGTGATCGGGAAGGCGGAGATCTGATAATACCAGATCGAATCCTCTTTCTGCCTCCTCGCAAACCTGTATGGCGACCTTGACCGAAGTAGCTTTCTCTACCTCGAATCCCTTCTTTCTGAGCCATGTCTGAATCATGGTTCCAAATGCGATGTCGTCTTCAACTATTAGAATCTTTTCCATGTCTTTGCGATCTTACTGTCTTGTTGTATCTTTCTTACTTGTATCTTTGTCTTCTAAAAAGATAGTGTTGTTTCAGAGTGCAAAGTTAGCACTAATATTTGGAATCAGCAAGGAAAAAGGGCTTAATTGTTTTAATGAATCGAAAAAATTAGGAAGTAATCACATAAAAATGGAAACTAGTTGAGCTTTTTAACACTTCATCTATCTCTGAATTCAGGAAAAATATGTATTTTTGCAGATTAAAACGAATCTATATAATATTTACGTACTAACAATAGTAGTTATGAAGAAACAAATACTTACATTGGCCATGCTGTCCGCTCTGGTGCTCTCAGCTCACGCCCAACAGCCAGCCAATCAGCTGTTGCCTTATCAGAACCCTAACCTTTCTGCCGAGGCAAGAGCCAATGACTTGCTTTCACGCCTGACCCTGGAGGAGAAGACGAAGCTGATGATGGATGCTTCGCCTGCCATCTCCCGACTGGGTATCCCTCAGTTTCAATGGTGGAACGAGGCGCTGCATGGTGTGGCACGCAACGGATATGCCACGGTTTTCCCTATCACCATGCACATGGCTTCTTCCTGGGATGATGCCTTGCTCTATCAGGTCTTTACTGCCGTAAGCGATGAGGCGAGAGCCAAGGCGCAGGTGGCGAAGAAGTCGGGTAATGTAAAGAGATATCAGAGTCTGAGCTTCTGGACTCCGAATGTCAATATCTTCCGTGATCCTAGATGGGGACGCGGACAGGAGACTTATGGAGAAGATCCTTATCTCACCACACGTATGGGACTTGCCGTGGTGAATGGTCTACAGGGACAGTCGTTTGACGGCAAACCGCTGGCGGCTCCTGGCGTTCCGGCTTCTGATCAGTCTAAGGCTCCCCAGTATGTCAAGACGCTGGCTTGTGCCAAGCATTTCGCCGTGCATAGCGGTCCGGAGTGGAATCGCCACGTCTTCAATCTGGAGAATCTGCCAGCCCGGGATTTGTGGGAGACTTATCTCCCTGCCTTCAAGTCGCTGGTACAGGATGGACATGTGGCTGAGGTGATGTGTGCCTATCAGCGTATAGATGGTGCTCCTTGCTGCTCCAATGCCAAGTTTGAGCGCCAGATTCTCAGAGAAGAATGGGGATTCAAGGGATTGATTACTTCCGATTGTGGAGCAGTCAACGATTTCTATATGCCGGGATATCACGGTACGGCAAAGACTGCTACCGAGGCAACTGCCCAGGCTGTGAATGCCGGTACCGATCTGGAGTGCGGCAGCGCCTATCGCACCATTCCGCAGGCTGTGAAGGCGGGAATGGTCAATGAAGATAAGGTAAACCAGAGTCTGAAGCGCCTGCTGGTGGCTCGTTTCAAGCTCGGCGATTTCGATAAGGACGAAACGGTGGCATGGACTCAGATTCCAGAGAACGTCATCGCCTGCAAGGCTCATAAGGATCTGGCTGAGAAGATAGCTGAAGAAGGCATCGTACTTCTTCAGAACAGAAACCAGCTGCTGCCTTTGAACCGCAATCAGAAGATTGTAGTGATGGGACCTAATGCCAATGATTCCATCATGCTGCGAGGCAACTATTCGGGTTATCCTACCAGTTCTACCACTATCCTCCAGGGCATCCGCAACTATATGAAGGGGGCTGAGGTGAAGTATGTTCCGGCTTGTACCTTGACAAGAAACGAGGTGCAGGAAAGCCGTTTCAACCTCTTCCGTGAGGGAATGAAGGCCACCTACTGGAACAATCAGGAACAGAAGGGTGAGCCGGTGGCTACGGATGTGATGAAGACAGCCATCAATCTGAGCAATGGTGGTAATACCGTGTTTGCGCCGGGTGTGAATCTTACTCATTTCTCAGCCCGCTATGAGGGAGTGTTGACTCCTGACAGGGATGAGGATCTTACCATCAATATGGGTATTGACGATGGTTGCCGCCTGATAGTGGATGGCGATACCATCGTGAATATGCGGGAGTGCTGGGGCCGCGTGGCGCCTATCATCAAACCGCTCTCTTTGAAAGCAGGCAAGCCGGTTAAGATTCAGATAGATTATACCCAGAGGGAAGATGTGGCTGTGATGCAGTTTGACATTGTGAAGACTTCGATGCCTACCAGCGAGCAGATCCTGGCAGAGGTGGGCGATGCGGATGCCGTGGTATTCGTAGGCGGTATCTCTCCAAATCTGGAGGGAGAACAGCTTGAGATTGAGGAACCGGGATTCAAGGGCGGCGACAGAACCGACCTGGAGTTGCCGAAGGCTCAGCGTCAGGTCATTGCCATGCTGCATCAGGCAGGCAAGCGTGTCGTCTTTGTCAACTGTTCTGGATGTGCCATCGCCATGGTTCCTGAGACGGAAAATGCCGAGGCAATCCTTCAGGCATGGTATCCTGGTGAACGGGGTGGTGAGGCTGTAGCCAAGGTTCTCTTTGGCGAGGTGAATCCATCGGGCAAGCTTCCGGTTACCTTCTATAAGAGTGTGAACGATCTTCCAGATTTCCTCGATTATACGATGAAGAATCGTACCTATCGTTATTTCAAGGGTGAGCCTTTGTTCCCATTCGGTTACGGTTTGAGTTATACCTCTTTCGAGTATGGCAAACCTACCTTGATGCAGGTGAAGAGCAGGAAGCGTGACGGCAAGGCTGCTGATTACAAACTGATGTTTTCCTTGCAGAATACGGGCAAGCGAGAGGGTACCGAAGTAGCGCAGGTTTATATCAAGCGCATGGATGACGTGGATGGACCTATCAAGAGTCTCAAGGCATTCAAGCGTGTGTCTTTGAAGGCTGGCGAGCGCCAGATGGTAAGCATCGATCTTCCTCGCAAGAGTTTCGAGGGTTGGGATGCCCAGACCAACACCATCCGCGTGGTTCCTGGCACTTATCAGGTATTTGTTGGCGGCTCCAGCGCTGATGCAGCCAAGACTAAGATTGAAGTGAAGGTCAAGTAAGTCTCTTTTCATAGAGCTTATCTTGGAATACTCAAAAAAGGCGATAGGTGCACTAACTCTTGAATCAATAAGATTTAGTACACCTATCGCCTTTTTTCTCGAATCAACCAAGAAAAAATCAATTTTTCTTTTGTATATTAAATGATTTTTTGCATTAATTTGTTAAACAATCTAACTCGCTCTAAATTGGACTTTGATTGAAAATCAAGAAGTTGGGCGTTTGCCT
>OLRO01001799.1_pt1 | contig 11478 bp, 9 predicted proteins | sample 1673131 | NCBI WGS metagenome assembly OLRO01 (sample SAMEA3136757, study PRJEB25190) | human gut metagenome | biome: human gut; feature: human-associated habitat; material: faeces | place: Austria | collected 2013 | reverse complement strand
GAAAATTATCCTGGCTTACCGTTCAGACGGTAGTGGTACAACTTTCATCTTTACCGATTATCTGTCAAAAGTCAGTGAAAACTGGAAGAACACTTATGGAGCAGGAAAGACGGTCGACTTCCCGGTAGGACAGGCTGCAAAAGGTAATCCGGGTGTGGCTGGAATCATCGCACAGACTCCTTACTCATTGGGATATATCGGTTCTGAATATGCTTTCGCACAGAAAATTGCGTATGCCAGTGTGTACAACAAGCGCGGTGAACTGGTAACGCCTTCTACTGAAAGTATCTCGGCTGCTGCCGGTGACATTCCTCAGGATACACGCTGCTCTATTACAGATGCCGATGCAGCCGGCGCTTATCCTATCAGCTGCTTCACCTGGCTGTTGATTTACAAGGAACAGCATTACGCAGAACGTTCTTTGAATCAGGCAAAAGCTACTTTGGAATTGATGCAGTATATGCTGAGCGACAGCGTACAGCAGACTACGGCTACCGTACACTATGCTCCGCTGCCTAAGAAGGCCGTAGAACTCAGCCTTCAGAATCTGAAAGCTGTAACTTACGATGGACAGCCGATTCTTAAATAATTAAGACGAAAGATTATGCAAGACAAAATTTTTAAAGTCTTACTTATCTTATCGGCGATTGTGATACCAGTCATTGGTGGGGGAATTATTTACTCCCTCACCGTTGACGCTTCTGGAGCTTTTGAAACATTCGGCTTCTGGAACTTCATTTTCTCGGACGACTGGGTGACCACCGCCGGCAAAGAAAGTTATGGCGCTCTTCCTTTTATTACAGGTACACTGCTGACCACCATATTGGCCTTGCTGATGTGTATTCCTTTCTCTCTTCCTGTCGCATTGTTTACCGGTGAATATTTCCGCGGAAAGAAAATTGCCGCCATACTGGGAACTGTGATTGATTTGCTGGCAGGTATTCCTTCTATTATCTATGGTCTGTGGGGATTTTACGTACTTCGTACGGTGTTCATGCATTTGAATTTGTCACCGCAAGGCTCGGGTATCCTGACCGCTTCGTTTGTGCTGGCCATCATGATTGTGCCTTATGCAGCTTCACTGAGTTCGGAGTTCATCAAGATGGTTCCTTCTGATTTGAAGGAAGGGGCTTATGCCATGGGAGCGACACGGGCAGAAGTCATCCGGCGAGTGATTTTCCCAATGGCGGGTTCCGGTATCTTCTCTTCTTACATTTTGGCCATTGGCCGTGCATTGGGAGAAACCATGACGGTAACCATGTTGATTGGTAATACCAACCAGATGCCCGACACGTTGCGTACCACGGGAAACACCATGGCGAGTATCATTGCCAACCAGTTTGGAGAAGCGGATGGCTTGAAACTGTCTTCACTGATAGCCATCGGATTGCTGTTGTTCTTGATTACAGCCATTATCAATATTATCGGTAAGATTTTGATTCGCCGTGCCCGTCATGTCTAACTCTCTAAAAAGAAGAATTTATGTTGTATGGAAATAATATAAAATTGCGTATCCTGAAGAGCCGGTTGCTTTACATCTTGGTATGTGTACTGTCGGGAGTGACTGCAATTCCGTTGCTGGCCATACTGGGAGAAGTATTGGTGAAAGGATGGAGACAGTTGGGCTGGTCGTTCATCACGGAAGCCACGCCAAATGCCTATAAGGCGATGATGGCCGCTTCTGCCGGAGAAGCCATTCCGGGAGGAATTGCCAACGGAATTATCGGAACCTTCCTGATGCTGATTCTGGCGGCTGTAGTAGCCATTCCGGTAGGGATACTTTGTGGTATTTGTCTTTCGGAATACAGAAAAAGTTGGTTTGCGGTGATTGTCAGTTACCTGACCGACTTGCTGCAGGGAACTCCGTCCATCATTATTGGTATTATCACTTACATCTGGGTGGTGGTGCCGATGAAAGGATATTCGGCCATTGCCGGAAGTGTGGCCCTGTTCATCATGATGCTACCGTTGATTATCCGTTCTACGGAGGAAACCATGAAGGTGCTTCCGGAAACGTTGAAAGAAGCCGGACTGGCTTTGGGAGGAAGCTATTGGCGGGTGATGTTGAAGGTGATGTTACCTTCCGCTTTGGGCAGTATCTTTACCGGTATCTTGCTGGCCATCTCGCGTGTGGTAGGTGAAACAGCCCCGTTGATGTTTACGGCTTTAGGAGGTGCGGCTATCAGCTGGAACATGACTAAGCCGATGTCGGCCGTGCCGTTGCTGATTTGGGAATTCTTCAACGATCCGAACCTGCAGAGCTTGATATGGGGAGCTTCCCTGTTCCTGTTGACTTTTGTGTTATGTCTGAATTTATTAGCTAAACGAATTGCAAAGAAATGGAAAATATAAAGAATCCGATTCTCCAGATAAAAGATGTGTGCATCTCGTACACCAGCAGTGTGATGGCCGTGAAACACGTATCGGCCGATATTGAAAAAAATACGATTACGGCCATCATGGGGCCTTCCGGATGTGGAAAGAGTACCTTGCTGCGTGCAGTGAACCGTATGCACGAGCTATATAAAAATATCCGTGTGACGGGTGAGATTTTGCTGAACGGGGAGAACGTGTTGCAGATGCACCCGATGGAAGAACGTCGCCGCATCGGTATGGTGTTCCAGCGCCCGAACCCTTTCCCAACCATGAATATTTACGACAATGTGTTGGCCGGATATATTCTGAACGGTATCCATCTGTCCAAGTCGCAGAAGGATGAAATCGTGGAACGCAACCTGCGAAACGTGTGCCTGTGGGACGAGGTGAAGGATGCCTTGACCAAGCGGGGTACCTTCCTGTCCGGAGGACAGCAGCAGCGTTTGTGCATTGCCCGCTCACTGGCACTTCAGCCGGATGTACTGTTGATGGACGAACCGACTTCTGCCTTGGACCCGATTGCCACCAAGCACATTGAGGGCCTGATGGATCAGCTGAAGAAGGAGGTGACCATCTTGATTGTGACACACAACATGTCGCAGGCAATGCGTATCTCCGACCGCTCCATGTTCATGTATATGGGAGAACTGATTGAATACGATGATACGGAAAAAATGTTTAAGAATCCGGTTGACGAACGTACCCGTGCTTATCTGACGGGTAAGATGGGATAATCCGAGAACCGATGACAGGTAAAAAACAAGGGTTTGCAGCTGAGTGATTCAGTGTGCAAACCCTTTCTTTATAATGTAATATTTTGTTTTGCTTATTTGGCAGCCAGCACTTCCGGCTTAGCCTTGTCGGTTTGCAGGATATGCCACACCTCTTCTTCCGTTCCGGAAAAAGGACCTGATTTTTCCAGTTTGATGGTCGACATGGCGGCAGCAAAACATCCGGCTTCTGCATAGGATGCACCTTTGTTGCGCATGTACAGATAACCGAGTACATAGGTATCTCCACATCCTGTGGCATCCACCACTTCTTTCGGGGCGTAGGCTGGTATCTTGTAGAATTTACCTTCGGCATAGATAATGCTTCCCAAACTGCCCAAGGTCAGCAGAACTTCTTTTACTCCCCATTGGGCCAACTGGCGGGCGGCTTGCTGCGGGTCCTTGAATCCTGTCAGCACTTCTGCTTCGTGTTCGTTGACTTTCAGAATGTCAATGTATTTCAATGCTTTTTTCTTTTCATGCCAGTCTACAGGATATACCTGTTCGCCTTTCACTTCCCGCAAATATCCTTGTGCATCTACGGCCAAGGTACCTTTTTGCGCCAGTTCTTTGACTACTTCCAATGGAAAATCATCCGCCAACAAACTTCCCAAATGGAAGATGCGTGCATTTTCGTCCTTGAGGGCATCTGCCGTAAAAGGGTCGGCCTTTGCCAGTACACGCTGGGAGCGGTTGTCCTGGTTTTCTTCGTATGTATTTTCGAAGTACACCGTATGACGGCTTGGGAGGACTTCCACTTGGAGACCTTCCTTTCTCATTTCTTCCACAATGCCGTATTCACTGGGTGCAACCGCTGTGACCAGTTTGTAGTTTTTGAAGTCATTCAACCGGCGGATTCCGTGAGAAAAATAATACGAAGTGCCTCCCGGCATGTAAGTAGTTTGTTTTGGAGTCACAATTTTATCTAATGTAATGTGTCCGATGCAACAAATATCATTCATGGATTGGGTATTTCTTTTTTTATATGCGCTTGCAAAGATACGGATAATTTTACTGTCTGTGGAAACTGTTGATGGCTTTTTCTTCTGAATTTGTGTCTTATTTCTACGTATATTCCAATAAAAGAGGAAGTAAAATGCTGGTTTAATCAAACAAAAGTTTAACTTTGAGCAGTTTGTCCTTTTGGAATGTTCAAAGTGATGAACTCTCGGAAAGGACAGAAAGTGAAAGAAAAAAAGAAATTTAGAAATGGAAAAAATGAATGTGAAACCCGCTGAAGGTAAGCTGGGTGTTTTGTGTGTGGGTCTGGGAGCTGTAGCTACCACATTTATGACCGGAGTTTTAATGGTGCGTAAGGGGCTGGCCAAGCCGGTAGGTGCTATGACACAGTATGATAAGATTCGTGTCGGACGCGGAGAGAAAAAGAAATACCTGCATTATGGCGAAATTGTTTCGATGGCCAAACTGGATGATATGGTGTTCGGCGCCTGGGATGTGTATCCGGCCAATGCCTATGAATCGGCTATGAATTGTGAGGTGTTGCGTGAAAAGGACATTCGCCCGGTGAAGGAGGAATTGGAAAAGATTGTACCGATGAAAGCCGCTTTCGACCATAATTATGCCAAACGTTTGGACGGAAACAATGTGAAGGATTGTGCCACCCGCTGGGAGATGGTGGAACAATTGCGGGAAGATATTCGCAAGTTTAAGGCGGAAAATAATTGTTCACGTGTGGTGGTGTTGTGGGCGGCTTCTACTGAAATTTATGTACCGGTTTGTGAAGAAGTGCATGGCACATTGTCTGCTTTGGAAAACGCCATGAAGCAGGATGACCGGGAACATGTGGCTCCTTCCATGTGTTATGCGTATGCGGCTTTGGCGGAAGGAGCACCGTTCATCATGGGGGCACCGAATACTACGGTTGACATTCCGGCTATGTGGGAACTGGCTGAAAAGGCTAAGATGCCGATTGCTGGCAAGGACTTCAAAACCGGGCAGACATTGGTGAAATCGGGCTTTGCGCCGATTATCGGTACGCGTTGCCTGGGCCTTTCCGGATGGTTCTCTACCAATATCCTGGGGAATCGTGACGGACTGGTATTGGATGAACCGGCTAATTTCCACACCAAGGAGGTGAGCAAGCTGTCTACGCTGGAATCTATACTGGTTCCTGAAAATCAGCCGGATTTGTATTCCGATTATTATCATAAGGTACGTATTAATTATTATCCTCCCCGTAATGACAATAAGGAAGGATGGGACAATATTGATATTTTCGGCTGGATGGGCTATCCGATGCAGATTAAGATTAATTTCTTGTGTCGTGACTCCATTCTGGCGGCTCCATTATGCTTGGACCTTGTCTTACTGAGCGACTTGGCGGCTCGTGCAGGACGTTATGGTATCCAGCGTTTTTTAAGCTTCTTCTTGAAGAGTCCGATGCACAATTATACAGAGGGAGAAATTCCTGTGAACCATTTGTTCCAGCAATATGTGATGTTGAAAAATGCCTTGCGTGAGATGGGAGGATACGAGGCCGATGAAGAGATTGATTGACGAGAGATTATATCTTTGACAGATATTTTTGGGGACCGGTAGTGGAAGATGATTTCATTACCGGTTTTTCTTGTTGAACGAAAAAAAATATATTCCATTATTCATAAAAAAAGGTAAGAATGTCATTTTTCAGGGAGTGAAATTTGTAGGAGACCTTTACACTATGTACTTTTACAAAATGGTTAAGTGTATATTACTTAAGTATTAAATTCAGGTATGATAAAAAGATTGTTTTTTTTATTTGTTTTGTGTCTGGGAGTTGTGAAACTTTCAGCACAGATTAAAGGTGTAGTAACAGATTCCGAAACAGGTGATCCTATTCCTTATTTGAACGTATATTATGATGGAAAAGGAGTGGGTACCATTACTGATATAGATGGACAATACACAATATCTGTTCATCCGGGATGGACGAAGCTGACATTTTCTATGGTAGGATATGGCACGGAGGTGCGTAATGTGTCGGTCAACACAAAGAAACTGGATGTGAAGATGAAGCCGGATTTGGTGTTGGATGAAGTAATCGTAAAACCTAAAAAAGAAAAATATTCCCGGAAGAACAATCCGGCGGTAGAAATGATGAAGAAAGTTATTGCTGCTAAAAAGTTGAATGACTTGGGAGTGAATGACTTTTATCATTACAATAAATATCAGAAGATTACTTTTTCACTGAATAATATAACAACGGATTCGCTTCGTGAATCTAATTTGTTTAAAAAATATCCGTTTTTTCGCGACCAGGTGGAGGTGTGCGAAGTGACGGGGAAGAACATTCTGCCTATATCTGTAGATGAAACGGTAACAGAAAAACTCTATCGGAAAGAGCCTCACGATGAAAAGACGATTGTGAAGGGGATTAACTCTACCGGAGTGAATGAACTGTTTAATACGGGAGATATGTTGTCGACGGTGTTGAAGGATGTATTTCAGGATATCAATATCTATCAGGATCGTTTTCGTTTCCTTCAGTATCCTTTCGACAGTCCGATTTCAAATGCGGGAATCAACTTTTATAAGTATTACATCATGGATACGGTGATGGTGGAACGCGAAAAGTGTTTCCACCTGACTTTTGTGCCTAATAATTCTCAGGATTTTGGATTTACAGGGCATTTGTATATTTTGGCCGATTCCACTTATCGGGTAAATAAATGTGTGATGAATCTTCCGAAGAAGACAGATATCAACTTTGTAGATAATATGATTATTGAGCAGAAATTCGGTCAGTTGTCTACAGGGGAATGGGTTTTGATGGAAGATGATATGTTGTGTGAAATGTCTTACCTGAAGAAACTTTTAGGTTCATTTCAGGTGAGGAGACAGACCCGTTATTCCGATTTTGGATTTGATGAGATTCCGGCAAAGATTTTTAAGAAAAAAGGAGCTGAAATAAAGGATGTCAATGCCATGATGCGGGATGATTCATTCTGGAAGGAATATCGGCCGACGGAGCTGACCAAGTCGGAAGACAATATGGATTCGTTTGTGGATAACCTCTCGAAGATAAAAGGGTTTAAGTACATCATGTTCGTGGCAAAGGCTTTCATTGAGAACTTTGTAGAAACTGGAGTGAAAGGAAAGCCCAGTAAAGTGGATATCGGTCCTATCAATACAATGATATCCAGTAATTATATTGACGGGCTTCGCTTGAGAGCTTCTGCACAAACTACGGCGAATCTGAATCCTCATCTCTTCTTGAGGGGATATTATGCGTATGGTTTCAAGGACGAAAAGTCGAAGTATAAGGCTGAAGTGGAATATTCTTTCAATAAAAAAGAATATTTGCCCAGGGAATATCCGATTAATTCGTTGACGGTTTCGTATTCATACGACAACATGTTGCCGTCTGACAAGTTTATGGGGACGGATAAGGATAACGTGTTTACCTCGTTTAAGGTGACCACCGTCGACCAATATAATTATGAACGGACAGCTAGCGTGAAGTATGAACTGGAGAAGGAAAGTGGTTTGAAAACTACGTTGATGTTGAAGCATACCAACTTGGAAGCTTGTGGAAAGCTTTTTTATCGGACCATGGCACAGGAGAATCAGTTGCAGCAGGCACTGGCTACAGGAGAATTGACCGGTACAGACTGGGTGCGTTCTCCATATAATACAAGAGATTTCTCTCTTGCTGAGGCTACTTTGGCATTCCGCTATGCACCGGGTGAGACTTTTGTCAATACCAAGCAGCGTCGTTTGCCGATTAACTTGGATGCACCGGTCTTTACTTTGCAGCATACGCTGGGGTTGAAGGGTATACTGGGAAGTGATTATACCTATAATATGACGGAAATCAGTCTCTACAAACGCTGGTGGCTCAGTTCGTGGGGTAACATTGATACAAGCATAAAGGGAGGCATACAATGGAATAAAGTACCTTTCCCATTGTTGATTATGCCTGCCGCAAACTTGTCGTATATCATTCAGAATGAGACATTCAATCTGATCAATAACATGGAGTTCCTGAACGACCGTTATGCTTCTTTGGATGTGTCATGGAATTTGCAGGGAAAGATATTCAATCGCATTCCTTTGCTGAAAAAACTGAAATGGCGTGAGTTTATCGGCATCAAATGCTTGTGGGGGACGTTGACAGACAAAAACAACCCGTTGCTTCCTCAGAATGCCAATGATTCGGAACTGATGCTGTTCCCGGGACATTATGATGCAGCTGGAAACTTCCATACTTCAAGTTATGTGATGGATCCGAAAAAGCCTTATGTAGAGGTAAGTGCGGGAATCCATAACATTTTCAAGTTGTTGCATGTGGAGTATGTACGCCGCTTGAACTACAATGAACTGCCTACTGCCAGCAAATGGGGAATTCGCTTTATGATTCGTACAGTCTTCTAATTTTTACTAAATGCATGGACGGGTCTCAAACTTTTTGTAATTTTGTCATATAATCGAGGAGTATATGGTAAAATCAGAAATACAAAATGTGAAACTTCGGTTCGGCATTATTGGAAATTGTGAGGGATTGAACCGGGCCATCGATGTGGCAATGCAGGTGGCTCCCACTGATTTGTCTGTACTGGTTACGGGAGAAAGTGGAGTCGGAAAAGAAAGTTTCCCTCAGATTATTCACCAATTTAGCCGACGGAAGCACGGTCCGTATATTGCTGTCAATTGCGGAGCTATTCCGGAAGGTACGATTGATTCAGAGCTGTTCGGACATGAAAAAGGAGCCTTTACAGGAGCCATCAGTGACCGTAACGGATACTTTGCCGAAGCAAACGGTGGAACGATTTTTCTGGATGAGGTGGGAGAATTGCCTCTTTCTACGCAGGCTCGTCTGCTGCGTGTGCTGGAAACCGGAGAATATATAAAGGTAGGTTCTTCTAAAGTACAGAAGACGGATGTGCGGATTGTAGCAGCTACGAACGTGAACTTTTCTGAAGCCATTGCAGAGGGACGCTTTCGGGAAGATTTGTATTATCGTTTGAATACAGTACCGATTAAGGTGCCTGCCTTGCGTGAACGTCCGGATGATATACCGCTTTTATTCCGGAAGTTTGCAGCTGATTTTGCAGAGAAATACCGTATGCCGTCTATCCAATTGACGGACGATGCGCGACGTATGCTGGTTTCTTACTCGTGGCCGGGTAACATTCGTCAGTTGAAGAACATCACGGAACAGATTTCGATTATTGAACCTAATCGGGATATCACGGCAGAGATTCTGCAAGGATATCTGCCCGCACAGCCTGCTGTGTCGAAGTTTCCTGCATTCCTGGGAGGAGTAAAGCCAGGGAGTGAGAAAGGTTTTCAAAGTGAGAGGGAGCTCCTTTATCAGGTATTGTTTGATATGCGGAGGGATGTGACGGATTTGAAAAAACTGGTACATGACATTATGGCGGAACGGGCAGGAGGAAATACTGTGACACCGCCTTCTCCAGCACCGATGCATTACATTCCGGAAACGCCGGTCAGCCTGATGCAGCCCCCATCTGTAGTATTGAATCCGGTGCCCGAAGTTGGAAAAGTATCCAATGTGACTTCAGTAAGCAATGTTTCACCGGTTGATTCCAATGTGAAAGTGACACCAGCCGATGTGTCGGACGTGCAGGATACGGAAGAGTATGTGGAGGAAAACTTGTCATTGGATGAGGTGGAGAAAGAAATGATTCGTAAGGCACTTGAGCGTCATCATGGAAAAAGAAAAAATGCCGCCAGTGATTTGAGAATTTCAGAACGAACACTTTATAGAAAGATAAAAGAATATGGCCTTGAATAAAAAACATGTCAGACTGACAAAATATGTATTGCCGGTAGTGCTGTGCATTCTTACGGCATGTACGGTGTCTTATAAATTTAACGGTTCTTCCATTAATTATGATAAAGTGAAGACCATCAGTTTCCAGAACTTCCCGAACCGTTCGGCTGCATTTGTATGGGGACCGATGGAGTCTATGTTCAACACGTCGTTGCAGGATAAATACATGCAGCAGACGCGTCTGAAGCAAGTACGTCAGGGAGGGGACCTGGAGCTTTCGGGTGAAATCACGAACTATGATGCCTATAATAAGGGAGTAGGTTCCGACGGATATTCTACAATGGCTGAGTTGCGAATGACGGTTAACGTGAGGTTTGTGAACAACTCAAATCATGCGGAAGACTTCTCTGACCAGCAGTTTACAGCCAGTCGTGAATACAATGCCAGCCAGCAGCTTTCTTCCGTGCAAGAGGAACTCGTACAGCAGATGATCGACGAAATTGTAGAGCAAATTTTTAATGCGACGGTAGCCAACTGGTAAAATGATGATACAACAGCATTTGCAGCAATGGATTGAGCATCCAGAGTCGTTGGGGACAGAGAGTCTTTATGAATTGCGTCAGCTTTTGGAACGTTATCCTTATTTTCAAACAGCCCGTATTTTATATTTGAAGAATCTGTTTCTGTTGCACGATCCTTCTTTTCAGGAAGAATTGCGCAAAGGGGCGTTGTTTGTGGCCGATTTGAGTGTGCTGTTTTATGCAATTGAAGGGGAACATTTCGTAATCAAACAGCATGCAGGGCCAAAAGAATCTTCTCATCCGGGTTCGGACGACAGAACGCTGGATTTGATAGACCGTTTCCTGGCCGATGCCAGTGAGCCTTCAGCCGAGACTCTGTTGCCGTTGCCTGCGGAAGCGGTGGATTATACTTCTGTGTTGGAGGAAGAAGTCCAGGCCGGGGATACCGTGGTCGTGGTGGATGACGTCATCACGACAGGAGGCTCCACGCTGAAGGCTATTGACGCCATTGAGGCGGAAGGGGGCAGGGTTGCCGCCGCCCTGGTGTTGCTGGACCGCGAGGAAGGCGGCCGCCAGGCGATTGAGGAACGCGGCATTCCCGTTTACCCGCTGTACACCAGGGCTTCCCTGTTGGGCCGTTAATCCTTTTTCGTTCATGCTCCCGGCCCTGATCGGCATAAGCGGCCATGAAGTGGGCGCGGAGGAAGAGGCTGCCATCCGGCGTTGGCAGCCGGCGGGTTTCATTCTGTTTTCCAGGAATATTGATTCCGTGGAGCAGGTGCGCGGGCTGACGGAGTCGCTGCGGAAACTTTGCCTCCACCATCCTGTCATTGCCGTGGACCAGGAGGGGGGCCGTGTGGTGCGCACCGCTTCCCTGGGCCTGAATTTGCCCTCCCCGGCTTCGCTGGCCCGGCTCGGTTCAGTTGGCGGCATAGTGGAACTGGGCGCGGTGACGGCTCTGGCTCTCCGCTACCTGGGGGTGAACCTGAATTTTGCCCCGGTGCTGGATATCTGCCATGATCCGTCCGCGGCCAACGCGCTTCCCGGCCGCTGCTGGGGAGATAATGCCCAGGAC
>OLRO01001793.1_pt1 | contig 11505 bp, 8 predicted proteins | sample 1673131 | NCBI WGS metagenome assembly OLRO01 (sample SAMEA3136757, study PRJEB25190) | human gut metagenome | biome: human gut; feature: human-associated habitat; material: faeces | place: Austria | collected 2013 | reverse complement strand
ACAATAAATTTAAATAATAACACACATTTAGCATTCTTACTATACTATCATCTTGTGCTTGCACGACAAACGCATGAGTAAATAAATTGTGAACACACCCCTTTTCTAGTAAAATAAAAGAAAAAGGGGTGTTATTTATGCAGGAATTATTAGAGTGGATGGAATACATTGAAGATACTCGTCAGCAGACAAAGGTTCGTCATACGTTGAAGGATATTCTTGTCATTGTGTTGTTTGCAACTCTTGCGAATGCGGATGACTGGGTTGAGATGGCATTGTTTGCAGAAAGCTATCAGGATTATCTTCGAAAGTATATTGAACTAAAAAACGGAATCCCCTCTCATGATACGATCCGGCGTGTCATGGGGATGATATCGCCCGAAATTCTGCAGCAGCTCTATGGAAAATGGCAGGAGCGGCTGGATAAAAATGATGGAGAACTGTTGAAGAAGATCATCCGCATAGATGGAAAAACGATGTGTTCGAATAAACGTGGAGAAGAAAAAGCAAGTCACATTGTTTCTGCATGGAGTAAGGAAGATGGATTTTGTCTGGGACAGAAAGCAGTCAAAGAAAAAAGCAATGAAATAACAGCGATTCCAGAGCTGTTGGAAAAAATCCAGATAAAGGGTCAGATCATTACGATTGATGCAATGGGAACGCAGACAGCGATCGCAGGAAAAATCAGGCAGAAACGAGCGGATTATGTTCTGGCATTGAAGAAAAATCAATACACAATGTACGAAGATGTAAAAGAATACTTTTCGAATGAGGAGTTTCAAAAAGAAATGCGCGAAAAGGGGGCATATAAGAAGACCTGTGAGAAAGCCCATGGGCAAATTGAGATCCGAGAGTATTATCAGACGGAAGATATCCGGTGGCTGAGCCAAAAGAAGAATTGGAAAGGCCTGAGAAGCATTGTAATGGAGAAGAAACGAATAGAAAAAGCAGGAAAGATAACGTATGAATATCGATATTTTATAAGCAGTTTAAAAACGGATATCAACGAAGTCAGCCGAGCGGTGCGAGGTCATTGGAGTATAGAAAGTATGCATTGGCATTTGGATGTAACATTTCGGGAGGATGCAAATACGACAATCGATAAAATGGCGGCACAAAATTTGAACATTATAAGAAAATGGAGCCTGAGTATTTTGAAACCAGCAGAACTATCAAGACATAAGTTGTCAATGAGAAAGAAAAGGTTCGTAGTAAGTTTGCGTCCAATTAAGTATTTAGAAGAGCTTTTAGAAGCTTAAAAAGTAGAAAAAAATAGAATTTGCAGTTGCTAACCATTCATGCGTTTGTCGTGGCATAAAATGTACTTTACTTTTCGGAGAGAAAATGCTATATTCTAATTGAAAAGAGTAACCGCCCACAAGGTGGATGCTCCTGGATTAGGTTTTAATTTATTTTGCTCTCAAAGAGAGCTGCCTATCCTGTTGGCAGACAGGGTAGGCTATTTTTTTCGCTTGTTGTCCCTATTATCCAAATAGGCAAGCAAAGCAATCAGAAACGTACCGCCTAAGAACAATAAGCTCAAGACTTCGTATGTATCCATTCGCTCCACCTCCCTTCTTCTGTATCCCTTAACGGGATCTGAAAATCCAGGAGGTTTTTACCAACCCTGTACACGGTTACTCCAGTAATATTCTAACAGGTAACTCTCCGCAAAGCAATTCCTTTTTACTTCATACGGTTTTATATTCTGTTTTTCTCTTATCCTCTGGCCAATGCAGTTTCCATTCCAGATATTCCTCTTCTGTGATTCTTCCATCGCCCAATTTCTGCTTTTTCCCCATCCATTCCTGCAGATAAGACATTGTTTTTTTATCCCTTATTGTGATTCCAACTGTTTCACTTTCTGAATCATTTAGCAGGAACAGATGAAAAAGCCCTCTATTTTCTTCATCCATCCAGAATAAAGTTTCCATTAATTCGTCCATTGTCGCAATTCCAGGACTTAAAAAATTCCGGACATCAACTTCCAATATTTCTGCTATCCGGATAAGCGTTTCCTGCTTCGGTGTACGCTGTCCACTTTCATATTGGGCGATTCTCACATCTGCACTATTTTCTCCATACCCTAACCTGCGCCCCAGTTCTTTTTGCGTTAGCTTGCGAAACATACGGATTTTTCTTATTCTTGCTCCTAATTTCAATTTCTTCTCCTTTTCAAAATGGGGCTGTGCAGTAACCACAGCCCCAGAACACTATTTATATTATCATTTGCGTTTTCTCTTAACTGTCACTACAGTTCCCAGACATCCTGCTGATACTGCAAGTGCCAGCACAAAAATAGCAATATTTGTATTATCTCCTGTTTTAACAGCTTGAGTTGCCGTTTTTGTTTCGGTTTTGATTTCTTCTTTTTTTAATACTTTGCGATGCTTTGTCTTTACCTCAATTGAAGTCTTTTTCTTTTTTAACGAAATCTCGACAAAATCATGTCCCACCACATCTTTTCCAATCTGTACACGCTTACCATTGACTAAAACATACTCGATCTTATCTTCAGACCATATTTGTACCTTATTCTTTTTACGCGTATAGTGAATTTTGGGCTTAGAAATCTTTTGAATATGTTTCGTATTCTTTTTTAAGACCACTTCATTATCTTCATTTACAACCCAGACACGCTCAAATTCAACCACTTCATCTTTTTCTAGAACTTGTTCACTTTTTGAAACCATTTCAATCTCTTTATCGGGACTAAATACAAATTCATATTCTTTCTTTTCTAGGTTCATCAGCACATCATTTGTATATGTCACAACTTTTAATACATCATCTTTGACCATACGATTAAAGACTTTCTCAAAATCCATATCCATGAAAGTATCATTTAAATAGTATTCCACTCGCATATACGCATTTGAATCATCATACTTGTATTCTAGACTTGGTAGTTTCTTTAAATTCATGCGATCCACAACCCTTTCATTATTCATAAACAACTGACTTGAAGGGGCTTTTTTATGGACATAGATTTGATCACTTACCTCATGTCCATATATATCTTTGGCATACGCACTCACACAATAGATGACATCCTGATTATGTATGGCTGGTAAACGAATCGTTTCATTGAGCGCATAGCGCGTTTTAATACCATTGAGATCCACATCTATATATCCTATTTCTAATTTAGGTACATTACGGATTGCTTTCACAATGACATCCTCATTGGATAGCTTACTTGAAGGAGTTAATGTGACTATTGGCAAAATATTGGAATATTCAATAGAGCCTTCGATACTTTTTTTAAATTGTGGATACTCTTTATGTTCTAACTCAAATGTATACTTTCCATTTTTTGAATGATCAATCAACACTTTATTTTTGTCTTCTAAATCGAGTGAATAATAATATATACCATCACAATATACATGCAGATTAAAAGCCTGTTTACATACAGATTCAAACTGCAGATTAGAATGATTTTCTTTTGTGTACACGACAGAATTTAATAAACATTCAGGATATTCAATAGGTAAAATTTTAACTTCTCTTTCCAACTTATTTTGTGCAATATCCGTACAAATTATTCGTAAAGATTGATTTTTGGATGTAACATCCACATCAAATTCAAGTTCTTCACATTCCATTTGTTCATCATCTAAATAAACCTCAATACTTTTCAAATTTTGTTCGAATATCTTTACATGAACGGTTTCTTTATCTTCTAAAGGAAGCACATCTATGATATTTTGATTGCCTGCATTGAATACGATATCTGGCATTGTCGTATCTAATAGAATTGTTTTTTCACCTTCCTGTAAAGCATAACCATCTATATCTTTTAAAATAAATACAAGCTGCGTGATTCCTTCTTTTTGAATATCGATAAAAGTATGTTCTTGGTTTAAATCAATTTCTTTGCCATCATAAATAACTAAACTAGAATCTCGATCCACTTTTTCATCAAAGAACAACTCAACATTTCCTGTCGCAGAGGCCACACCATTTATAAAGCTTTCTGTTTCCTGCCAATATATAAAATCTGTATATTCAACATCTTGTAGAGAAACAATCATAGGCTCCTCCAAAATTCATAAAGATCTTTCCATTTTTCACTTTTTAAATTGTCAATAAAAACCACCGGAATTTCCATATTTTCACTCTCCTTATTTCGTAATAAAAGTACATATTCCAAGTAATTACATCCTAGATTTTCAAATTCGGCTTGATACGTTTTTAATGTCTCTGGATTTATACTTTCAATCCAGTCTTTAATCGGTTGAATCGAAATTTTAATTTCTTTATGCAAACCAAACTGAAGACATTGATTTAAAACGTTCAATTTATCTTTTAGAAGCAAGTTATTTGAATTAACCAACTTAACACACGTATCAATATGTGCGGCATCCGGATTTAAATACACCAACACAAGTGCTTGAAGCTCTGGCCATTTATCTAAAGAAACACGATCATATACATATCGAATCAAAGTAGCATCTTTTGTCGCTATTGCCTCCTCCATTAAAAATAAAGATGCCTGTTCATTGACATATACTTCATCCAAGATCCATCCATTAGAGATCCACGTATATAAACGATCTTTTTTATCAGACTCTTTATACGCTTTTTCAAATAAGGCAATTTGATGATGGGTGTAGTACGCATCAAAGACACTTTTTGGACTTGTACGGAAGACAGACAGAATACATATAGAAAGTACAAGCAAGATTCGAATGATGATATGTATAAAAATCAAGTTCTTAAATGTGGATAATCGAGATATTCTTCGCTCTTGTTTTTGATGACACAAAAGAACTATGGGCATCATACTTATGCCAAAAAGTTCTTGAATCAAAGAACCAAGTGCATAAATATCACAACGAATATCCTTTTCATTCAGTGTTAATAATTCAGGTGCACAATTGGATTTTGAAGCCATCACTGCCACATGTGAGTGATTTTCAATACATGCATTAAAATCAATTAAATAGAAATGGTTCTGATAATAAATAATATTTTCAAGTTTTAAATCAATATAGAGATAGCCAATCTGATGCAGATCTTGCAGGACTTTTAAAACATCAATTAGCAAGCGATACTTTTTGAATAAACAACGATGGTTTTGAAAGTATTGTCTTGCGTTGATTCCCGGAATATATGTTTCGACAAAACATTGCGCAAAGTCTTCTTCAAAACAAGTGATCAAGCTAGGGACATGGATCGAATTTAAGTTAGAGAGCACATTGATCTCTGTTTTAAATTGATGTTTATATCGTTTTGTTTCATAATCTGGACAGATTTTTAAAATATAAACACACGTACTCAATTCATCCATAACACGATAAACATTGGCATTATAGGTATGTATGATCTTATATCTATTGTTCTTTAAATTCACACACGACATCACCAAATCGTATCGTCATGCCATCTTTTAATCGCATCTTACGTTTCACTTCTTTTTCGTTCAGATACGTCTTATTCGTACTCTTTAGATCTTGTATATAGTACCGATCATTTTCACATACGATCTTGGCATGTTTTAAAGATATACTCGCATCCTGTATACGGACATCACATACCATCGCTCTTCCCACTAGATTGATTTCATTGCACAATGCATATTTTTCCTGATCGCATAATAAGTAGGCATAAAAATCTACTTTTACTTGTAAAAGCTGTGTTTTTTCTTCCAAAACAGATTCAACAGGCTTCTCTTTATGGAAAGCTTGTATGGGTTCTTTGACTTTAAATGTCTGCATCCTCTTGTTTTTAAAGAAAGAAAACTTTTTCGGATAATATAAATTTCGTATATTATCCAGACCTAAGACAAGATTGGGTAAACTAAACTCAGCACTCTTTAAAAACTTCAATAAAAATCCAGGAATTTCAAAAGCGGTTGTAGTCTGCATTGTTTTTGCGATGTACTCCACCCATTTTTCTGACATATCCTTTTGAAACATCCAGTTCGATATTTGAATGGGCACCACGACAAACGCAAAGCGATCTCCAAAACTAGAGACAAATACGTAGTCTGGGTCAAATAGAACGGGTTTATTGCGATTGGATGCGATGGCTTGTTCAAATAACTGATGCAAGAATATATATCCTTCTTCTTTTTCAAACACATACTGACTTAAAAAATCATGTAAAGGAATATAGCCTTCTATCGCATATACCATCGATGCCGTTTTTTCGTTTGTCAACATACAAGGCAGACAAAAATCATCGTTCGATAATCGATCAAAAATGGATAGGTCGAGTAATTCTGGATTTTTCAAATGAACATACAAGTGGTTTTCATCCATGTGATCTTGTTCAATCCATTCGGACATCTCATCACCTCCATACTCTTAAACGTTTTTTTTAGCACTTTTTCCAGAAAACTTTCATTATTTTTTTGATTTTTTGAGTTTTTTTGTCTAAAATGAAACAATGATGAAATTTATAACATATATTCACGTTTATTTAATTCAAACCATCCTGAATTTCCTTCCATTTTGCTGGATTGACATCTTCTATGACAATCAGACGTATATAGGAAATCAACTACATCACCCCATATATTTATTTCTATGGGCGTTTAGTTCGGCAATTGGATTTTATTATTATTCATAAAAAGTTTGTTGGTGAATATCACCCAGAACATTATTTATTAAACAAAAAAGAACTATGAAAACACTCCCTCCTTAAACAAAAAATATGGGAAAAATATAACGTAAATTACAATAAAAAAAATCATGCCCTAATCTGTTTAGGCATGATTCTTTCATGTAGTATTCCCTATAATGATATAACACTTTTAAAAGATCTTCACGTATGGCTTTCCATTCTTTTTGTAGCCTGGTTTATCCTTGAATGGTTTCTTTATATTCCGGTTCACTTAAATAAAAACTCAATCCTGTTTTTTATCAACATTGGATTGAGTTTTGTGTTCACATTTATGTTTGGCCACATTACTGGCTTTTGCGAAATCTATTTTTCATTTACTACGAATATTCTACTTCATCACTGGATGTTTCAGGATTGATCTTTTCAATCTTATCTAAGTAGTTTTTCGCTTTTTTCACAAAATACATACGATTTCCGAGCTCAAGTACTTTTTCAAAATATAAGCGAGCCAATTTATAATCTTCTTCTACAAATGAGATCAGAGCAATGTAGTAACATGAATCTACTTGCTGGAAAGGAAAATTCGCTCTTTGTAGACCTTGTAAATAATATTTCTTACAAGTATTCAAATCCCCATCCATTAGATGGATTTTATTTTCAATGGCCGCCATTTCTTCACTTTGAATCATGATACCCGCACGTCCATAATGAAGACGAATATTTTGCGCCTCTTCTTTACAACGAGATAAAGCCTCTTCATCCTTCAACATATAATAGATGTAAGACATCAATGACCAATATTGTAAAGAACTCGATGCATCCTTACGCGGATAACTAATCAATACATCTTGAGCAAGTTCAGCATCATTTAAATAAATCAAGCATTGCGCAAGCAATGTGTGCTGGCTCAAGCGTGTATGTCCCTTTGAATTTGTGCAATAGTAAATAATGGCACTCGCACAAGCCTCAGGATTACAATCTTCATATAATAATTTTGTGATTGGTAAAAGTGATACAGCACGATAACGTAACACTAAATTAAACGCAAATAAGTAGAACATCAACAATACAGCTAGAAGCATTATGTTATTCACGGCAATTAAAATCGCAAATAGGGCAACAATACCTAACGCATAAATACCTGTTAATTTACGCACATTTTTACGACAAGTCTTTGCGAGATCCTTATAAGACTCATCCAATTCATGATGAATCTTATACATACGAACCAATTCATCATCACTTGTAAAATTAAATTCGCGACGTTCTTTCGAAATGTTTTTACGTAAACTTAACATTCCATAAATACATACAATAAATGCAGGCACAACCAAAATGGCACCTATATAGATCATGTATTCAGGTAAAAAGAAAATCAAACACATAACGATCCATGGGCTGATGTTGAATCGTGATGTTACATATTGTCCAAGATAAATGATATTGATGATTCCTGAAATCAATAAGGCATCACCTACATATAAGATCCACATATTATTTTGTAGATACGTTAAAACCTGTTTCAGTGATTCTGTATCTACACCTGGCACAGAACTTAATGAACTCGACAACATATCCGAACTCATATCTATACCACTCGCAAATACAACCGCACTTAAGCAAAGTCCAACTAAAAAAGCTACAACTAAAGCTATTAAATGGGATTTACAACGATATTTCCACATACAACCACCTATTTCTTCTCTATAATTCTTGCAGGAATACCTACTGCAGTTGCCCCTTCAGGAACATCTTTTAAGACGACCGCATTTGCCCCTACACGACACCCCTTTTTCAAAGTGATATTTCCTAAACATTTTGCGCCACAGCCAATATATACACCATCCTCTAAAGTTGGATGTCTTTTGACATGTTGCTTTCCTGTACCACCAAGTGTGACACCATGATAAAGCTGACAATCATCCCCGATAATTGCCGTTTCACCAATCACAACTCCCATACCATGATCAATCATCAAGCCACGACCAATCACAGCACCAGGGTGAATTTCAATTCCTGTCCAATGCCTTGCTCGATTGCTTACCCAACGCGCAATAAATGTATGATTATGCACCCAAAACCAATGGGCAATACGGTGTAAACCAATTGCCTTAATATGTGGATACAACCAAAACACTTCCCATTTTGAATGTGCTGCCGGGTCTAACTGCATTGTTCTTTCTATGTTATATAATCCATCACGGATAAAAGATTTCTTGTTTCTTTCTGACATGATAAAATTTTAGTTTATTTATGTCTAAATTTCAAGTTTAGTGTTTATTTCACATAAACTTCACATAGTGAATCATCTAAAACCTTACCAATCGAATCATGAATCACAAGATCCGCCTTTGAATCCATATTCGTACTATCTTTATTGATCAAAACCAAATGTTTGCCATGAAAATAGTTAATTAAACCAGCCGCAGGATATACGACAAGACTTGTACCACCTACAATTAAAAGATCTGCCTGCTCAATCGCATGAATAGCCGAATACAATGTATATTCATCTAAGCCTTCTTCATACAAAACAACATCTGGCTTAATGATGGCACCACACTTGCTACATCTAGGAATACCTTCATTATCTCTTAGTTTCATCATATCCTCTAGAGAATATTTTGTTTGACAATGTGTACAAGTATTTCTTAAAACACTTCCATGTAATTCATAGACCTTTTTAGAACCTGCCATCTGATGTAAGCCATCAATATTCTGTGTCACAATCCCTTTTAGCTTTCCCATTTTTTCAAGTTTTGAAAGAGCATAATGCGCCTTATTAGGTTGGGCATCTGGATAAATCATCTGATTAAAATAAAAATCAAAGAATTCTTTAGGATGACTTAAATAAAAACTATGTGACAACATAATCTCAGCCGGATATGGATACTTCTTTTTATATAATCCATTGTCGCTACGAAAATCTGGAATGTTACTTTCTGTAGACACTCCAGCACCACCAAAAAATACTATATTATTACTTTCTTGAATCCAATCTTTTAAAGACATAACATCACTTCCTGAAACTATTATACCTCCAAACAAGAAAAGAAAGGAAGATATTTCACTATCTTCCTTGAATATCAAATGTATACTCGCCATTGTGACAATCTACATTGATTACATCCCCTTGCATAGCACCAGTCTTAATCATTTCCTTGGCAATCTGTGTTTCAAGATTTCTTTGAATATAACGCTTCATAGGACGAGCACCATACACTGGATCAACACCCATCTTTGCGATCTGATTATACACAGCATCACTTACATTCAATGTAATGTCACGTTGAGCCAATCGCTTTTGTAGCAAGCCGACAAACTTGTGGGCAATCTTAATAAAGGCTGAATCATCTAATGCGTTAAACACTATAATTTCATCGATACGATTAATGAATTCTGGTTTAAAATGACGCTTTACTTCTTCCATATATTTATCATGTACATCACCAGATTCAAAGGCATATTGGCTACCTAAGTTAGATGTTAAGATAATAATTGTATTCTTAAAATCTACCGTAACACCTTTCGAATCGGTAATACGACCATCATCAAGAATTTGAAGTAACACATTGAATACATCTGGATGCGCCTTTTCGATTTCATCAAACAAGACAATACTATATGGATTACGACGAACTGCCTCTGTCAATTGACCACCTTCATCATATCCTACATATCCAGGAGGAGCACCAATTAATCGTGCCACACTGTGTTTTTCCATGTATTCACTCATATCAATACGCACAATATGTCTTTCATCATCAAATAACTGTTCAGCCAAAGCCTTGGCAACCTCCGTTTTACCTACACCAGTTGGACCTAAGAACATGAACGATCCAATTGGACGATTCTCATCTTGAATCTGTGCTTTAGAACGCAAGATTGCATCTGTTACAAGTTCTAGAGCTTCATTTTGACCAACAACACGTTTTTCAAGTTCTTCCTTCAAATTCAATAATTTATCTCTTTCACTCGCAACCAAACGAGTCACTTCAACGCCTGTCCATCTAGAAACGATTTTCGCAATCAATTCTTCATTGACCGTTTCTTGAATCAAAGCATCCTCTTTTTGACTTGCCTGCTCCTTTTGAATACGAGCCTCTAATTCTGGAATCGTGCCATATTGAAGTTTAGCAGCATCTTCATAACGAGCTTCATTACGCGCTTGCTCTAAATCCAAACGAGCTTTCTCCAAACGTTGCTTATCCTCTTTTTCATTGGCCAAGCCACGTTTTTCGTCTTCCCACTTAGAATGCATTTCATCACGCTTTGATTGTAAAGAAGCTAATTCACTTTCAATTTCTTCACGACGCTCAATAGCCCTTTTATCTTCTTCTTTTTGTAGAGAAGTCTTTTCAATTTGAAGTTGTAAAATCTTACGCTGTAATTCATCCAACTCTTGAGGCATACTTTCCATTTCAACCTTTAACGTAGCACAAGCCTCATCCACTAAGTCAATTGCCTTATCTGGTAAGAAACGATCCGTGATATAACGATCGGACATAGTAGCTGCCGCAATTAAAGCTTCATCCAAAATACGTACACCATGATAACTTTCAAAACGATCTTTTAATCCACGCAAAATACTGATTGTATCCTCTACACTTGGCTGAGCAACTTGTACTTTTTGGAAACGACGCTCTAAAGCGGCATCCTTTTCAATATATTTACGATATTCATTGAAAGTTGTTGCACCAATACAATGTAGTTCACCACGCGCTAACATTGGCTTTAATAAGTTAGCCGCATCCATACTACCTTCGGTTTTACCTGCACCAACCAAGTTATGAATTTCATCAATAAACAAGATGATTTGTCCATCCGATTTTTTAACTTCATCCAAAATAGATTTTAAACGCTCCTCAAATTCACCACGATACTTAGCACCGGCAATCAAAGATCCCATATCCAATTCAATCAAGCGTTTTT
>OLRO01001792.1_pt1 | contig 11513 bp, 9 predicted proteins | sample 1673131 | NCBI WGS metagenome assembly OLRO01 (sample SAMEA3136757, study PRJEB25190) | human gut metagenome | biome: human gut; feature: human-associated habitat; material: faeces | place: Austria | collected 2013 | reverse complement strand
AGCCACTTTTCTATCTCATGTAAAAAAGCCTCACCCATCAGAATTTCCCGAAGATAAATGTGAACCTTATCTTTTGCTTGCATTTTTCCCATAAAGTATTTCCTAAACCCATCTCCAATTTATGCTCAGAAACTGTGTATCCCCCTCCTTTATACAGTATCCGCTATCAGAATATCATAACCTTTAAAATAGTCAATAGGAAAATCGTCACGGTTTTGTCTATTTTTGTGATTTTCACGATTTTTATCAATATTTCATTACAGCAAAAATCCCGCAGACTCCTCGGAATCTGCGGGATTAACGTCATTCAATTAAGTACTAGCACTCAGGCTCAATCAAACCAAATGTATTTCCTTTTCTCTTATATACAACATTGACTTCGTCGGTCTCTGCATTGCGGAATACGAAGAAATCATGTCCGGTAAGTTCCATCTGTACACATGCATCTTCCGGATACATTGGTTTCATACCAAATCTCTTGGTACGAACAATCTTAACTTCTTCATCGTCCTCATCATCTGCATCGATGAAATCCGGTGTAAAGCTATCCGCTACATTCATTTTCTTAGAAGCCAGCTTTGTACGATATTTTCTCAGCTGACGCTCGATTACTTCTTCTACTAAATCAATGGATACATACATATCGTTGCTTACCTGCTCAGAACGAATTATATGGCCCTTGATTGGAATTGTTACCTCAATTTTCTGGCGCTCCTTCTCCACGCTCAATGTAACAAAGACATCTGTGTCTGGGGTAAAATACTTCTCCAGCTTAGAAAGTTTCTCCTCCACGGCTGCCTTAAGTCCCTCTGTCAATTCAATATTTCTTCCGGTAATTGTGATTCTCATGATGCCCAACCCCTTTGCTGTGTATTTAGTACTCCTATTGGATGTACCATGTACTTATTATATCATAAGTTACAAAAAACGCAACGAGTTTTCAAAAAATTTATGCATGTTTAATATTATTTTTTGTTTTTTCAACAGACTTACTGCAAATATCCATCTTTTACAATATCAGACAGTGCATCTGTCGGAACAGAAAACTCGACAATTCCCATATATCCAGGGGCCACTTCATATTTGTCAAAAACAAAGGTCAGCTCGCCCTTATCATTGATATAGAAATTGGCATCATCCGCAATCTTTTCAAAATCCCACTCCTTTTCCCCATCATCAAGGAAATAATTAAGATTGTCATTTTTTTTCATCTGCTCACGCATCTGTTTTTTGATATTGTCGGAAATACGGGTCTTGTAATTGCTTCCATCTGCAAACAGATTCTTCAATGTAATCAGCTTTCCTGTTTCTTTGTCAATATTATAAATCTTCGTAAAGCTGTTGGAACCGCCCATGGCAATCTCCGTATCAACACGCAGGCTGAACAGTTTGTCATTGTCTGTCACAATACGATAATCCGAAGTTACTGCTTCATGTCCCTGGCTTCCATCAGCTACCGCTGCAACATCCCTCTGGTACTGTTTGATAATATCATTCAGATATCCGGAAACCTCCGCATTCAGTTCCTTGGATTCTTTCGTCAGAACTTTTCCGTCCTTTCCGACAACTTCTACCTCCGGCACCTTCACATTTGCTTCCATCTGCTTATTTTCCTGCTTGTCAGAATAAGTCGTAAAATCCACCACTTTTACGATCGAGCCAAGCACCGGAACGCCCTCCATAGCCTGTGCGACCGTAGGATTCACATTCACGGTAACAACAAGTGCGGCACATGCGGCAGCTACAATGCCGATTCCTTTTGCAAATGGAAGAATACGGTGCTTACTCGCCTGCTTTCCTTCACTTATGCCTTTTTCCACTCTTTCCTTTAATTCTTCCGGAATTTCTATATTCTGGTAATTTTTTTTCATTTCATCTAATTTGCTCATGCGATCTGCTCCTCTACTTTCACTTTTAATTTTTTTAAACTGCGGTATAGTATTGATTTCACGGTGTTCGGATTTTCTTTCAGCATTGCTGCGATATCTCCGATGGTCCACTCTTCAAAATACTTCAGGATAATCACTTTTCTTTCTCTTTCATCGAGTGTTTCCAAAGCATTCAAAACATCCATGTCCTCATAGTGATCTTCCCGGCCTTCCTCGGCTACCTGTTCATCACTCACGAATTTCGACTGCTTTCTTGTGGCATCCACCGCTGTGTTGATTGTTATACGCCACAGCCATGTCTTTATGTACTTTTCATCTTTGACCTGCCTCGCATTCTTCATGGCCTTGTACACGCTTTCCTGTACAACATCCATGGCATCCTGCTCATTTTTCATATAAGAAAAGGCAAGTCGGTAAAGTTTCTCGTAGGATGATAAAATTTCCTGTTCGATGGCTTTACTTATTTTGTTTCCTGTCATGCTGCCATTTCTCCTTTCTATTTATTAGACGCAGGAGCGTTCAGAAAAAGTTTCAAAAAAACAGGGCCTTTGAAAAATTTTCCATCGGTCCTGTTATTGAAATGATTTTCATCTTAATCAAAGCATTCCCATTGTTATGCCCTCCCAAATACACCAAACAGTTTCTGTGCCGCCTCTTCATCCTCCATAATTCTTGCACTTGGTTTCTGTGCGTTCTCAAGCATTCGTTCCACACGATTGGCAAGTGCCACATCCACAAACCGCCCGATCTCGATTCCACGCAATTCAAAAAACAATGCCGGATTTGTGTCAAGCCGTGCCCCCACACCATATAGTGCTGCTGCCACATGTTTGCACATCAATGCCCAGTCCGGACAGCTACATTGAAAACTAATCTCGCTTGGCTGTGGAAAAAGACCATCCTCTCCCTGAAACAGTTCTTTCATTTCATCCGGAAAATCACCGGACAGTAATCGTTCCAGAGTCTCAATCTTACCGCACCGTTCAAGAATCGCTTCACACTTTTTCTCTGTGAGCGGGCTGATACGGATTTCCACACGGTAGGGAGTTTTTCTGGTTCCCTGCACTCTTGCAATGATTTTTCCTTTCTGGATTTTCAAGTCGATTACTGTCCCGGTCCGCACATAGCGCTTCCCGCGCTCCAGCCGGCTCGCAAAATCTGCATAGCGCTCCAGATTGTCACACCATGCTTTGCCCCACCAGCTTTTTGCAATTGTCCTGCCGGAAATAACAACCGGCTCCAGCTTATTCCCCTTTCCCTTTTGCTTTTTTACACTCTCTTTTAAATTTTTCTTTAACAGAGATTCACTCGGCTGGGCAAATGTCTGATCAATTTCCCAATATCTTCGCATACTGTTTACTCCAATCGCAATAATGAGAACAATTCTTCGTTACTTAACTCCGTAATCCACTTTTCGGAACCGCTTCCGATCACATTTTCCGCCAGTTCCTTTTTGGATTCCAGCATCGCATCTATTTTCTCCTCAATCGTTCCCTGAGAGACAAATTTATGTACAATCACATCTTTTTTCTGCCCGATCCGGAATGCCCGGTCCGTTGCCTGATTTTCTACTGCCGGATTCCACCAGCGGTCAAAATGAATGACATGATTGGCTTTCGTCAGGTTCAGTCCCATTCCCGCCGCTTTGACAGACAGTACAATAAACGGTACATAGGCTTCTCCCTGAAATGCATCCACAATTTCCGTCCGCTTCGCCACCGGTGTTCCTCCGTGCAGCACATAGCCCTTAGCATGAAAAACGGTCTCCAGATACGCTGCCAGATCGTCCGCAATCTCCTTAAACTGCGTAAAAACCAGCACGCGCTCACGCTTTTCATAGATTGTCTCACAGATTTCTTTCAAAAGCTGAAATTTTCCGCTCTCTGATGGTGTATAGACATCCTGTCCCAGATACTGATCCGGATGGTTGCAGATCTGTTTTAACTTCATGATTGCCGTAAGCACAATCCCTTTTTTGGCAAACTGGGAAATGCTGTGTTCTGCCTCCATCTGCCGGACTTTCTGCTCCATATCCGAAACCACCTTGCGGTACAAAATGGTCTGTTTTCTGGTCAGCTGTGCAAAATCCGTCATTTCCACCTTTTCCGGAAGATCTGCAATAACGGTCTTGTCCGTCTTGACACGACGGAGCATAAACGGGGTAATCATGGACTTTAACTTTGCATATCCCTGTGGATTTTCTTCCAGTCCTTTCATAAACTCATGGAACTCTTTGGATGTCCCAAGCAGACCATGATCTATAAAATCAAACAACGACCATAAATTGGTCAGGTCATTTTCAATCGGCGTGCCGGTCATGGCAATCCGCATCTGTGCCTGCAGTTTTTTGATTTCGCGTGTCTGTTTCGTACCCGGATTTTTGATTGCCTGTGCCTCATCGAGAATCACGCAGTCCCACATCGTTTCCTGAAATGCTTTGATGCGGGAAACCATGCCATATGTCGTTATCGTAAGGAATGCAGCCCCTGCATCAAATTCCTGTGCAAGCTGCGCAGATGTCTTTCCGTGAATAACCTGAATCGTCATATCGGGGACAAACTTTGCTGCCTCCTTCTGCCAGTTTCCGATCAGGGATGCCGGAACGACCAGAAGCGTTTTTGCACCTTTGTCTGATTTTCTCATTTTTTCGAGATAGCATAGAACCTGAAGTGTTTTTCCAAGTCCCATATCGTCTGCCAGGCATGCACCAAATCCCAGTTTCTGCATATAATTCAGCCACGTATACCCATCCTTCTGATATGGACGAAGCGTTGCATGAACGGTTTTCGGCACTGCTGCCGAACGGATACCGGATGGTTTTCGCAAATTGCGCAACATTTTGGAAAGCCATGCCCCGTTGGTCACAAGTGCACCTACATCTGCGGAAATCTTTTTTCCATTTCCGATTTCCATCTGCAAAGCTTCCCGCAGTGTAATGCTGGTGTCCATGCCATCCATGCGTTTCAGAAGTTCCCGCAGTTTTTTATGATTTACCTCTACCCACTTGCCTTTTAAAAATGCCAGCCCCTCCGTCTGCGCCAGCAGAAGTTCCACATCTTTTTTCGTAAGTGCCTCTCCGTCCACACACAGCTGTGGCTGCATCGAAATCAACGAATCAAATCCTACCATGGCAGGTTTCTTTTCGCCCAGCCGGATTTCTACCGAACACTCCATTGCACGCTTTCTCCACCAATTCGGAATCCGACAGAGAATCCCGGTCTGTTCGATTTTTTCCACATCACGCAGAAACTGATATGCCTCTTTCCCTGTAAAACGCAGAACATGGAACATCTCCCCGCTTTCTACCAGTTCTGCAATCAGATCCGACACCTCTGCCGCACGGTTCAGGCAGGACAACAATGCCAGCAGCTTATCTCTGTCATCCTGATATTCGGTCAGCGCGTATTTCAGCGGCATATGATGCACGGCATGATCCTCTCCGAGCGAAGCATATGTTGCCATAAAAACAAACGGATCTTCGCCATCTTTATTTTCTACCAGATGCAGAAAGATCCTCTCCGGTACATGCAGCTTCTGGTTCTGCTCTGTGAGATACAATTCCACACTGCCTTTATAACCTGAAATTTCCCTCTGAAAAATCTGCTCCAGCTGCGAAAATACTCCGGCAATCCACTTACGGTCAATATATTCTGCCCCGATCGCATAAGGAACTGACGAAAGCAGATGCTCAAGATGTTCCTCATCCGGCACCACATGTGTCGCTTCTCTTGTCAGTTCCAGTTCCGGCATTTCTGTAAGACACTGGAAAAATGCCTCTGACAGTTCATATAAAAACAACTCCGATGAAGACATTTCTTTTGACCGCTTGGAAAATCCCATGTGATATAAGATTTCGTAGCGCTTCTCCAAAGTTTCTTTTTCCTGTGTGTCCGGGTAAAATCCGGTTGGGGTAAATATATACTGGTTCATTTTTCTATCGTCTCCGTTTCTATCCTGCAGGTATAAGTTTTTTCGGCTTTCCTGTAATTAATTCCGATCAGAAGCATGCTTCCATGGTATCCTTTTAATGTCTTGTCATACTTTTTCTCCCGGATCTGATCAAGTGCTGTCTGTGCAGACTGATCCCATTTTAACTCCACAATCATAGCCGGATTTTCCACATGCTTTCTCGGAACAAACACCAGATCTGCAAACCCTTTTCCGCCTGCTACTTCCCGGTAAATCTCATGCGTTTTCTTTGCTGCATAGTATGCCAGTGAAAGTACACATGCCAGGGAATTTTCGTTGTTATATTTCAGAATGGAAATATTATCTTCATGCACCCGCTGAATTTGTTGTGCAACATATTCTTCATCACCACGAAGTGTAGCTTCCATCAAATCCTCTGACTGTCGAATGGCCGCCATCACCGGTTCCCAGCCTCCGTCCTCGATACAGTTAATAAACTCTTTCTGCACTTCCTGATTTGGGATACAGACAGTCTGTGCGTAAAAATCATATGTCAGATAGCCCAGATGAACCAACAACGTGAGTACATCGTCCGCACTGGCAAACGTTGTCATGTCATTTTGGAATTTATCCGGATTTACCGGGATGTGTTCCCCCGCAACCAATCGGGTGGTCAGTTCTTTTACCCCATACTGGTTCATCTGGATGTATTTCTTTAATGCCTCATACGTCTCTGTTTTTGTCCAGTAGCTGTCATAGTCATGACCAAGCATTGACATGACAACAGAACGTGGATTGTAAATCTGCACACCCTTTAAATCATAGCCATCATACCACTGTTTCGTCTTGTCGTATGGCATATCGTACTGCCGGCAGAGTTCCTGCACTTCAGATTCTGTGAAACCGGTAAACTCTGCCAGTTCGCGCTGGTTGGTCATGGGGTATTCGTCGAACATGTTCAGGGCGGAATGTTCGCCGTATTTTTTAATTTGGAGGATGCCGGTCATGTAGGCAAGCACACAGTAAGGCTGATTTTTTAGCAAATCCCTGAGAAAGTTGAGATACTTTTTCTGCGCCTGCGCATCCATCGGGTTCACCCGAAAAATACAATCCCATTCATCAATCACGAAAACAAAATAGCTCCGCGTCTGGGAATAGATTTCTTCCAAAACCGATACCAGATCTTCCTCATAATATGTGACCTGTGGAAACTCCCTTTTCAGCTCCCGTACCACTTTTCTGGAAATCAGTTCCATCATTTCCTCCACGGATTCTGTACGCCCAAGAAACTGCTGCATATTCAGATGAATCATCCCCTTTTCCATAATATGCCACCAGCATATTTGCCGCCATGGATTTTCCGAAACGGCGGGGACGGCTGACGCAGATGTTCTGATGCTCCGATTTTAAATTCTGGTTTGTGAAAGCAAGAAGCATTGTCTTGTCTACATATATTTTTGAATTTACCGCTCTTTTAAATTCTTCATTTCCAGGATTTACATAAATTCCCATCTGCGTTTTCTCCAATAAATAATAAGCTATGAATAGTATACTCTATCCATAGCTTATTGAAAAGTACGCATTTAAAAACGCAATTAGTATTCGTTCTGCAATCTCTTATAAATCTTTTTCATAATATCTTTGTATCGTGTGGAATCCGCGCTTTCACCCACCTGCTGGTTTACTTCCGCTTTAAAATCCGAATAATCCGTGCATCCACTGTTATAATATGCATCGTATCCAATGTTATAAAACAGCTCATAACGGTAATTGTGCAATGCCATAAGGTTCTTATATAAAGTAGCATTCTTCTTCATTTTCTTTACCGCGCCGTTCATATCCTTGGTTCCGTTTTTCGTAATGACACCCAGCTTTTTCATTTGTGCAAGAACCTCTTCATTTCCGAACTTGTAATCATTCTTTGCATAATAAATATTGATAATGGTCTGAACATCCTGCACGCTTGTAATATTTTCCAATTCATACTGGGACAGATATTTCTTCTTGGTATAAAAAGCAGCCAGATCAGAGGCACTGAATTCACTGCCATCTCCATATGCATCTGCTAACACTTCTGCATCGATTGCGCTCTGGAAACGGATCACATCCGCACCGTCATTGCTCTCGCCATATACATAGACCTGACGGTTATCTTTGTTTTTCAATTCACTGCTGTAATTGATCTGATAAATACTTTTCTGCTGTTCATAAATCTGCTCATAAATATCATACAGTTCGGAAACATCATAAATATTGTGATAAAATCCGCCAGTGGATTCTGCGATATTGCGCAGCACACCATCTTCTACATCATCACCGATTCCAATGATATACACCGGAATCTGATACGTATTTGCAATGTTAATAACATCATCTTCATCATAATCATAGCCGGAACCATATGGTACGTTCATACCATCCGTAAAAGCCACAACACAACGGGAACCGGTCGCTGTCGCCGTATACAAAACAGACGAATACAGAGACTGATATAAAGAAGTAAGTCCTTCACACTCCAGGTTGTTGATTGCCGTCTCCACCGAATTTTTGTCCGCTGTAAAAGTCAGTTCTCTAGAATATATGGATGAGATTGTAGATAATCCCAGATTCGTATCATCCTCCGTTGCCTCTGTGAACTGGTTCAGACAATCCTGCATAGAACCAAACTGCCAGCTCATGCTGTCACTGATATCTGCCACCAGATCAATGGACATATTTCCTTCGATCTGCTTTACATCCGAAATTGAACATTTAACCCATTCATCCGAATCATCTTTTTTCTCATAGATCACAAATGAATCCTTGTTCCAGCTCTCATCTTTGTTGTCACTGTTCACATACAGATTGATCTGCTTGTCCTGTGACACATCCACCTGATCATAATTTAAAATATTTCCAGGGGTAGTAAATTTATAGTCCAGACTCTGGTAGTTATCATATTCCTGCTTTTCTTCCTTGAAATTTCCTGCATTGTAAGCACTCTTCACCTTCTCGGCACTCTGTCCAAGCAGAAACTCCTCACAGGAATAGACATCATCCGCACCGTCTTCAACATAAGACAGCATATTGTCTCCCTCTGTCTTATTGTAGTCAATAATCTCATCCACGAGCTTGCTAAAAGCTTCTGTCTCTTTCCGGCTCTCATGTTCATCGAAATCCTTCAGAGCACTCTCGCAGTCCGCCTTTGCCTCATTGTACTTATCTTCATAATCACCAAGAAAATACTTGCTGTCTTTCTCCATCTTAGCTGTTGCTTCTTCGTATGCCTTCTGATACTTTGCAACTTTTGCATTCAATGCAGAAATTTCATCGCTCAGCTGCTGCATTTTTTCTCTCTGATTTCCAGTCTTCCAAAATTTAAAGCCGGAAATAATGCTTTTTGCATCGTCCATGTCCTGCTCATATTCACTCTCGTATTTTCCGAGTGACATATATGCATCGCATTCTTTCTCAAAAGCGGAGACATAATTCTTAAAACCGTTGATACGCACCACACCAACGACACCTACGATAAGAATCACTGCAAGGACCGCAGCGATTGGGATAAAGACTTTCTTATTGAATCCCTTTTTCTTTGCCGGGACCGGTGTGTTGTTAACCATGTTGTTTTGTGTATTGTTCGGCATATTGTAGCCTGCATAATTGCCCGGGGCATTTCCCACATTATTTGCGGCATTGTTTGTGACATTCTCTGTTGGAGCGGTCTCACTCTGTTCCGGTTCCCGGGCAGCTACGTTCTGTTCCTGTACTGCTTCCGGTTCTGGTGCAGCTACGTTCTGCTCCTGTGCTGCTTCCGGTTCTGGCGCAGCTGGCAGCCGGGTTCCGCAGCCTGCACAGAATAAACTGTCATCGGAATTTTCCATTCCACAAGTCAAACATTTTTTCATCTGTAACTCCTTTTCTGTATCTGCGTACCAATGCACCATTTATAAATGCTGTACTAGTACTAAAGTTCCATAAATAATACTACACCTATGATGAGCATATTTCAACGACTAATATAGCGCCACTGTTTGCTGTATTAAAAATTCCATATGTTTCAAAAATGTCTCGACATAACGCAACATAAATGCTATAATGCGCCCATAGCATTTATTTATGTAGTTCTATGATTACATGTTCAAAATGTTTCATATGCCTGGGTATATCGCCCACATTACCAATCAATTTTTAAAATTTAATAACTTACTTTTAAATTATTTTCAGGTCACAAAAGACTGTTAAATCAGCTCTTTTTGATATATACTTAAGGAAAGGTAACATACTACATGGGGAAAACCAAAGATGTAACTACAGAAACAACCAAAGAAGTCTGTGGCACTATTTTCGACGATGTCTTCCGAACCATCGCCCAGAAGATGCCATTCCTTCTCATTCCGCTGATCAATGAAGTGTTTCAGACGAATTATCCGGAAGATATCCACTTTCAACAATTGCGGAATGAACACTATGAAAAGCTTGGAAAAATCATCACCGATTCCATTCTCCAGATTGAAGACTGCACTTATCATCTTGAATGTCAGTCCTCACTCGACGGACGAATGGTAATCCGGATGTTTGAATACGATTTTTCCATAGCACTGGAACTTGCACAGAAAAACAATGAAACTTTTGAAATCGAATTTCCGCAATCATGTGTTCTGTATATTCGAAATCACCGGGAGCATAGTCTTCCTGATTACCACGAAGCAATCGTAAAATTTGCAGACAGTCAACAGATACTCTATCGTGTGCCAATCCTGCGGGCACAAAACTATACTGTGGATTCGATATTCGAAAAACAACTGTTAATACTTCTTCCATATCACATTCTACGGTATGAAAGTTACCTGAAAAATTCGGGCAGTAACACAAAAAAGCTGGAGCAATTATTAACAGACTATCAAAAAATCAGTGATGCGTTAGAGCAATGTACGGATGATAAGAAATCAGCTCTTTACATCGATATCATTATACTTATCGAAAAGATTGCAGATTATATCATTCCAAAAAATAATGAAAAAATTAGAGAGAGGTTGGGTGATCTTATGGGCGGTAAAATTTTACAACTTGAATCTGAACGATTACGCGAGGAAGGGCAAAAAACTGAACGAGTTCGTGCAATTCAAAATATGATTAAATATGATGTGTCAAAAGAAAAAATTCTTCAGGACTATTCCGAAGAAGAATATGAAGAAGCTGTAAAAACTATGCTTGTGGAAGCATAATAGGAATAAGTCATGATAATCACCCTTTTAAGAAGGAGTTGGTTACCATGGCTTTATATTTCCCAAAGCTTATTGCAAGGTCTCTAATTCCAGCAAATCTTCCGGACTGCAATACAATGCTTTTGCCAGACGGATCACATAATCCGCACGCGCATGATTGATGTTTTTCTGCTTCTGTTCATATTGTTGAATTGTCCGCAACGGCACATCTGCCTTTTCCGCCAGTTCTTTCTGGCTGAGGGAAATTCGTTTCCGATATTCCTGCAGTCTTGCCACCTGACGCTTCTGATGGCATGCTCTCATTTCATCCAGCCCATAGACAAACTGCCGAATATCCATCTCACGATATTTCTGATACATTAACAAAATACTTGTAATTGTAACCTTATCTGTAATCTGGTGAACTACCCATTGTCTAAAGCCAATGGGCTTCCTGCTTCGCAGACCTCGTAACCTACTATCTCCACAGGCGTTAATTCGGGCAGTCCCTGCCCTATATTGTTATTTT
>OLRO01001786.1_pt1 | contig 11547 bp, 18 predicted proteins | sample 1673131 | NCBI WGS metagenome assembly OLRO01 (sample SAMEA3136757, study PRJEB25190) | human gut metagenome | biome: human gut; feature: human-associated habitat; material: faeces | place: Austria | collected 2013 | reverse complement strand
TTCAAACTGTAAAATATGCTAGAGAAAATAACGTTCCATTTTTAGGAATATGTTTAGGAATGCAAATGGCAGTTGTAGAATTTGCAAGAGATGTGTTAGGATATAAAGATGCAAATTCAGAAGAATTTGATGAGGCAAGTACATGCAAAGTAATTCATATTATGGAAGATCAAATTCATATAGCCAACAAGGGTGGAACAATGAGATTAGGAGCATATCCATGTAATATATTAAAAAATACGCTGGCTGAAGAAGTATATAAGACAAATAAAATATCAGAAAGACATAGACATCGTTTTGAATATAACAACAAATATAGAGAAGAAATGGAAAAAGCAGGTTTGATTTGCTCAGGTTTATCACCAGATGGAAACTTAGTTGAAATTGTAGAATTAAAGAGTCATCCATACTTCATAGCTTCACAATTCCACCCAGAGTTTAAATCAAGACCAGATAAACCACATCCACTATTTGTAAGCTTAGTAAAAGCTGCAAAAGCAAATGTGAATAATGTGTGAAAAATTAAATAGTGTACTTGACATTTTGTATAAATGGGTATAAAGTATTAGCAGTCTTAAAGAAAGACTGCTAATTTTATCATATGCAATTAAAAAAGAAAGAAGGCGTGAGCAAAAAAATTCTAAAAAATAAAAATTAGCATATAATAAAATGATTGATAAGGAGGTAATTTTCATGTTAAAACCATTAGGAGACAGAATCGTTGTTAAAATGTTAGAAAAAGAAGAAACAACTAAAAGTGGAATTATATTAGCAGGAGCTGCTCAAGAAAAACCACAAATAGCAGAAGTAATAGAAGTAGGACCAGGAGAAGTTATAGACGGAAAAGCAGAAACAATGAATGTAAAAAAAGGAGATAACATCATTGTTAGTGAATATGCAGGAACAAAGGTAAAATATGAAGGAGAAGAATACATAATAGTAAAACAAAATGATATATTAGCAATTGTTTTATAATAAAGTAAAATAAAAAAGCTATTTATAAAAATAGTTGTAACTTAATAAATGAAAGGAAGGATAAAAAATGGCAAAAGTTATTAAATTTGGAGAAGATGCAAGAAAATCTTTATTGGAAGGTGTAAACAAATTAGCAGACACTGTTAAAGTAACATTAGGACCAAAAGGAAGAAATGTAGTTTTAGATAAAAGTTTTGGAGCACCATTAATAACAAATGATGGTGTAACAATAGCAAAAGAAATAGAATTAGAAGATAAATTCGAAAATATGGGAGCTCGTTTAGTAAAAGAAGTTTCAACAAAGACAAATGATGTTGCAGGAGATGGTACAACAACAGCAACAGTTTTAGCACAAAGTATGATAAAAGAAGGAGTAAGAAATGTAGCAGCAGGTAGTGATCCAATGGCAATAAAAAGAGGTATTGATAAAGCGGTCAATACAGCAGTTGAAGGGTTAAAGGAAATTAGCTCAACAGTTAATGGAAAAGAAGATATTGCAAGAGTAGCAAGTATATCAGCTAATAATGAAGAAATAGGAAATTTAATTGCAGATGCAATGGAAAAAGTTTCTAAAGATGGAGTTATAACGATAGAAGAATCTAAAACATCAAATACAGAATTAAATGTAGTAGAGGGAATGCAATTTGATAAAGGATATTTATCACCATATATGGCAACTGATACAGAGAAAATGGAAGCGGTTTTAGATAATCCATATATATTAATTACAGACAAAAAAATTAGCAATATTCAAGAAATTTTACCATTGCTAGAAAGTTTAATGCAAGAATCAGGAAAATTACTAATTATTTGTGATGATATGGAAGGAGAAGCTTTATCAACATTAATCTTAAATAAATTAAGAGGAGTTCTAAATGTAGTAGCTGTTAAAGCTCCTGGATTTGGAGATAAAAGAAAAGCAATGCTTGAAGATATAGCAGTATTAACAGGAGGAGAAGTAATAACTTCTGATTTAGGATTAGAATTAAAAGATACAACAATTGCACAATTAGGTAAAGCAAAACAAGTTAAAGTACAAAAAGAAAATACAATTATCGTAGATGGAGCAGGAGACAAACAACAAATAGCAGATAGAGTTGGTCAAATAAAAGCACAAATTAATGAAACACAAAGTGATTATGATAAAGAACAATTACAAGAACGTTTAGCAAAGATAGCAGGAGGAGTAGCTGTTATTGGAGTTGGTGCAGCAACAGAAGTTGAAATGAAGGACAAAAAACTAAGAATTGAAGATGCATTATCTGCAACAAAAGCAGCAGTAGAAGAAGGAATTGTTAGTGGTGGAGGAACAGCTCTAATTAATGTAATTCCAAAAGTATCAAAATTAGTAGATACATTAGAAAATGGAGAAAAATTAGGTGCTCAAATTGTATTAAAAGCATTAGAAGAACCAGTAAAACAAATAGCAGTAAATGCAGGATTAGAGCCAGCAGTTATTGTAAATAAAGTAAAAGAATCAGAAGCTGGAATAGGATTTGATGCTGCAAATGAACAATATGTAGATATGAAAAAAGTAGGAATTGTAGACCCTACAAAAGTAACAAGAAGTGCACTTCAAAATGCAGCTTCTATCGCATCAATGGTACTTACAACAGAAAGTTTAGTAACAGATGCACCAGAACCAAAAAATTGTAATTGCGGATCACAAGAAGGTGGAATGCCAGCAGGAATGGATGGAATGTATTAAAAAATGAAGTGAATTATAAAAAAGATAATTATTTTATAAGATAAAATAATTATCTTTTTCTTGATTTTTATAAGAAAAAATATTATAATTATACAGTAAAACAGAGTTATGCCAATATAGCTCAGTTGGTAGAGCAACGGATTCGTAATCAAAACGTCAAAAACTATATAGACCGGACAGCTCTAAAGAAAATCTGACTTGCAGTTAATTTTGACAACAAAAATGACAACTAATTAACACAATTTTTGATATAATTATTTATTAAATCATCTGCATTTTCTCTTTGTTCATCCAAATGAGTATAAACTTCATAAATCATAGAAGCGGAAGCATGTCCCATTAAGGCTTGCGCTTTTTTTATTTTGACACCAGCATAATATAACATTGTACAATATGAATGTCTTAATTGATGACATGTAAACTTTATATTATTTTCTTTGTTCTTATTTATACTATATAAAAAACTTTCTAAGTGTCTTCTTACTGCAACATCAGTCAACATTTTGCCGTCTTTTTCTTTTACAAATAATAATCCATTTTTAGAATTATTAACTAAATTAACAACTATATCATATATGTTATCTAAAATAGGTATAGTACGAACTCTATTATTTTTAGTAGTTTTTACTATAGGTTGGTTATGTAGAAGAACAACAGCTTTGTTAATAGAAATAGTTTTATTTTTTAAGTCAACATCATCAACAGTTAATGGGATTATTTCTTCTTTTCTCATGCCAGTATAACGCATCAAAATAAAAAATGGGGCATATTTGTGTGTTGAATTAATAAGAAGATTATCTTCGTCAATTGTTAAAGGCATACGTTCATTTTTTATAACTTTTAACGGTTTTATATTACTAGCAACATTTTTAATTATTATATCATTATCAATAGCATCATTTAAAATTCTTTTCACATAAGCAAGCGTTTTATTTGCAGTTGTAGGTGTATTTTTCATATCTGAAAGTAATTGTTCAACATCATATTTTTTTATATCTTTAATTTTTTTAAATCCAAGAGATGGAATAATATGGTTGTTTACAATGGATTTATATTCTTCAATTGTTCTAATTTCTTTACCAGCAGAATTTAATTCAATCCACTTAATTGCGAAATTCTTCATCTTTATATTCTCTATATCAGATAGTCCATTATAAGAATTATGCATAAATTCAATATATTGTTTGTACAAATCTTTTATATCTTTAGAATATATATATTTAGATTTTCCGTTTGTAGTAATTTTTTTCATTAATCTTCCGTCTGTTCTGATAGTATAAGTCATATCTTTATATTTGTTCATAAATCCTCCTTAAAAAATAAGATAAGTACATTCCACTTATCCTTAGTATATATATCCATATTTGTCTTTATAAAATTTTAAAGCACTGCTCATATATTCGATTGTAACTTCAAAATATTCTGCTAGACTATAGAGTGTATTGATTCCGACTCAAAATGGCTGATTTTAGTTTCTCAAAAGGAATTAATACAAAATAAGACCACTTTTTAGCCCTATATTCTTGTTTATTAATTAAGATTTTATCAGTACAGTTAATTGAGTATGTTGCATCTTGATAATAATGACCTAATTCTTCTGATAAAGTTTCTTTTTCTATATATGAGTTATCTATATTTGTATAATTTAATGCAATAGCATTTATTTTATCTATATTTATAAAACAACCATACGCATCTTCTATATAATAATCATAAATTTTAATATGTTCTTTTTCAGCTAAATCATATAAATTATTTAGATTCATATTCCCTCCAATTAAATACTATTTATAAAAGTATTATAGTAAGATTTGCATAAGTCAATATTAGATTTTGACATTTCGTTCAAATATGATTGAAACTCAAAATATAAATTATTAATTCTATTTTCTTTGCCTCTTTTTGTTTTTAATTTTTTTAATTTAATATCTAAACTTTCCCAAGCTCTATCTATCATTAAATTTGTTTCTCTTTCTTTGTTCTGCATTAAATAAACAAGAGTAGAGGAAGGAGTTCTACCTTTAAATTTTAAAAATCTTTCTAAATTAGAAAGATTCTTTGTTTCATGCAATAAAATAGAATATCTTTCAAAGAAAATTTTAGGATTTGCAGTAGTATTAACTATTTTTGTTGATTCATTGCAATGTTTTAAAAATTGATTGGCATAAAATTCAGCCTCTTTCTTGTTTGAAATTTTTATGATAGTACCATCTATATTAATATTAGTAGTTTTATTAAAAAAATCTATTAATCTCATATTATTTATTATCCTTTTTATTGTCTTTTAAGACCACTTCAAGCAATCCTTTAATTTGTTGTTTTTGTGTTTCAGTAGGAGGGGTATAATCTTTCATACTAAATCCTATTTTGGCTAAACCTAGAGGATCAGATTCTTTGGGTTTTCTTTCATCTGACTTACCTAATAGGAAATCTACACTACAGTCAAGTATCTCTGATAATTTACTTAAAATATCTATTGAAGGCATATTTTTATTATTTTCGTAATTAGCAATATTTGAACGTGATGTATCAATTTTTTTTGCAAGTTCTTCTTGAGTTAGATTGCAATCTTGTCTAATTTTTTTTAAATTATCTCCAAAACTCATAAAAGCACTCCTTTCTAAGAAAATTATAACATTTCATTGTCAGTTTTGCAAACATTTTTTAAAAAAAATAAAAAAAATTTTAAAAAAGTATTGACAGCCAAACAAACATTATATATAATGTCAGCAGAACAAACAGAAAGGAGGGCGAAAACATGAGAAAGAAACTTATAGAAATTAGAAAGAAAAAAGGCTATACCCAAGAGCAAATGGCAGAAAGGCTAAATGTTGCCAGAACAACATATACAGGGTATGAAAAAGGAAATATATCACCATCATTAGAAACAGCTTTAAAAATAAAGAAGATATTAAACTATAAAAAAGATGATATTTTTTTAACTTCTAATGTCAGCTAAACAAACTAAAGCACAATAAATAAAAACAAAAGGAGACGAGAAAAATGCCAGCAACAAAATTACAAGAACGAGCGAGAGTCAAATATGTAACACCAAAACAATTCATGGAACAATACAGTTTAAGCAAATCACAAGCATATAAAATATTAGCCAGACCAGAAATGCAAGAAGCAAAAATAAAAGTTGGAGAGAAGCTAATAAGGATAAATTTAGATAGAGCATTTGAAATTATGCAACAAATATATAGTTAGAAAGAAGGTGAAACAAATGAAAAGAAAACTAAACAAAAACAAACTATATCAACTTATAGGACAAGCAGTAGTATATACATCTATATGGGCAGTAACAGTAATAGGAACAGCATGGGCGTTTACTCAAAATAGTATTTATTAGGAGGAGGAAAATGGAGTGTAAGAAGTGTAAATCAGAAAATCAAAATGGGAATTTTTGTACAAATTGTGGAACAAAACTAAAAAAAGAATGTAGTTATTGTTGGATAAAAAAAGAGCCGTACAACTGTGGAGAAAGAAGATGTCCAAGTTATAGGCTATATAAAAAAATTATTCATCAAAAATAATTTTTTTAGCAGTTTCTGAAGCTATATCTACCAAAATATCACGAACAGCAGATACAGTTACAGTTCCAGCTTTCTTTAAAAATACATTTAATTTAGTAGCAACAACTTTTGTTCTAGGAGTGTCGGTGGCTAAAGCGGAAATATTGTTATCAATATAAGACTTTTCTTCCTCAGACAGTTGTTTATCAAAATCTATTAACTCTTGTATAGATTTTAAGCTTGATTGAGTCCAAGGAAAAGGATTGCCACAAGCGAAGCAATAGGACGGACGTTTATATTCATTATTATATACAATATATTCATCGTTATAATCACCCCTAATAGGTGTATTGCAATTAGGACAAGCAGATATTGTTTTGGCACCACAATCAGAACAATATGTTTCAACATTATTCTCACAAGTACTAATTACATGTCCATTTAAACAAATTTGTGCGGGATAATAACCTGGCATAATAATCACCTCATTTCGAGGAAATTATACAATAAATTACAAAATTTTACAAGGAAAGGAGTGAAGAGATATGTTTAATAAAAAATTAATAGAAATATTTAAAAATACAATTAATAACTTAGAAAAAGAAATAGCAGATTTAAGACTAAAAATAGAACAAAGAGACCTTATGCTAAAAGACTATCAAGAAGAACATGTAATATTGTTAAATAATGCATCAGAATTAAGAGCTAAAATAGTAGATTTAGAAAACAACATAGAATTATTAACAAATAATTTATCAGACAAAAATAAAGAACTAATTTCAGATTACCACAGCCAAAACTAGTTCAAATATAAATACATAAATAAATTCATATTTACTTATATTTTAGCACGAAAAAGTAAATATGTCAAAGGAGAATTATGGAAGATTACATAGAAAACGATGAAGAAGGAAATATATTCGAATTAATAGCAGAAGAATGCTATTACGATGATTTAAGGGAGGAAGAATAATGCAAGATTTAATAATTATAAAACAATTACCTCAAATAGAGGAACATTTAAAAGAATTATCAATAGAAGTTGAACAAAAAGTGGAAAATGCTAAATCTTTAATATGCACAGAGGAAAATGTAAAAACAATTAAAGAAGTTAGAGCAGATTTAAATAAAGAGTTTAAGGAAGTAGAAAAGCAAAGAAAAACAGTAAAAGAACAAGTGTTAGCACCATATATGCAATTTGAAGAAGTATATAAACAATATATATCTGATAAATACAGAAGTGCTGATAATGACTTAAAACAAAAAATTAATTTAGTAGAAAAAGAATTAAAAGAACACAAAGAACAAGAAATTAGAGATTACTTTGAAGAATATAAAACAGCAAACAATATTGGTTTTATTACATATGGACAAGCAAGAATAAATGTAACATTATCAGCAAGTATGAAAAGTTTAAAAGAACAAGCAAAACAATTTATTGACAAAATAGTGGATGATTTAAAATTAATTGAAACACAAGAGCATAAAACAGAAATATTAGTTGAATATAAACAAACATTAAATGTATCACAAGCAATAACAAGTGTGACAAATAGATTTAAGGCTATTGAAGAAGAAAAGAAAAAAATAGAACAAGAAAAAGAACTTCAAAAATTTGTTGTGGATACTGCAAAAGAGTCAGACAAGTATAGTGAACAAATAATATTAAATTCACCATCCGTAGAAGAAAAAATAGAAGGAATTTTAACTTTAAAATTTACAGTAAGGGGAACAAGAACAAAATTAAGAGAATTAAAACAATTTTTAGAAAGTGGAGGTTACGATTATGAGTAATGAAGTACAAAAAAATAATGAATTAATGGTCAAATTTGATATTGACGGAAATGAAATAAAATTAACACCAAGTATAGTGCAAGAGTATATAGTAGGAACAGATGCAAAAATAACAAATCAAGAATTTAAATTATTTACAGAACTTTGTAAAGTTAGAAAATTAAATCCATTTTTAAGGGAAGCATATTTAATTAAATATAAAGCAGGTACTCCAGCACAATTAGTCGTAGGAAAAGATGCAATATTAAAAAGAGCAGTTTTAAATCCCAACTACGATGGAATCGAAAGTGGAATTATAGTTCAAAAAGAAGATGGAACAGTAGAAGAAAGACAAGGAACATTTAGATTAGGAACTGAACAACTTGTAGGTGGTTGGGCTAGAGTATTTAGAAAAGACTGGTCACACCCTACATATTCAAGTGTAAGTTTTAATGAAGTAGCACAAAAAACTGGACAAGGACAATTAAATTCAAATTGGAATAATAAAGGTGCAACAATGGTTGAAAAAGTTGCAAAAGTAAGAGCATTAAGAGAAACATTTGTCGAAGATTTAGCAGGAATGTATGAAGCAGAAGAAATGCAACAAGAGATTCCGCAACAAGAACCTATTGAAGTACAAGCAGAAATAGAAGAACAAACAGAAAACACAAAAGAGGTATCAATGAATGAACTATAAAATTATATCAAGTTGTAGTACAGGAAATGCAACAATAATAAAAGACATAATTTTAATTGATTGTGGAGTTACTTTTAAGAAATTAGAGAAGTATTATAAACAGTTCAAAATAGTACTTCTCACACATATACATTCAGATCACTTTAAAAAAGAAACAATTAAGAAATTAGCACAAGAAAGACCAACATTAAGATTTGCTTGTTGTGAATGGTTATTAAATCCACTTTTAGAATGTGGAGTTGAAAGAAAAAATATAGATGTACTTCAAATTGGTACGAAATACAATTATAAGCTATTTAAAATTGTACCAATCAAATTATATCATGATGTATCACAATGTGGTTATAGAGTACTATTTGACGATTATAAAGCAATCTATATGACAGACACAAAAACAGTTGAAGGAATAAGTGCTAAAAATTATGATTTATATCTTGTTGAAGGCAATTACGACGAAGATGAAATAGAAGAAAGAATAAAAGAAAAACAACAAGAATGTAAATATGTATATGAATTTAGAGCAAAAGACAGCCATTTAAGTAAACAACAAGCAAGTGAATTTTTATTGAATAATATGGGAGAAAATTCAGAGTATGTTTTAATGCATCAACATGTAGAGAGGTAATTATGGTAGGAACAAGTAATAAAATAATAACTTATTTACTAGAACAAGCAAAAGATAAACAGTTTGAAATAAAAGAATATAGACAAAAAAGAAGTTTAGACAGTAACGCCTATTGTTGGGTACTATGTGACAAGATAGCAAAAGAATTAAGCAAAGATGGAACAATTATAACAAAAGAAAAGATATATCAAGATGCAATATTACAAATTGGTTCATTTGAGCCAATGATAATCGAAGAAAAAGCATTTGAGAACTTTAAGAGAATATGGCAAAAGCAAGGACTTGGATTTTTAGTTCAAGAAGTAAGCAGAAAAGATAAATGTGTAAAAGTACATTGCTACTATGGAAGTTCAACTTACAATAGCAAAGAAATGAGTTTATTAATAAATTTATTAGTTGAATTAGCAAAAAGTTTGTATATAGAAACCAAAAGTGATAAAGAGATAGAAAGTTTGTTAGAAAGTTGGGACAAGAAATGATAGTAACAGATTTAAGTAATAGTTTTAATCCTTGCCCAAAAAATACACAGAAAAACTCAAAGAAAAATGTAAAAAAGAGTGAAGAAGAATTTTGTATTATGCCCAAAAGCAAATTATATAGCACGGTAAGAACAGAAATATATTGTGAAAGACACGAGGTTTATTTTTCAAAGGCTTACAGACAAAAGAGTATAAATGATGGCTTGATAGTATTTTTGATGAGAAAAGACCATCGTGGAACGAATGGAGTACATGGCAAAAATGGAGACAAGCTTAACAGACAATTAAAGAAATTAGCACAAAAAGCTTGGTGCAAATATTACAACAAAACAAAAGAAGAATTTATTAAAGAATATGGAAAAGCAAACAACTAGGGTAATGACAAAATATCATTACCCTTTATTTTATGAAAAGGTGGGAGATATGGAAAATACAAGTTATATAAAATTATTTAGAAAATTATTAAATTCTCCCATATTTGAGAATGAAAAAGCATTGAAAATTTGGATATGGTGTTTACTAAAAGCAACACATAAAGAAAGAGAACAATTAGTAGGACAAAGAATAGTAAGTTTGAAAAAAGGAGAATTTGTATTTGGAAGAAAGCAAGCATCAGGAGAATTAAAAATGACAGAAAGTACAATTTACAAATACATAAAACTATTAGAAAAATTACAGATGATTAGCATAAAAAGTAACAACAAATTTTCAATTGTAAGTATTGAAAAATGGGAAGATTACCAAATAGAAGAATTAAAAAATAAAACTTTAGAGGAGGGTTTTTATAATGATTCTGTAAAATCTACCGAAGTATTAACAACCCTTAGTAGAAAACAAAAAGAGGTAAAAGAATATAACTCCTTAAATGAGGAAATAAGTGATGATTTACAGCTTATTGATTTAGTAACTGATGAAGAAATTATAAGTTTATCCAAAAGAATTGAGGAGTTGGAATATGATACATATTTTAAGGGTGAATTTGATAATCTTAATTGTTATTTAGAAATACATCCAGGTGCCGGTGGAACAGAAAGTTGTGATTTTGCCAATATGCTTCTTGAAATGTATGAAAAATTTTGTGAAAAGAATAAATTTAGATACGAAGTTATTTATTTACAGAAAGGTGAAGAAGCAGGTATTAAGTCGGTTAATATTAAAATTTCTTCGGAAAATGCTTATGGTCTTTTGAAATATGAAAGTGGTGTTCATAGACTTGTAAGAATATCTCCTTTTGATTCTAATTCTCGAAGACATACTTCATTTGCCTCAGTTAATGTAACTCCTGAAATTAAAAAAAATATTGATATTGAAATAAATGAAAATGATTTAAAAATTGATGTATATCATTCATCAGGTGCTGGAGGACAAAGTGTAAACACAAGTAATTCTGCAGTTAGAATTACTCATGTTCCTACTGGAGTTGTTGTAACATGCCAAGAGGAAAGAAGCCAGTTAAAAAATAAAGAAAGAGCAATGGAACTTTTAAAAATTAAGATTAATTCCGCTTTAGAGGATGAAAAAAATAGTAAAGAACAATCTGAAAGAAAAAGTAAAATTGGTACTGGAGACCGTAGTGAAAAGATTAGAACATATAATTACCCACAAAATCGTGTTACAGACCATCGTATAAACTTTTCAATTATGGAACTAGATAGAGTAATGGATGGCTATTTAGATCCTATTATCGAAGCCTTAATTAATGAAGATATGAGGTTAAAACTCGAAGGTTTAAAATAAATGGTAAGTGATTTTGATAAGTCTTTAGTAGAAAAATA
>OLRO01001773.1_pt1 | contig 11611 bp, 9 predicted proteins | sample 1673131 | NCBI WGS metagenome assembly OLRO01 (sample SAMEA3136757, study PRJEB25190) | human gut metagenome | biome: human gut; feature: human-associated habitat; material: faeces | place: Austria | collected 2013 | reverse complement strand
GAGCGTCAGATCCTGAAAAACAAGACCCGTCTTGCCAAGCGCCTGCGGTCGGAGGGCTTCCCTGCCGTCCCGGCGGATGATTTCTCCGTGGCGGAGGAGTCTGAGTTCCACATCGTCCGCACCAAGCGGTTCTCCGTGAAGCCCATGAGCCCGGAGGAGGCCATTTTGCAGATGAACCTGCTGGATCATGACTTCTATGTATTCCGCAACAGCGACGACGACAGCATTTCCATCGTCTACCACCGCAAAAACGGCGGCTACGGCCTCATCTCCGACGATACGGAGTAAGCCCCCCATCGCCCCCGCCCGGGGCGGACAAGCCAAAAGAATGTGAAATAGGCACGCCCCGCGCCGAAGGGCCCGGCCGCATAAGGGTATCATTTAAAACCGTCCAGGGTTCAGTAAGTTGGGACACATGCTACACACCGTGTGGCATGTGTCCTGCTTTTAATTATACTTCAATTACATATCCTTGTTGAAATTAGAATACACTTGCGTTATCATTTTCTTTAGTCAATCACGATTTCCAAGAAAGGGCAAATAAGTATGGCTGATGTTGTTGATATTCCGGAATTCAGAGCATTTTATTATACAGATGATACGCCCCGCCAGTTTTATACCCTCCGGCGATACGAGGATGAGAGCGGGTCTGGGGAAATGCACTGTTATAATATTGCGCCAGGTATTCAACTGTCTTTTAATGATCTAAATCTAAGTTCTTGCTATCAGCCACTAAATGTCCAAAAAGATTTTTTAGAAATAAATTATTGCCTTGAGGGCGGACACGAAGTTGAAATGGTCGGAGGCGGAATTACCTTCTTGGGTGAAAAGGATTTAAGTATATCTGGCCTATACCATGATAAACGGGTTATTGTCAATTCAAGAATCCCTTTCAATAAATATAAAGGTATAACCATTCTCTTGGAGCTAGAAACAGCCCAGACGACTCTCGACAATGAATTCTCTAAGTGGCATATAGACTTGCAAAAAATCCGCACAACTCTATGTCCGGAAGGACGTGTTCTTTTAATAAAATCCAAACAAAAAATCGACCATATTTTTGCAGAGATCTTGAGCGTTGAGAACCAGATAAGATTGCCGTATTACTGGCTGAAAATCCTGGAAATCTTACTCTTATTAAGCCAACTGGATAACAGTTATGTGGAGCCGCCCCAACAGTTTACGGAGAAAGTATCCCGGCGGACTCAACAGGTCTATCAGTATATTATTGAAAATCCTTTTACACAAAAAAATATTTCTGAGATAGCAGAGATTTATGGGGTTTCGGAATCAAGTATGAAACGCTGCTTTAAGTCAATTTCCGGTGCTTCTCTAGGCACGTTTATGAAAAGGAAACGGATGGAGGCTGCTGCGGAATTACTTAGGTCAGAGCCGACATTGAGTGTGGGTGAAATTGCCAGTCTTGCAGGGTATGAAAATCAAGGAAAGTTTTCTGGGGCATTCAAATCAGTATACGAAATGACTCCTATCGCATATCGTTTGAAATACTCGTGACCTAAATGGATTAAGACTTGACCTAAACAGTTATAGACGGATATATGATCTTGTGCTATCATAACTGACGTTAATTAGAGAATGGTGAAAAGAGCCGCGTTCAGCGGTTCTTTTTAAGGGTGTCAGTTAGAGATGTCTAACCGCGAGCGAATGGGGGGCAAATCAGTTGTTCAGTATGGGGATCAGTGCGCGAATTGTAAAACGTATTATAACCTTGCTAATTGTGATTTTGGGAGTCGTTACTCTCAGTTTTTGCTTGCAGATATTTACCGGTACAGATCCGGCAGAAATGCTTGTAAGAAAGACTACATTGTTCGCAACAGAAGAGCAAATCCAAGCAATGAGAGTTGAACTTGGCCTGGATGGTACACTCTCTGAGCAATATGCAGATTATATAAAAGGACTACTTACCGGGGACTTGGGTATTTCAATTACCAATCGAAAGCCTGTCATTGATAATATTAGAAATGCCCTTCCTGTTACATGTATGTTAGTTATTATGTCTATGCTCTGGGTTGCTATTTTAACCGTTTTAATATCAGCGTTTTCTGTCATATGGAAAGACAAAGCATTTGACCATGCAACAAGAGTTATCTGCATAATTGGTATATGTGTTCCGAGTTTTTGGCTGGCACTCATTCTGCTAATTGCTTTTGCAGTTGAGATTCCGATATTTAGTGTGATTTCAGACGGGAGTATTAAATCCCTTATATTGCCATCTATTTCTATTGCCATTCCAATTGCTTGTATTTCTATCAGAGTTTTGCGCGCTGCTGTAATAAACGAATTAAAAAGTGACTATGTTACTTACGCTAAAGCGAGGGGGTTTTCCACATCTAAAATTGTATACGGCGAGGTCCTGAGGAACGCATTTCCATCGGCCATAACACTTTTCGCACAATATTGCGCATCAGTTTTTGGAACCTCTGCACTGATAGAAACTGTCTTTTCCATTCAGGGTCTTGGATACTATTTAACTGAAGCGTGCGAAAGTATGGATGTATATGGAATATCGGGTGTGGTACTTATTTGCGCAATCCTATTTGTTCTTTTTAATACTGCAGCAGACATCTTCTCGGGCATTATTTGCCCTGCGTATAGGAGGAAACGTGTATGAGGAAACATCCACAAATTGTCATTGGTGTTTTGCTTATTGCGTTATTTGTTTGTATTGCGATAACTGCACCCCTCCTTGCCCCAAATGACCCAAATGCAACAAACCTTGCACTAAAAAATGCCCCGCCATCAGCCGAGTATCCTCTTGGATGCGATCAAATGGGGCGGTGTGAACTTTCGCGCTTAATTTACGGAGCGCGATATTCACTAAGCCTTACGGTGCCTGTGCTGATAGTACTAGCAGCGATTGCATTGTTTATTGGATGCTACACTTCTTATAAAGGTGGCCTAATAGATGAGGTCATCCGATTGTTGTGCGATATATTTATGGCATTTCCGCTTTTAGTAATAGCAATGTCATTAGTGTCAGTTATTAACAATTCTGTTGCGAGCATTATCACTGCAATTGGTATTTCTATGTCTGCGTGGTTCTTACGCATGGCGCGTTCTTATGCAAAGGTCGAGTGTGGAAAGGGGTATGTAGAATCCGCAAGAGTATCTGGTGCATCTGCAATGCGGATCGTACTTCACCACATTATCCCGAATGTATTGCCACAGTTTGTTGTCTATTTTACCACGGGAATAGCATCAGCAATTCTATCGGTATCAAGTTTTGCATTTTTGGGTGTGGGCCTTATTGCTGGTACTCCGGAGTGGGGAGCCATGCTTAATGACGCTCGAAACAGCATTTATACAAATCCCGCCCTAATTGTTTATCCCGGCATATGCCTCATTATCTGTTGTGCGGGCTTTAATTTATTAGGTGAAGGTATTCGGGATTTTATTGGCAAGGAGGACCAGATCAGTGTTTCTTGACGTCAGAGATCTCACTATTACTCTCAAAACGGGTGAAGAAATTGCAGAGGACATTTCTTTTTCAATAGATGGAGGAGAAATGTTGTCCATTGTGGGCAGCTCTGGGGCAGGAAAAACGACGGTATGCAAGGCCGTTATGGGCTTACTTAGTTCTAATTATTCCATTTCAGGTGAGGTGCTTTATAGGGGGGAAAACTTGCTGCACTGTTCAAAGAAACGATTGCAGGCAATCTACGGTAAAGAAATATGCTATATTATGCAAAACCCCATGACAGCATTTAATCCATCGCTGCGTATTGGAAGGCAATTAGAAAAAACATGTTACTTACATAACCCCCAAATATCGCGGCAGGAATTACAACTATTAGTGAGCAACACACTACAACAGTTGGGCCTTGATGATTTGAAACGGATACTGAAGAGTTACCCTGATGCCCTTTCAGGTGGGATGTTGCAGCGGATTATGATTGCAGCAGCACTAATCAATCAGCCTACTATATTGGTTGCTGATGAAGCGACTACAGCAATAGATGCCTGTAACCGAATTGAATTGATGCAATTACTTAGGCAGTTATGCAGTGGCGGCATGGCGATCTTATTTGTTACACATGATTTAAGAGCGGCGTCAATGGCGGATCGAATTTTAATAATGAATGATGGCCAGTTGGTCGAGGCAGGGACAACAGAGCAGATCTTCAATGAACCTAAAGAAGAATATACAAAATATCTGCTTAGTGCTTGTACGTTGGAAAGGCGGTGATTATCTATGATTGAGGCGAAAGATGTAAGTTGCACTTTTGCCCGCAATCCGTTTTCCAAAGAGGGATTCATGGCGGTTTCCCCAGTTTCAATCCAATTCATTGATGGTGAACGGTATGCCATCGTTGGTGAGTCAGGGTCAGGTAAGACAACACTCGCCAGAATGATTGCGGGCCTCCAGCGTCCTACGACGGGGAATATCTATGTCGATGGGATGCCTGTTTACGGTAAACACAAGGTTCATACAAATTACTTCAAGGAAGTCCAAATTATTCAACAGGACTCTTCATCTGCATTAGATCCTAAAATGTCCGTGGGTAGATCAATCGAAGAACCTCTTTTGTGTTTTTTTCATTTAGACAAAGGAGAACGCAAAAAAAGGTGTCATGATCTGATGGATTTATGTAATTTGCCTGTTGAATACTACTCGCGTCTTCCCGCAGAATTATCTGGGGGCGAGCAAAAACGAGTCGCTATTGCAAGGGCCTTGGCAGCAGAACCTAAGTGTCTAATTTTTGATGAGGCAACAAATGGCTTTGACCTTCCTTTACGCAAGAAGATCATTGAAGAAATTGTTGACTTGCAGAGGAAACTCGCATTTACCCTTATATTTATTACACATGATATGGAGTTAGCCGTCGTTATTGCTGACGTAATTTTGGTTATGAGAAATTCCACCTTGATTGAACAGGTTGAATTTTCTGGAGATATATCAGTATTTACAAGCGAATACAGCAAGACGCTTTTATATGCGAGTGGAATTACTGATACATAATCATTGTTGGAATTGATCATAGCAGAAATAAAATGAAAGGATAGTTTGCGATGAAATTCAAAAGACTTGCAACGATTCTTATGGCTGCGGCCATGATGGTTTCGTTGGTTGCCTGTACAGGCGACAATGGCGAAAACTCAGAAACGCCTGTTGCTTCGGGCAATGATGTTGTGGAGGAAACGGAAACCAACCACATCACTTTGGCCGAAAGTTGGGGATTTGAAAATTTCTATACAATTATGACGCCCGATGTATCGGCAAGCAACTTCGGTATCACATATTATCTTAGCAATTTCTACGATGTGCTTGTAGAATATCAAGATGGAGAATACGTTGGTGGTCTGGCCGAGGATTGGACAATTAGCGAAGATGGAACGGTCTACACATTCAATCTACGGCATGATGTGAAATTTTCTGATGGTAGCGATCTGACTGCGGAAGATGTTGCCAAATCGCTTTTGGCCGTTCCCATCAATTTGGGGCAATACAATGGAACCTATGGCCGTCTGTCTACAATTATTGAAGATGCAGTGGTCGTTGATGACTATACTGTTGAAATGCATCTGACGCAACCTTATTATAATGCGCTGCGGGAGCTGTGTTTGGCGAATCCATTCGGAATCGTATCGAGTGAACAACTTAATGATGATTTAACGAAAAAGGATACTTTTGAAACTGCAACCTATGGTACAGGTCCCTATATGTATGCTGGAGATAATGACGGGCAGACCTGGAATTTCGAGAGCAATCCCTACTATTGGGGTGAAAGACCTGATGTTGAGAGTTTTTCTATCAAGAGCATTCCTGACAATGATGCTAAAATTCTCGCATTGAAAAACGGGGAGATTGATTTTGTCGCAGGAATCACGAACGTCTCCAACGAAAGTTTTGTGGAAATGCAAAACACTGAGGGATTTGGCGCCAAGGTTGACGACAAATCTTTCCGCACCGGATATATTGGTTACAATTTAAGTAGCTCTATGTTCGGTGATGAAGTTGTTCGCCAAGCCATTACATTGGCCTTAGACAAAGATGCAATTTCTGAGAGCATTTATGGCGGCCTGTATGAAAAAGCAGATACATTCTTCCCGAAGACCCTACCCTATTGTGATGTAGAGCAAACCGTATACTCTTATGATATAGACAGGGCAAACCAATTGCTTGATGAAGCAGGATACATTGATACGGATGGCGATGGCATCCGTGAAAAGGACGGTGAGAAACTATCCTCTCCGTTCCAGTACCAAGCAGGCTCCGCTTCTGATGATAACTTGGTTGTTTATATCTGCGACCAGTTAGGGAAAATCGGAATCGAACTTACACCGCAGTCTGCACAAATGATGGACTGGTATGCAATGATTACAACTGGAGAGTACGGCCTTACCTTATTTAAAACACAAGGCGGTTTCTATGATCCGGGCAATACGATCGGTAATATCGATCCCAGCATGGCCATGGACCCAATTATCTCCCAGGTCGCTGCATACTTGCCGGGCGGTGCCGATCTGATTACAGAATTGGAATCTACTACTGACGAGGAACGAATCCAAGAGATTTATGGAATTATTTTGACTACGATGGCGGATCAGTGCCTTACTACACCTCTGGTGTATCCTCACCAACTTGCAGTATATAGTGATAAGATTGCAAACTACGATTTTCCGCCTGATGCAAACTTTACTGCTGTACAAAATATCACATTAAAGTGAGCATTTTCCCATTCTGCAAACGGCGTGCTATGCAAAACATAGCACGCCGTTTGTAGAAAGAGAAACGACATATTGCAAATAGATTACAGAGAAGTTATGTTAAACCATATATTTGCTCTGCCGGTTGAAAGGAGTCCAGATATTGGTGAGCAATCAATCAAAAGGAATTAAGCGGATTCTCAGTTTTGCCGGCAGATACAGGGGCCTCTTGACTTTTGCCCGTTGCCTTTCCGGCATCAGTGCGTTGTTTATTATAGGCCCTTTTATCTGTGTATATTTTGCGGCAAGAGAACTTATCGCTGTATTTTTAGGCGATCAATTGAATGGCCAAGCATTATTGAATTGGGGCCTTTTTGCATTAGGATTAGAACTCGTGGGAGTAGTACTCTACTTTTTGGCTTTGCTATCTTCTCATATCGTTGCGTTCCATATTCAAAAAAACCTGCAGATGGCAGCATTAAGGCACCTTGCTCATATGCCAATTGGCTATTTTAATGCCAATCCAAGCGGAAAATTGCGTAAAATAATTGATGAAAACAGTTTTCAAACGGAGACCTTTATTGCACATCAGTTGCCAGATTTAACAGGCGCCCAAGTAACCCTGATTGCTGGTGTTTGCTTTATGATCATTTTTGACTGGCGTATTGGAGTTCCACTTATTATCTTATATGGAATGGCCTTTTATCTGCAAAGCTCTCTCATGGGAAAGAATAGTGCTGAGTTTATGAGAATTTATCAAGACGCTCAAGAAACAATGAACCATGAGGCTGTTGAATATATTAGAGGAATCGCCGTTGTCAAGGTGTTCGGACAAACTGTAAAGTCGTTCGCCAAATTTCATAATGCGATAGAGACCTATAAAAAGTACGCACTTGCTTATACTATGTCTTGCAAGAAAGGCATGGTTGCATTTAATGCTATCGTAAACTCATCCTTTTTAGTGCTGGTTCCGATTGGCTTTCTAGTTGGATTTACGACCCCGACACTCAGAGATTTTATTCAAAGTTTTCTGTTTTACGTGATTTTCTCTCCGGCATGCGCAGTGATGCTTAATAAAATTATGTATATGACTAGTTATAAAATGCAGGCAGAGGAGTCTATGCGTAGAATCGATATGATTTTAACTTCTAAACAGCAACCAGAACCAGCGATCCCCCAATATCCTGATACATATGAGGTCGCTTTTGAAGATGTGACATTTGCATATGATAATACCGATCACCCCGCAGTTTCACATCTCACTTTTATGGCAAAAGCAGGAGCAATAACGGCCCTTGTGGGACACTCCGGGTCAGGTAAAAGCACAGCGGCCAGTCTGATCCCTCGGTTCTATGACGTGCAGGATGGCGCAGTAAAAATTGGCGGCGTTGACATCAGGGAAATCCCACAGGGTGATTTAATGAAAATGGTGGCATTTGTGTTCCAAGACCCCAAGTTGTTTAAGGATAGCCTATTAGAAAACATAAGAGCCGGAAGACCATCGGCAACCCGTGAGGAAGTTCTAAAGGCAGCTCATCTGGCGCAGTGCGACGACATACTGAAAAAGCTTCCAAACGGAATAGATACAATTATTGGAAGTCAAGGTATATACCTGTCCGGGGGCGAAACACAGCGCATTTCTATTGCCCGCGCTATTTTAAAAGATGCTCCTATTGTAGTTTTAGATGAGGCGACAGCATATGCTGACCCCGAAAATGAGCATCAAATCCAGAAGGCCTTTGATGGACTTATAAAGAATAAAACGGTTATTATGGTTGCACATCGGCTTTCGACTGTCCAGGATGCAGACCAAATATTGGTGATGAAAAACGGTGCGATAGCGGAAAGCGGAACACATTCTGATTTGATAAAGCATCAGGGCGAGTATGCTAAAATGTGGGACAATTATAACAAAACGGTGCAGTGGCATATAGAAAGTTGAGGTGCTGTCTATGCTAAAACGTGCGTTTGCATTAAGCGATCAAGGCGCAAAAGATTTAGCGAAAGGAATTATAGCAACTGCCTGCGCCAATTTGATACAGATCATTCCAGCAAGTTTGTTGTTGATGGTAGTAATGATGCTTTTAGAAAAAGCGGCGGGGACTCAAGTTAATGTAGGTCGGAATATTCCGTTCTTTGTCGGAATTACCCTGGTGCTTTTTGGCATGATCGCGATTGCCCAATTAGTACAATACAATTTGACATACACTGCTGCATATAAGGAAAGTGCAAACCGAAGAATTGTGCTGGCTGAAAAACTCAGAAAACTTCCACTGTCATTCTTTGAAAAGAAAAATTTAGCCGATCTGACAACTACTATTATGGGGGATTGTACAGCATTAGAAAGGACATTTTCTAATGCGATTCCACAGTTGTTAGGCACAATTCTTATGTTTGTTATTATGTCCGTGGGGCTGGCAGTTTTAGACTGGAGGATGGCTCTTTGTATTATTGTCCCGGTACCAGTTGCCTCAATTGTTGTTGTTCTTGCTCGTAAGGCACAGAGTAAGGCGGAACTTGAAAATCTGGAGGCAAAAAGGTGCGCCTATGACGCAGTACAAGAATATATTGATACTATAAAAGAATTAAAAGCATACTCAAAAACGGATGTATACTTGGATGAACTTGATAAAAAGTTAGAGAATGTTATTCGTTGTTCCTTCCGAAATGAGTTAGCCCCCGGAGCATCTACAACAGCTGCTCAGTTCATCCTGCGCTTTGGTTTAGTTGCTGTTTTGCTTATAGGGGGAAACTTGGTGATTGAAGGTATGCTTTCTATTCCCATGCTCATACTGTTCCTTCTTTTCGCTGGTCGAATCTATGATCCATTCACCAACTGTTTCATGCTATTAGCGGAGGTTTTTGCCGCACTTGTAAGCATTGGCCGGATGAAACAGATAGACAATACACAGGAACAAACCGGCTCAGACTGTTGCAATAACATTGGCTGCGATATTGAGTTCAAGGATGTTTACTTTTCTTATAACGAGGAACCAGTTCTGACAGGAGTATCTTTTGTAGCAAAGCAAGGCGAAATAACTGCTTTAGTCGGGCCATCTGGCAGTGGAAAATCAACAGTTTCAAAATTAGCAGCGCGTTTTTGGGACGCCGATTCCGGACTCATAACACTTGGAGGCATAGATGTCAAAACTGTTGAACCAGAAGTATTGTTAAAAAACTATGCAATCGTATTCCAGAATGTCACCCTTTTTGACGAATCGGTAATGGAAAATATACGGCTTGGCCGTAGCGGAGCTTCTGACGAAGATGTTAGAGCCGCAGCAAAGGCCGCCCAATGTGATGAGTTTATTGATCGTTTACCGCAAGGCTATGACACGAATATCGGGGAAAACGGAAGTAAATTATCCGGTGGCGAGCGCCAGCGCATTTCTATTGCCCGTGCCTTGCTAAAAAATGCTCCTGTTATTCTTCTCGATGAAGCAACTGCATCTATGGATGCAGAAAGTGAAACAATGGTACAAACTGCCTTGTCAGCGTTATTAAAAGGTAGGACAGTGATAGTTATTGCGCATCGAATGAGGACCATAGCAAATGCAGACAAGATAGTTGTTTTGGACAAAGGAAAAGTGACTGAAGTGGGGACTCCCAGCGAGTTGGCTAAAAAAGGCGGGTTGTATGCGCATTTGGTTGCACTCCAGCAGAAACAGCAAATGTCTTCCTTACCGACATGAACGTCCTAAGAGGGAAATATGAAAAGAAAACAGCAAGCCACCACATCGGGTGAAGATTATTTAGAGGCAATTTTAGTGCTCCAAATGCAGAAAGGAACAGTGCGCTCTGTTGATGTCGCCCGGCATATGGAGGTGTCAAAGCCCAGCGTGAGCCATGCGGTGGCGACCCTGCGGGATGGAGGTTTTCTGACGATGGACAGCGACTATTTCCTGCACCTGACCGATGTGGGCCGGGAAGTGGCGGAGCAAATCTACGAAAAGCACCGCTTCTTTACCGACCGGCTGATCGAGGCTGGAGTAGACCCTGTAGCGGCGGAAAAGGACGCCTGCCGGATGGAGCATGTCATCAGCCAGGAGTCCTTCGAGCATCTGAAAAATGCTTACAAAACAAAAGAAGAATAAACTGCCCGCATAGCAAACGGGTGAAACAGTAACGCGGCCGGGCACATCGAACCCGACCGCGTTACTCGTCTTTCTGGAAGGCTTCCGCCTGTTTGCAGAGCGCGATAAATTTTTCGATCTCTGCTTCGCTTTTCCCGGCAAAGAAGTCCACGACTGTTTTCGAGACTGTCTGATTTACCATTTCCGGGAAGATAGCGGCGTCCACGCTGATATTCAGTTCTTTGGCGACAAGGACCACCGTTTCAAATTTCGGATTACTCTGGCAGGTCTCCAAATCTATGATCGTGCGGGGGTTCATACCGAGGCGTTCAGCTAACTGCTTCTGCGTCAGATGCTGGCGCTTCCGTTCTGACCGCACCTTCCATGCAAATAGATCCAGCGGATTGTTCACTACACATCACCTCTACATCATTGTAGGGTGTGCTTCCGCTCATATAAATAACCATACAGCTCATGCAAAGTGAGTTATAACTCATATTTCGGAGTAAAGGGGGATATGGATGAGAGCGCCAACACAAAGGAGGTCAAAATAAGGCGGGGTTTACCGTTTGTACGGCGGACGCCCATGCCACTACGAAAAATATTCCAATAACGCAGCAGCGAGCCATGCTCATGAAAGTGAGTTATGGCTCGCTTTTTATATACTGTGGCTCATATCTCACAAAACCCGTTTCTTTGAGCGCCTGGGCGTGGGCTGCCGCTCCCCGCCCCGTTTCGTTCCGGCCTGTCAACCCGAACGAAACGAAAGGAGCCAATTATGAGCGGCAAAAAATTTTTTCAGATAGATCCCGAAAACCAGCCAAACCAGACCACTCGTGAACGAGTAGTGAGCGAAAGGGGAAGAAAAG